>FTCZ01001196.1_pt1 | contig 22937 bp, 23 predicted proteins | sample 1658871 | NCBI WGS metagenome assembly FTCZ01 (sample SAMEA3914864, study PRJEB12502) | metagenome | biome: forest; material: soil | place: USA | collected 2012-03-12 | depth 0.3 m
GCTGATTGACCAGCAGACCGCGATCCTGCGCGTCGATCCGCAGGCGCTCGACCAGCTGCTCCACCCGACGCTCGATCCCGAGGCGCCGCGCGACGTGATTGCCAAGGGGCTGCCGGCCTCGCCGGGCGCGGCCTCTGGCATCGTCGTGTTCGACGCCGAGACCGCCGAACAGCGCGCCGAGCGCGGCGACAGCGTCATCCTGGTCCGCGTCGAGACCTCGCCCGAGGACATCCACGGCATGCACGCGGCGCGTGGCATTCTGACCGCGCGCGGCGGCATGACCAGCCATGCCGCGGTGGTGGCGCGCGGCATGGGTCGCCCCTGCGTGTCGGGTGCCGGCACGCTGGCGATCGACGGCAAGGCCAAGCGCATGCGCGTCTCGGGTCGCGAGTTCCGCGAAGGCGACATCATCACCATCGACGGTTCGACCGGTGAGGTGATGGCGGGCGAAGTGGCGACGGTGCAGCCCGAGCTCGCCGGAGACTTCGGCACGCTGATGGAGTGGGCCGACAAGGTCCGCCGCCTCAAGGTCCGCACCAACGCCGAGACCCCGCTCGACTGTCGCACTGCGCGCGACTTCGGCGCTGAGGGCATCGGCCTGTGTCGCACCGAGCACATGTTCTTCGATGCCGGCCGTATCACCGCGGTACGCCAGATGATTCTCGCTGAGAAGGAGGCCGGCCGCCGCGCCGCGCTGGCCAAGCTGCTTCCTGAACAGCGCGCCGATTTCACCTCGATCTTCGAGATCATGGCTGGCCTGCCCGTGACGATCCGCCTGCTCGATCCGCCGTTGCACGAGTTCCTGCCGCACGAGGAGCATGAGTTCGAGGAGGTCGCGGCCGCCTCTGGGCTGACCGTCGAGGAGCTGCGCCAGCGCGCGTCCGAGCTGCACGAGTTCAACCCGATGCTCGGTCATCGCGGCTGCCGGCTGGGTGTCACCTATCCCGAGATCTACGAGATGCAGGCGCGCGCCATCTTTGAGGCGGCCGTCGAGGTCGCCGAGAAGTCGGGCGAGGCTCCGATCCCCGAGGTGATGGTGCCGCTGGTCGCCACCCGCCGCGAGCTCGAGCTGATGAAGAAGGTGATCGACGACACCGCCAAGGCCGTGTTCGCAGAGAAGGGCCGCGCGCTCGACTATCTGGTCGGCACCATGATCGAGCTGCCGCGCGCCGCGCTCAAGGCCGGCGAGATCGCCGAGGTGGGCGAGTTCTTCTCCTTCGGCACCAATGACCTGACGCAGACCACGCTGGGCGTCAGCCGTGACGATGCGGCGCGCTTCCTGTCTGTCTATGTCGAGAAGGGCATCTACGCGAAGGATCCGTTCGTCAGCCTCGATGTGGAAGGCGTCGGCGAGCTGATTGAGATCGCCGCCGAGCGTGGCCGCAAGGCGCGTCCGGGTATCAAGCTCGGTATCTGCGGCGAGCATGGCGGCGATCCGGCCTCGATCGCCTTCTGCGAGAAGACCGGGCTCGATTACGTCTCGGCGTCGCCCTATCGCGTGCCGATCGCGCGGCTCGCCGCGGCACAGGCTGCACTGAGGGCGAAATGAAGACGGTACTCGCGATCGCGATGGGCGCGCTGCTGATCGCGGCAGCGCCGGTCAAATTGGCTCCGGCCGACGACAAGGCACCACAGCCGGTTGGTGCCGCTGCCCGTGCCAAGCATGGGCCGGATCCGATGACCAGGCCGCCCGCAGATGTCGGCTCGGCCGAGGATCCGGTCGCGCCGGTCAGTCCGCCGGCATCGACCCCCGCGACGCCCCTGAAGCCCGAGCCGCGCTCGCCCCGCTCCCCGCAATAACTGGTTCTCCGTCCGTCATGGGTGGTGCTCAGGGATAGCGCAGACCGTGCTCGTCGCTGCGCCGCTCGCGTAGGCGTGAGGCCTGCTCGCGCCACTTGTCGCGGGCGATGGTGCCGTGCTCCAGCCCCAGCCGATCTTCCAAGGCCATCTCGTCGGCGGCCGACAAATCCTCGATCTGGCGATAGCGATGGATGCCGGCCTCGTTGAGCTCGGTCTCGCCGGCGCGGCCGATGCCGCGGATCAACGATAAGTCGTCGCGCTGGCCAGCGGCGGCGGCGCCGATAGAGGCGGCTGTACCCGGACCGACAGTGTGCCCGGCGATCTGTCGTTCGAGGTCGGCAATGCGCTTGCGGGATACGGCGGCGCGTGCGTCGGCGGCCTCGCGCGCGGCATGTTCCTCTTCATAGGCGCGCCGCCAGCGACCGCCTGCGGAGCGCGAAAGGAGACCCAGAAGCCACCCCAACACCAGCACGAGTCCCAGAATCGCCCACTGGTTCGCGGTGAAGCCCATGGCTCGCCTCCTCCTTGCTGTTACGGAGGCAGAACCGATGGAAGGGGCCGGCGTTCCCGTACCGGCCCCGAAGGATCAGCCCATCTTGCCCGACGTCATCGCGTCCGAGATCGAGCAGGCCGCCGGCCCCAGGATCACGACGAACAGCACCGGCAGGATGAAGAGGATCAGCGGCACGGTCATGATCGCAGGGAGGCGCGCGGCCTTTTCCTCGGCGCGCATCATGCGCTCGTTGCGGAACTCGGCCGATAGCACGCGCAGCGCGGAGGCTAGTGGGGTGCCGTACTTCTCGGTCTGGATCATCGTCGTGACGACGCCGCGCACCTGATCGAGCGCTACGCGGGTCGACAGATTCTCGAAGGCCTGACGGCGTTCAGTGAGGAATCCGAGCTCGATCGCGGTCAACATGAACTCGTCGCCGAGCTCGGGATAGGCCTTGCCGAGCTCGCGGGACACGCGGTGGAACGCCGCGTCGACGGTGAGGCCGGCCTCGGCGCAGATTACCAGCAGGTCGAGCGCGTCGGGCAGTCCCTTACGGATTGCGTGGGTACGCTTAGTGATGCTGTTGGAGAGCCAGATGTCCGGCCCCTTGTAGCTCAGCAGCAGCGAGCCGGCGACGAGGCCATAATGGAAAAACGGGCCCTTGGTGGGGAACCAGCCGAGGCCATAGACGCCGATAATCGCGATGCCCCCCAGCACGATCGGCAGCACCATGCGCGCGAAGATCACCGCGACGGCGGCGTCCTTGGAGCGGATGCCGGCTTGGAGCAACTTGATCTGCGCCTGCTTGAGCTGGCTGTCCTGGAGGACCTTAAGGCTCGACAGCGCCGAGCGCATGCGGTCTGTGGCCTCGCTGCGTGCCGTGAGCTTGGCACGACGCTTCGACGTGGAAGCAGTGATGCCGAGCTTGAGCTGCTCGCGACGCTCGTTGAGCGCCTTGACGCGCTTGGCCATCGGATTGCGCACCGTCGTCGCCGCATAGAGCGCGACCAGCACGGCGAGCGTCGCCATTCCGGCGAGGAACGTCCCGATAACCGTGATGTCCAGCCCGAGGATGGAGGGATGCGGCGGTGTGTGCATGGGTTCTCGTCCTCGCCGCTCAGATCTCGAAATTGACCATCTTGGCCATGATGAAGGCGCCGATGCCCATCCAGGTCAGGCCGACACAGCCGGCGATCATCAGTCGCGTCTCATGGAAGAAACCGCTGATATATTCAGGGTTCATGACATAAACCGCGGCGAAGACCAGGAAGGGCAGCGAGCCGACGATATAAGCCGAGGCCTTCGATTCCGACGACATCGCCTTGATCTTGAGCTTCATCTGCGCGCGCTTGCGCAGCACGTCGGCGAGGTTGGCGAGCGTTTCGGCGAGGTTGCCGCCGGTCTCGCGCTGGATCGCCAGGGTGATGGTGAAGAACTGGAATTCGGGCGTGCCGAGCCGGTCGGCGGTCTCCTGAAGCGCGGCGTCCATCGTCCGGCCGATCTTGATGCGGTCGCCAATCAGGCGGAACTCAACACCCACGGGGCCTGGAACCTCGTGGCCGACGACGCCCAGCGTCTCGGTGATGGGCAAGCCCGAGCGCAGGCCGCGTACGAGCAGTTCGATGGCGTCGGGAAAGCGCACGGTGAACTGGTTCACCCGCCGCTTGATCAGGAAGGATATCGCCTTGTGCGGCAGGCCAAGACCGGCGGCGACGGCTACCAGCAGGGCCATCAGCAAGGGCGCGCCCTTGATGAGGAGCAGCATTGCCACGACGCCAGCGACGATGAGGCAGGCCACGCTGTATTGGCCCAGTGTCCAGGAGCGGCCGGTCTGCGCCAGCCGCTGTCGCAGCAGCTCCGGTTTGGGCAGGAAGCGCGTAGCGTAGGAATCGAGCTTGGTGTCGCGCTGGGTGAGGGCACGGCGCATATGCGCCTGCACGGCGCCCTCGCCGACGCCGGAATGGCGCGCCTTGAAGCTGTCCATGCGGCGGGACTTCGCCTTGGCCGTCGATGGGCCGGAGAAGGCGAGCGCGAGCAGCCCGAGCGACATGGCCGCGCTGAATGCCAGAAGAAGTGCCGGAAACATCAGCGGATCGCCTTCCTGTCTTCGTCAGCCGACCCGCCGCCCATCGGACGGCGGGTCCATCACATCACTTCGCCTTGCGCAGAGGCAGCAGCGACTTCAGATCGCCGATTTTACCCATGAGCGATTTGGTCTCGCCGACGCCGGGCTTGTCTATCTCGCTCTCGGCCGCGCGCACGATCGTGCGGGCGAGTTCGGCGAGTGGCACGCCGGTCTTGCTCGACTTAGCGATCTCCGCCAGCGGCTTGCCAAGCTTGGCGGCCTGCGCGAACTGCTTGATGTCGTAGGGGACGAGCAGATTGATCTTGCGTTCGATCGACTCCTCGAACTCCTTGCGGCTGATCTCGCCGAGGCCGCCCGATACCACGCGATTGGCGAGGATCGTCACTTGGGCACCCGGCACATGCGCCTTCAGCCACGACAGAAGGCGGATCGTATCGCGCGCCGACGCGAGCGTCAGCTCAACCACTAGCACCACTGTCTGCACGTCGTGCAGCAGATGCGGGTGCTGGATGAGCATCTGGCGTGGCAGGTCGAGGACGGTCGCCTCGAACGCCGTCTTCAACTCCTCCTGGAGCTGGTAGAAGGCCGATCCGTCGGTAATCAGGGGCTGGTTGAGCGGCGCTTCGGCGGAGAGGATCGAAAGCTTCTCGGTCGCCTTCACGATTGCGCGCTCGATGAAGAGCCCGTCGATACGGCTCGGATTCTCTATCGCGTCGGTGAGGCCACGGCCCGGCTCGACATCGAAGGCGAGCGCCCCGGTACCGAAATGCACGTCGAGATCGAGCAGCGCCGTCGAACGGCCCTCGGCGGCGCCCAGCAGCCAGCTGAGCGATGACGCGATGGAGGATGCACCGACGCCGCCGCGCGCACCGATCACCGCCGTCATCAGGTGTGGGCGATCTGCGGCATGTTCGCTGGTCCGCGGGCCAGAGAGGGTGAACTGCGCGTGCGCCACCGACTCGCGCACCTGATCGCCGCTGAACGGCTTCAGTAGATAATCCTGGATGCCGCTAGCGAGCAGGTCGCGATAGAGTCGCACGTCGTTCACCTGACCGCAGGCAATCACGACCGTGCCCGGCTCGCACACTTCGGCGAGCGCGTTAATGTCGTTCAGCGGATCGCCGCTTTCCGACATGTCGACGAACAGGATCAGCGGGCTGGCCGAGACGGCGAGCGTCTGGACGGCATTGCGCAGGCCGCCCTTGCTTACCTTTTCGGGCGCCCAACCCATCTCGATCGCAATTGGACGCAGCATGTCGCCGGTCGCTTCGTCGCAGACGAAGGCCGCGAACGGCTCGCGGGCAGCGGTGGAACGATGTTGGAAGGGAGCGTTCATTACTTGCCTCCGCCGCTCTTGCTGCTTTCATTCTTGAGGCCGCCAGCGCCTGTAGCGGCGGCGTCGCGATAGGTCTTGATGGCCTTGACGCTCAGCATCGCGTCGCTCGCGCTGTCGGGGGAACGGCCCTCGATCAGATCCTGCGGATTGGCGATCATCGCGGCGAGGTTGGTGGCGTCGGCGCACCCAAAGTTGGATTTGGTGGCGCCGGCATATTCGCCGGCATTGCCGCGCGACCAGTCCGGGCAGCCTTCGACATGGGCGACCGCGCGGCTTACGACCACGCGGACCGATCCGGATGGGGCGTGGCCGACCGTGACCGGCGGGACGTCATGCGACACGAGCATGCCGTAATGCGAGACGACGGCCGCTACGCCGTCGCGGGCGCTGCCGCCTTGCCAGCCCATCGGATCGTCGATCGTAATGGTGTCGCCATAGCCAAGGCGGAGGCCTTCGAACCAGCCGGCCAGTCGATCCGCCTCGCCATAGGCCAGGCCCGAAGGGGAGGCGGAGAGATCGATCGCGAAGTCCGTGCGATCGACGACCGGCTGATGCACCGATTCAAGGCTGCGGTTGATCGCCGATTTTTGCGCCGCCGCAGAACCCGCGCCGAGCATCAATCCGAGGGCTGCCGCCGCGGCGCCGACATATCGGAAGTTCTGTCGCATGACGATCGTCCTCAGTTGATCGAGAAGCCGGGAGCAGGGGCGTCCGGCGTGGATTTGCGGCGCGGATCGATCGCCGCCGGCGTCGAGCCAGGAGGCGCCGTGACGGGCAGCGTCGCGGTCGGTCGTCTGGTCTTCTTCCCGGACTGGCCGTCCGTCTGCTGGTCGAGCGCGACCACCTGTCCGTCGGTGGCCTGTCGGAAGCCATCGGTCGGCAGTGCGATCTGCCGGTCGGAGACCGGGCGCACCAGATAGGGGGTAACGACGATCACCAGTTCGCTCTCCGAGCGCTTCCAGCCGTTGGAGCGGAAGAGCTGGCCGATGATTGGCAGGTCACCGAGGAAGGGCGCCTTGTTCACCGAGTTGGTGGTGTTGTTGTTGAGAAGGCCACCGATCACAAAGCTCTGCCCGGAGCCCAGTTCCACAGTCGTCTCGGCGCGGCGTGTGATGAGGCCAGGGATCTGGTAGCCACCGATGCTAACCGAGGACGAGGTGAGCTGCGAAACTTCCGGACGGACACGCAGCGAGATGCGCCCGTCGCCGAGTACGGTCGGCGTGAAGGCGAGGCTGACGCCATATTGCTTGTACTCGATGGTCGTGACGCCCTGGTATTGTGGCACCGGGATCGGAATCTCGCCGCCGGCCAGGAAGCTCGCTGTCTCGCCCGACAGTGCCGTGAGTGTCGGCTGCGCCAGCGTGGTGGCATAGCCGTCGGTCTCTGCCAGATCGAGCGCCGAGAGAATGTCCAGGCCGAGCAGGTGTCCCGCGAAGCCGAAGCGAGTCGTCCCCGCGGCGGCAGCGGCGAAATTGTAGATCGTGCTGCCCTTGGGCAGGCCGCTCGGATCATTGTCGGCCGTCACCGACGAGATCGTGCCCGGGTTGCCCTGCGATGTGCCGAACAGGAAGCCGCCGGAATTGTCGCGAGTCAGGATGTTGAACCCGATGTTCTTGGACAGATCGCGGTTCACTTCCGAGAAGCGCACCTTGAGCATAACCTGAAGCGGCGTGGACGTCTTCAGGCGGCTGACTACCTGGACGTCCTTGCCTACAAAGCTAGTCACCAGGCGGTTCGCTTCTTCGACATCGGCGGGAGCCGCGACCGTGCCCGTGAGCACGATGATGCCGTTCATCGGCGTTGCGGTGATCTGCGCGTCGGGCATCGCCACTTTCAGCATCTGGCTGATATTGCCCATGTTCGTGCCGACGCGAATGGTGGCCGTGAACACCACCGATCCGTCCTTTGCTGTCGCCGAAACGGTAGTCTCGCCTGGCCCCTTGCCGAAGACATAGAGGCGAGTGGGCGAACGGACCTCGACGTCGGCGATGTTCGGCTCGGCGACGAACAGGTCGCTCATCGGTCGCGCGAGCGTGATGAGCTGGCCGTTGCCGGTGGACAGAGTGATGACGCTGCCATTGGTAGCGGTTGCCGCAGCTGCCGGCATCGAGGCCCTGCCCGAGGAAATCCGGACCATGTCCGGGGACCGGACAGGGCGCGGCTTAGCCGAGGCGGGCGTGGCAGGCAGTGCTGCGATCCCGAGCGCGAGCACCGCTGCGAGGGCCGTGCCCAGCGAGCCGTGGCGGATGATCGAATGCATCGACATGTTCACTTACCCCCCACGGGCGTAACGGTGACGGTGTTGCCGCGAGCGACGCGGACGATCGGGCCGAGATAGGCCGGGGCCGCGACCTGGGCGTTGCCAGTAGCGGTCGCCACCTGCGTCCGCGCCACGCTGGTGCGAGCGAAGCGCGACACCTCGCCGCCGGTCGTGAAGGTGGTCTTGGAGTCCTGCGGCCGGCTGGCGAGATCCAGCATCATCTTCTTCTCGGCCTTGGGATCGGTGCCTGTGGGCACGGCGATGTCGCCGGACGCAATCTCCTGCTCCAGCTCCTGCGTGTTGTCGGCGAGCGGACGCAGCGACAGCGAGAGCGAGCCGAGCTTCTGTGCAACGGCGATCTTCTCGGCCATCTTCGGCGTCGCTTCCAGCGTCACCATCGTGAAATTGTGGACTTCGGTCTTGCCTTCCGGCGTCGGCTGGTTGTCGTAGCGCTGGTCGGTCGCCAGCACGCGGATATTGCGGATGATGGTTTCCGACGCACGCAATGCCTGCGCGTCGGTGTTGTTGCCGCCACCGCCGCCACCGCTGTTCTGCACTTCCTGCGTCAGGACGAGGTCGACCCGGTCACCCGGGAAAACGAAGCCGGCGACCGCTGTCGCGCCACCAACTGAGACGGTGACGGCGCGCATACCCGGCGTCAGCGCTGCGGCGAGGAATCCGCGATCCTGCGGCGAGACGATCGCACCCTGCGTGACCGGCTGGCCGGCCGTGATGTCGGAGCGGACCACCGTGCCCTGCAGCTTGGTGGGGTCGGCGTTGGCCTGGCCCTTGATGTAGTAAGCGCCGTCGACCAGATCCTTCGGCCAGGGCTGGAAGCGTACGGAGTCCGGCCCAAGGATTGTTCCGACCGGAAGCGGCTTCGTCGCGACGAGCACTTGGGGTCCGGTGGGAGCGGGCGCTGCGGCCATGATCTGGGGCGTTGCAGTTGCCCCGAACATGCTCTTTGCCATGATTGCGGTCACTGCTGCGACGAACAGTGCGCCGATCAGCAATGCGAGCTTCTTTCCATCCATGACGCAGTTCGCCCCCTAAAGGCTGAATTTCAGTCCAGCCCGACTCATCCGGCAAAATGGTAAATATATCGTTCGGCTAAAACCGGCGCCGTAGCTGCAGCGATTGCGACGCCATATGGGATTTCAAGCGGTGTCTGGATCTTACGAAGGCGATGCCAGGCGAACATTGCTGCAGTCAGCAATCCGCCGCCCAACGACATCCAGATGATCATCTGCATGAAGTCCATCGGCACCAGCCACAGGCCGAGCGCGGCGATAAGCTTCACGTCGCCACCGCCCATCGCGCCCAGCGCGAACGCGCCCATGAAGATCAGCAGTGCCACGGCGCCGAGCGCGAGCTGGATCGCCACGCCCGGCCAGGGGCTCAGCCCGCAAGCCCACCACCAGAGCGGGGCTGCGAGCGCAATGCCGGCATTGAGCGGATTGGGGATGATGCGCGAACGGAGATCCGTCCACGTTGCGTAGGCGAGTGCGGCGATGAGGCCGCCCGCCATGATTCCGATCAGGGCCGTCTGCATGGATGTGACACTAGACGGGGCGGCTTGCCAAACCGTAACCACCGGAAACGATGTCTTCCGTTGCCCTCACCACCGACTCGCCCTTCGATCGCCGCAGCCACCCCTGTGGCATGGAATTCCGGACATGGCAGGCGGCCGATGGCTGGCCGCACCGCGCCTATCGTTGGCCCGCAGTCGCAGCGGCGGCGCGCGGCAGCCTGATCTTCCAGTCGGGCCGCGCCGATTTCATCGAGAAATATCTCGAGGCTTGCGACCATTGGCACGGCCGGGGCTGGTCGATCGAGGGGTTCGACTGGCGAGGCCAGGGCGGATCGGGTCGATTCGTCGCCGGCGCATGGGCAGATAACCGGCTGAGCTTCGATCCGCTGATCGACGACATCATCGCCTATGTCGACGAATGGAAGGCGCGCACGCCCGGGCCGCATGTGATGGTCGCGCATTCGATGGGCGGCCATGTCGCGCTGCGCGCCTGCGCCGAACGCGGCATGGCACTTGACGCGCTGGTGCTGGTAGCGCCGATGCTGGCGCTAAGCCTGGGCAAGGTGCCGCCGCTGTTGGCGCGCCTAGCGGTCGCGGGTGCGCAGCGGATCGGGCTCGGCCCGCGCGCGGCCTGGCGCGACAATCTCAAGAGTCCCAAGCGCCAGCTCCGCCTCACCGCCAGCCGCGAGCGCTATGAGGATTCGCAATGGTGGAAGCGCGAGACGCCGGGGCTGGCGCTCGGCCCGCCGAGCTGGAACTGGCTGGGCGCGGCGATGACAGCCGGCGCGCGGCTCCGGCGGCCCGGCGTGCTCGAAACCGTGCGGACGCCCGTGTTGCTGCTGGCGGCGGGGCTGGACGTGCTGGTCGACAATCGCGCCATGGAGCAGGCGTCGCGCCGGCTTCCCCATGGCGAATATCGCTGCTGGCCCGGCGCGCGGCACGAGCTGTTGCGCGAGGCGGATGCCGCTCGCCTGCCCGTCTTCGCCGCCATCGACGACTTCCTCGACCGCAAGGCCGCGGCACGGTGAAGCGCTTCGACGTCGTCATCGTCGGCGCGGGCATGGCCGGCGCCAGCCTGGCTGCCGAGGTTGCGCCCCACGTGTCGGTCGCGATCGTCGAGACCGAGGCGTTGCCCGGCTATCATGCCACCGGCCGCTCGGCCGCCTTCTGGACGGAGAGCTATGGCGGGCCGGGCGTGCAACCACTGACCAGCGCATCCGGCGCCTTCCTCGCGCGCCCGCCGAAGGGCTTCGCCGAGCAGGGCTTCCTGACGCCGCGCGGCGCGCTCCACCTCGCCGCCGAGGCAGACTTCGCCGCGCTCGACGCCCTCGCGGCCCGTTTCGCGGGGACTGGCGTGGTGCTGGAGCCGCTCGACGAGGCGGCGATTGCCGCGCGCGTGCCTGGTCTGAAGGCGGGGCCGTGGCGCGGGCTTCTGGAGGCAAGCACCGCCGACATCGACGTTGCCGCGCTCCACGCCGCCTATCTGCGCGCGGCACGGGCTTCGGGGACGGAGCTGTTCTGCTCGGCGCCGCTGCGCGCGGCGGTGCGCGAGGGCGGGCGCTGGCGGATCGACGCGGGCGATGCGCTCGGCATCGAGGCCGATCTGCTCGTCAACGCGGCCGGCGCCTGGGCGGACGAGGTGGCGCGACTGGCCGAGGCGGCGTCGCTCGGGATTCAGCCCTATCGCCGCACCATCGTCCAGCTGCGTGTCGGGCCCGCGGTCCCTGCCGACCTGCCGCTGGTGATCGATGCAGCCGAGCGATTCTACTTCAAGCCCGAGGCGGGCGGCCGGCTGTGGCTAAGCCCGCACGACGAGACCCCCGCGCTCGCTGGCGATGCCGCGCCCGAGGAACTCGACGTCGCCACCGCGATCGATCGCATGGGCGGCGTGGTCGACTGGCAGGTCGAGCGGGTCGAGCGCGCCTGGGCGGGGCTACGCAGCTTCGCGCCCGATCGGCTACCGGCTTACGGCTTCGCGGCGGACGCGCCGGGCTTCTTTTGGTTCGCCGGGCAGGGGGGCTTCGGCATCCAGACCGCGCCGGCGGCGGCGAAGCTCGGCGCGGCGCTGCTGTTGGGCCGCGAGCCGGACCCGATGGTCGCCGCCATCGACGCTGCGCGCTACGCGCCGGGGCGCTTCAGCCGTTGACGGACGCTGGCGCGCGGAACAGGAAATAGGCGCCCGCTGCGATCAGCGCGAAGCCGATCGCCTGGTTGGTGGTGATCCTCTGCCCCAGATAGAGCACGGAGAAGGCTGCGAAGACGGTGAGGGTGATCACCTCCTGCATGCCCTTGAGCTGGGCGGCCGAATAGACGTCGCTCCCGATCCGGTTGGCGGGAACGGCGAGCCAATATTCGAAGAAGGCGATGCTCCAGCTCACCGTCACGACCAGCCACAGCGGCTGACCTTTGAACTTGAGGTGGCCGTACCACGCGGTCGTCATGAACAGGTTGGAGCCGATCAGGAACAGGGGCGGCAACAGCCGTGGCAGGAAGCTGGGCATCGGTCGGATTTCGCGTCCCGCCTGCCGAGGGTCAAGTCGGCGTTTCGCAACGACCCACGCCGAGGGCGACCGGGATAGGGCTCTTTCGGATAACTCGAAAGGGTGACTGCGGGGGTCGGCTTTCGCCAAAATCGGCGGATGATGCCGATTTCTCTCCCTTGAGACACAATCTAGATCAGGGTCACACTCCGGCCGGGTCCAGTTTTGCTGTCCGGGCATCGACGAGACGGCGTGGTGCTGCTGGCAGGTCGGAGGGGGCGTGGCAATCTTCGAGATCGGCTGGGAGGAGTTGCAGCAGGGCGTGCTGGCGGCCGCATTCGCTCGCGGCGCTGTCGCAGCGGTGCTGCGCAGCGACGGAAAGCTGCGCCAGCTCTGGCGACGGCTGCTGGAAAACCCGGCCGAGCGGCTCCCCTGGGAAGCGCCGTTGATCGACATCGCGCGCAACCATCACGGCAGTCGCGACATCACGGTAAGTCTCGGCGATGTCTATTATTTTCAACCCGGCCGACACGGCTACATCGCCCGCAAGTTGGAGATCGACCGATCCGCCGGCACCGACCAGACTGAGGTGCGCCCTGCCCTGTTCCATCAGGGCGAGGGGCAATTCGCACTGCCGTCCGAGACGATCGCCGAATGTTGCCGAATGGCCGATCGCATCGTGCTGGCGATGACGCCCGCCGGTGAGGATTTGCACCACTACAAGGTCGCGGTGCAGCGGCTCAAATATCAACGCAGCGTCGCCGAATTCGGCAGTCTCGCGAATCTCACCGCCGATTCGCTAGGCCGGTGGGGCCGGGTCGGCTTCTCGATCGACTGCAACCGGGAGGGCATGGCGGGGCCGCTCTCCCACAAGGGACCTGCCGATCTGATGGGCATGCTGATGCTGATGCCGGTTGTACGCAATGTCGCGAGCGCGGTGAACGCGCTGGCTAACCGATTCGACGGGCGTCGTCACACCGCGCCGGGGGACAAGATCATCGAGGGGCCGCATTATGACAGCCGCCTCTTCACCGCGCTGTGCGGCCTCCGCGAGAATATCCGGACCGAGGTCTATGCCAAAGGGAGATGGGAGGAGCTTCCGGTCGGGCTCGATTCGATTGCGGTCTTTCCCGGCAGCCTCGCGCGGAGCACCTGCGGCCTACGACCGACGATGCACCGCGTCCTCCAGACCAGCGACGCCGTGATGGGCGACACGCGGACCGCCAACGTCACCCTGCTGCTGGGCGCGAACTGATCGTCAGACACCGCCGCGACCGAACCGCACCGCCTCGCCGCTCGCGAGCTGGTCGACGCGCTCATTCTCGACGTGGCCGGCATGGCCCTTCACCCACTTCCAGTCGATCCGGTGCGGGGCGGCGGCGGCGAGCAGTTCCTGCCACAGGTCGGCATTCTTGACCGGCTTCTTGTCGGCGGTCTTCCAGCCATTCTTGCGCCATCCATGGATCCACTTAGTGAGGCCGTCCATCACATAGCGGCTGTCGGTGGTGAGGGTGACGCGGCAGGGACGCTTCAGCGCCTCCAGCCCCTTGATTGCGGCCGTCAGTTCCATGCGGTTGTTGGTGGTCTGCGCTTCGCCGCCGGAGAGCTCCTTCTCCTTGTCGCCCATTCGTAGCAGTGCCCCCCAACCGCCGGGGCCGGGATTGCCCTTGCAGGCGCCGTCGGTGAAGATCGAGACGACAGGAAGCTCATCGGTCACGCTGAAAACATCTCCGCGCCCCTCATTGCATAGGCGTCGAGCCGGCGCAGGAAGGCGAGGGGATCCTTCCGCGTGACGAGCGCATCGGCCGGCGTGTTCAGCCAGTCCCACGCACGAGTGAGGGTGAATCGGAGCGCGGCACCGCGCGCCAGAACCGGCAGCGCGGCCTGTTCGGTGTCGTTCAGGCCGAACGTCCCCACATAGCCATCGACCAGTGCGCGGCCGATCGTCGCGTCGTAGTCCGTACCGTCGGCGGAGAAGGCCCAGGCGCTGTGCGTGACCGCAAGGTCCCAGGCGCGGACCTCGGTGCAGGCGAAGTAGAAGTCGATCATCCCCGTCACGGCATCGCCGAGCATCAGCACATTGTCAGGGAAGAGATCGGCGTGGACTACCGCGCGCGGCAGGTCGCCGGGCCAATGTGCGTTAAGGAAGGCGATCTCCCCGGCAATGCGGGCTGCGAGGCCAGATTGGATAGCGTCGACCGCATCCCCGCAGCGGGCGGCAAGCGCACACCAGCCATCGGGGCCGAGCGGATTGGGGCGGCTCAACGGAAAATCGGCCAGTGCGGCATGCATCCGCCCCAGCGCCTCGCCCGCCGCGTGCGCCTGGCGCGGGGTGGGGTGGGACAGCGAGACGCCGGGCAGGAACTCGATCAGGCAGGCGGGGCGGCCCGAGACGGTCTGGATCTGCTGGCCCTCGCGATCGCGCAGCGCGCGCGGCACCGGCAGGCCGTGATTGGCGAGATGATCGAGCAGAGACAGGAAGAAGGGCAGGTCGCCCGCATCGACGCGCTTCTCATAGAGCGTCAGGATGAAGCGGCCGCGCTCCGCTTCGACCAGATAGTTACTGTTCTCCACCCCCTCGGCGATGCCCTTGGCGGAGCGGAGCGCGCCGAGCCCGTAGCGCGCCAGCAGCGCAGCCATCTCCTCGGCCGGGACATGGGTGTAGACGGCCATTCTTCGCGCTCCCCTCGCAGTCGCCGGTTCAGGCGGCGAGGCCGTGGGGTAGCTTGAACGCCATCCGCTCCACCGTCGTCGTGACCTCTCTCTCGATGATGGCGTAGCGCGTCGCGATGCGTTCGACCACCTCGCGCACCAGCACCTCGGGCGCCGACGCGCCGGCGGTGATGCCGAGCGCCTTCACGCCCGCCAGCCAGTCGAAATCGATCTCTTCAGCGCGCTGGACGAGGCGGGCGCGGGCGCCCTCGCGCTCGGCCACCTCGACGAGGCGCAGCGAGTTGGAGCTGTTGGGCGCGCCGATCACCAGCATCGCGTCGCATTCGTGCGCGATCGCCTTCACCGCCGCCTGCCGGTTGGAGGTGGCGTAGCAGATGTCCTCGCCACGCGGACCCTGGATGGTGGGGAAGCGCGCGCGGAGGGCAGCGACAAGGTGAGCGGTGTCGTCGACCGACAGCGTCGTCTGGGTGAGGAAGGCAAGGTTATCGGGATCGGCCGGAGCCAGCGCGGCGACGTCGTCCATCGTCTCGACCAGCGTCATCGCGCCATCTGGCAATTGGCCGAGCGTGCCGATCACTTCGGGGTGGCCCTCATGGCCGATGAACAGGATGTGGCGGCCTTGCTCGGCCAGCCGCTCGGCCTGGCGATGGACCTTGGAGACGAGCGGGCAGGTGGCGTCGAGCCAGGTGAGCCCGCGCTCGGTCGCCTTGTTTGGTACCGCCTTGGGCACGCCGTGGGCGGAGAAGACAACGGGGGCGTCGTCCGGCACCTCGTCGAGTTCCTCGACGAAGATCGCGCCCTGCGCCTTCAACGCATCGACGACGTAGCGGTTGTGGACGATCTCGTGGCGCACATAGACGGGCGCGCCGAACTTCTCGATGGCGAGTTCGACGATGCGGATCGCGCGATCGACGCCGGCGCAAAATCCGCGTGGCGCTGCGATCAGCAGTGCGAGTGGCGGGTGCCCGCCTTCGGTGGGGCGGAGGGTATCAACTTCAGCTTGGACCATCTCCCCAAGCCTTACGCGATTGCTTGCCTGCGCGGAAGGCGCTTCCTATGATCCGCGCCCGTCGCTCCGTCCCGGTGCGTTTCTAGGAATTGCTGCCTTGTCGATCGTCAAGCGTCTGCCGCTCGCCCTCGTCCTTCTGCCGCTGGTGGCCACGGGATGCGCCCACGATAACGAGATCACCGCGGTCGGCGGATCGATCGGCCGCGAAGTGAAGCGCACGAGCTGCCCCGCCGTCGCGATCCCGGCTTATACCGGCGACGTAACCCTTTTTAATCCGCCGGCCAGCCGGGAGGCGCGCGCGATCGACGTGGTCGCGACGATCACCGATCTCAAGGGCCAGTGCGACGACAGCGACAACGGCTCGGTGATGCTCAATACCACCGCCACTTTCCGCGTGCTCGCCCGACGGAACGATCCGCACGGCGCGCGCGACGTGGTGCTGCCTTATTATGCGGCGGTGATGCACGGCGGCACGACGGTCGCTTCCAAGTCGATCAGCCGCATCTCGGTGCATTTCGACGACGGAAAGCTGCTCGCCTCGGCCAACGGCCAGGCGAGTGCGAGCGTCAGCCGTGCCGATGCGACGCTGCCCGACAACATCCGCAACCGCCTGATCCGCAAGCGCAATGCCGAGGACGCCGATGCGTCTGTCGATCCGATGACTGATCCCGCGGTGCGCGCGGCGCTCGCCAAGGCAAGTTTCGAGCTGCTCGTTGGTTTCCAGCTGACGCAGGAAGAGCTCGCCTACAACGCGACCCGCTGAACCGTAGCAAGAGGGAGGCCCGGTCGGCGTAAGCCGGTTTCCCCATGATTTCGATTGCAAAGAGCGTCGCGGTCGATTGACTCGAACGCTCCGCTCGGCCACTCGGAAAAGGCTTCCGGCGGGAAACCGCCGGCTGCACGCGCGGGAGAGCGTGCCGGAGGGGCTCAGGCCCGGACGGTGCCGCCGAAGGAGCAACCGCCCCGGAATCTCTCAGGCCTCGGGACCGCGCGGGCAGGAACAGGCACTCTGGAAAGCGGGCGCGCGGCCGAGGAATCGGCTGGCCGCCCCACCGAAGGGGTAAGCGGCGGCACGGTTCATGACCCGGTCACCGCGAAAGCTCTCAGGTTCCGTGACAGAGGGGGCGAGGATGGACGCGACGATTCCCGCCGCGGTCGCCTCGTCTGACCATGCACGGAGCGCCTGATGACCGACACGATCCCCGACACCGACATCGTCCAGGACGCGCCTGAAGCCCTGCCGCTTGATCTCTGGCACCGCAGCCAGGGCGGCCGCATGGTCGAGTTCGCCGGCTACCACATGCCGATCCAGTATGAAGGCATCATGGCCGAGCATATCTGGACGCGCGAGCATGCCGGGTTGTTCGACGTTTCCCACATGGGCCAGCTGCTGTTCTCGGGCGAAGGCGTGGCCGAGGCGCTGGAGGCGCTGCTGCCCGCCGACGTGAAGGGGCTGGGCGAGGGGCGGATGCGCTACTCGCTGCTGCTCGCCGACAATGGCGGCATTCTCGACGACCTGATGCTGACGAAGCTCGCTGCGCAGTCCCCGTTCGACGAGGATGCGGGCTACTACATGGTCGTCAACGGCGCGACCAAGTGGGAGGATATCGGCCACCTGCGCGAACATCTCCCCGACGAGATCACGCTTTCGCATCTCTACGACCAGGCACTGCTGGCGGTGCAGGGACCCGAGGCCGTTACCGCGCTCGCCCGCATCGCGCCGGGTGTCGAGGCGCTCACCTTCATGACTGCCGGCGCGTTTAAGGTTGCGGGCGTCAACTGCTGGGTCAGCCGCTCGGGCTATACCGGCGAGGATGGGTTCGAGATTTCGATGCCGGCCGAGGACGCCGAGACGGTCGCCGCAGCACTCTGCGCCCAGCCGGAAGTGAAACCGATCGGGCTTGGCGCGCGCGACTCGCTGCGCCTCGAAGCCGGCCTGCCGCTCTACGGCCACGATCTCGACGAGGAGACCACACCGGTCGCCGCCGATCTCGGCTTTGCGCTCTCCAAACGCCGCCGCGAGGAAGGCGGCTTCCCCGGCCATGCCCGCATCATGCTGGAGCGCGAGCAGGGCTCGATCCTGAAGCGCGTCGGCGTGGTGATCGAAGGCCGCCAGCCTGTCCGCGAGGGCGCGATGGTGCTCGATGCCGAGGGCAGCGAGGTCGGTCGCGTCACGTCAGGCGGTCATTCGCCGTCCACCGGCAAGCCGATCGCCATGGCCTATGTGCCGCTGGCGATGGCTGCGCCTGGCACCACCATCACCTTCGGCAGCCGCGGCAAGCTCTTCACCGGCACCGTCACGCCGATGCCGTTCGTCCTCCACCGCTATCATCGCAAGGGAGCCTGAGTATCATGGCCACGATCTTCTTCACGACCGACCATGAATGGATCGCCGTCGACGGCTCGACCGCAACCGTCGGCATCACCGACTATGCCCAGGCGCAGCTCGGCGACATCGTGTTCGCCGAAGTGCCGCCGGTCGGCACCAAGGTCGAGAAGGGCAAGGAGGCCGCTGTCGTCGAATCGGTGAAGGCCGCCTCCGACGTCTATGCGCCGGTGACGGGCGAGGTTATCGAGTCCAACGCGGCGCTCGAGGCCGACCCGTCGCTGGTCAACACCTCGCCCGAGGCCGACGGCTGGTTCTTCAAGCTGACGCTCGCCAACCCGGGCGAACTGGACGGGCTGATGGACGCCGCTGGCTACAAGGCGTTCGTGGACGGGCTGTGATGAAGCGGCGGCGCTTCCCCCTCGTCACCCCAGCGCAAGCTGGGGTCTCGTACGGAGGAGTGCCGCGCTCGCCCCAGGGAGGTCCCAGCTTGCGCTGGGATGACGAGGGAAGGCAATGACCGTCAACCGATCCAGCCGCTGGGATGCTGCCGACTACGGCAAGAATGCCGCCTTCGTGCCGGCGCTCGGGCTCCCCGCGCTCGAGCTGCTCGATCCGAAGCACGGCGAACGCATCCTGGATCTCGGCTGCGGTGACGGCACGCTGACGGCCAAGCTGGTCGAGGCCGGCGCGATCGTCACTGGCATCGATGCCTCGCCCGAGATGGTCGAGGTGGCGCGGGCGCGGGGCCTCGACGTTCATATCGCGGACGGGCAGCGGCTCGATTTCGGGCCGAAGTTCGACGCGGTCTTCTCCAATGCCGCGCTGCACTGGATGCTCGACCCCTCGGCGGTGGCGAAGGGTGTGTACCGCGCGCTCAAGCCCGGCGGGCGCTTCGTCGGCGAGATGGGCGGCGAGGGCAATCTCGCGACGCTGCGGGCAGCACTCCACAAGGAACTGGCCGCGCGCGGCTATTCGATGCCCGGCGGCGATCCGCAATGGTATGCCTGCCCGCCGGAATTTACGACCGTCTATGAGGCCGTCGGCTTCGTCGACGTGGAGGCGCGGCTGATCCCGCGCCCGACGCTCCTGCCTGCCGGTGTCGCCGGCTGGCTTAAGACCTTCCGCACCGGTTTCCTCGACGCCGCCGGTGTTCCCGACGAGGAGCAGGCCGACGTTGCGCAAGCCGTCGAACGCCGCCTCGAACCCGTGTTCCGCCAGCCCGACGGGAGCTGGCTCGCCGATTATGTTCGCCTCCGCTTTTCCATGAGGAAGCCCCACTGATGCGTTACCTCCCCCTCCAGCCCGCCGATCGGCAGGCGATGCTGGGCGTGATCGGCGCCGGTGCGGTCGACGACCTGTTCGTCGACGTACCCGCCGCTGCGCGCCTTTCCGGCCCCGTCGAAGGACTGCCGATGCACCAGACCGAGCAGCAGGTGGAACGCCAGCTCACCAAGCTCGCGCGCATGAACCAGGCGGCAGGCGACCAGCCCTTCTTCCTCGGCGCCGGCGCCTACAGGCATCACGTTCCCGCCAGCGTGGACCACATCATCCAGCGTGGCGAGTTTTTGACGAGCTACACGCCCTACCAGCCTGAGATTGCACAGGGCACGCTGCAGGCGCTGTTTGAGTTCCAGACGCAGGTCGCGCGGCTGTTCGGCTGCGAGGTGGCCAACGCCTCGATGTATGACGGCTCGACCGCCTGCTGGGAGGCAATCGTGATGGCGCGCCGCATCACCCGGCGCGGCAAGGCGATCCTCTCCGGCGGCCTGCATCCGCACTATGTCTCGGTCTGCAAGACGATGGCGCACTTTACCGGCGACGTGCTGGACATGGCGCTACCCAGCCTCGATGGCACCGCCGAGATGGAAATGGCGAGGCTGATCGCCGCGGTCGACAGCGACACGAGCTGCGTCGTCGTCCAGAACCCCGGCATCCTCGGCCGCGTCGCCGATCTGTCCGAGCTCGCCGCCGCCTGCCACGCCAAGGGCGCGTTGCTGATCGCGGTCGTCACCGAGCCGGTGTCGCTCGGTCTCATCAGGTCGCCCGGAGAAATGGGCGCGGACATCGTCGTGGGCGAGGGCCAGTCGCTGGGCGTTGGCCTCAACTTCGGCGGGCCCTATGTCGGCCTATTCGCCTGCTCGGACAAGCATGTCCGCCAGATGCCCGGCCGCCTCGCCGGCGAGACGGTGGACGCGGATGGTCAGCGCGGTTTCGTGCTGACGCTCTCCACCCGCGAGCAGCATATCCGCCGCGAGAAGGCGACGTCGAACATCTGCACCAACTCGGGGCTGTGTGCGCTGGCCTTCACGGTGCACATGACGCTCCTGGGCGAGAAGGGGCTGCGCGATTTGGCGGCGCTCAACCATGCGCTCGCCGTCGAGGCCGCCGACACGCTGGCGAAGGTGCCGGGCGTCGAGGTGTTGGACGGGCCGTTCTTCAACGAGTTCACGCTTCGCCTTTCCAAGGAGGCGCGCCCCGTCGTGCGCCACATGGCCGAGCGTGGTGTGCTGGGCGGCGTGTCGCTCGGCCGGCTCTATCCAGGCGTCGAGGCGCTGGAAAAGGGTCTGGTCGTCGCCGTCACCGAGACGACCACCACGGAAGATGTTGCCGCTCTGGCGGGTGCGCTCGAGGAGGCGCTGGCATGACGATCAATCAGTCCGGATGGCGCCCCGAAGCGCCGCTCGCCGGTGGCCTTGAGGCCGCCCCCACCTTCACCGGCAACAAGGCGCTCATGCTCGAAGAACCGCTGCTGTTCGAGATCGGCGGGTCCGACCGCACCGGCGTCGACCTGACGGAAGCGCCCAAGGTGAAGAGCCGCCTCGCCGGCCTGGAGCGCCACAAGCCGATCGGCCTGCCGGGCCTCTCCGAGCCGGAAGCGGTGCGCCACTACACGCGCCTCAGCCGCCAGAACTATGCCATCGATCTCGGCCTGTTCCCGCTCGGCTCGTGCACCATGAAGCACAACCCGCGCCTCAACGAGAAGATGGCGCGCCTCCCCGGCTTTGCGGATCTGCATCCGCTCACCCCGGTCGATGGCGCGCAAGGCGCCCTTGCCCTCATCCACCTCGTCGGCGAGTGGCTGAAGAAGCTGACCGGCATGCCCGGCATAGCGATGAGCCCCAAGGCTGGCGCGCATGGCGAACTTTGCGGCCTGCTGGCGATCCGCGCCGCGCATGAGGCCAGGGGTGATGCGCGCAAGACCATCCTCGTCCCCGAGAGCGCGCACGGCACCAACCCCGCCACCGCCGCCTTCGCCGGCTATGCGGTCGAATCGATCCCGGCCACCAAGGAAGGCCGTGTCGACCTCGAGGCGCTGAAGGCCAAGCTCGGCCCGAACGTTGCCGGCGTAATGATCACCAACCCGAACACCTGCGGGCTGTTCGAGCCGGACATGATCGCTATCGGCGAGGCGGTGCACGCAGTCGGCGCCTATCTCTATTGCGACGGCGCCAACTTCAACGCGATCGTCGGCAAGGTCCGCCCGGGCGACCTCGGCGTCGATGCGATGCACATCAACCTGCACAAGACCTTCTCGACCCCGCACGGCGGCGGCGGGCCGGGTTCGGGTCCGGTGGTGTTCTCCGAGGCGCTCGCCCCCTACGCGCCGCTGCCCTTCGTCGAGCAGCACGGCGACCATTATGTCCTCGTCGAGGAGGAGACCGTGGCGGAGGAGGGGCATTCCGATGCCTTTGGCCGCATGGTCGCCTTCCATGGGCAGATGGGCATGTTCGTCCGCGCGGCGGCCTACATGCTGAGCCACGGCGCCGATGGCCTCAAGCAGGTATCCGAGGATGCCGTGCTCTCGGCCAACTACATCCTGCGCTCGCTGGAGGGCACGCTGGAAGCGCCGTTCGCGGCGTCGGGGCCCTGCATGCACGAGGCGATCTTCTCGGATGCGGGCTTCGCCGACGGCTTCTCGACGCTCGACGTGGCGAAGGGGCTGATCGACGAAGGATTCCACCCGATGACGATGTACTTCCCGCTCGTCGTCCATGGCGCGATGCTGATCGAGCCGACCGAGACCGAGAGCAAGGCCGCGCTCGATCAGTTCATCGGCGCGCTGCGCCATGTGGCAGCGAAGGCCAAGGCCGGCGATCCGACCCTGAAGGCCGCACCGGTCCACGCGCCGCGCCGCCGCCTTGACGAGACGGCAGCTGCGCGCAAGCCGGTGCTCGTCTGGAAGGAGCCGGCGCAAGCGCAGGCGGCGGAATAAGGGGAATGGCCGGGCGCTACATGCCGCCCGGCTTCCTCTCCGACCCGGAAGTTACTTGGCGGCGGCCTTCTTCTTCGCCGTGTGATGTTTCGCGCTGTGATGTTTCGCGCTGTGGTGGGTCATCTTGTGGTGCGCGCCAGCGCTGCTGCCGCCCTTCTGCACGCACTTGTCAGTGACACTCCGCGAGCAGGCCGGCAGGTTGCTGGCATCGGTGGCCGCCGCAGTGGGTGCTGCGCTCGGCGCCGCGCCCTGGTCGCCGGCCGGTGGCGCCGGCGGCGTCGGAGCGGTCTGTTCGGGCGCGGGCGGCGTCGCAGGCGCAGCCGGAGGGGTGGAGGCGTCCGGAGTCGTCGGCATCGTCGCGCCGGCGGGCGGCGGCGGCGTCGTCGGAGCCGGCATCGTGTTCTGCGCGACGGCGGCGCTGCTAAGCGCCAGCACGGACGCGAAAAGGATGATCTTCATTCTCGTTCCTCCAACCGTGGTCGGCGAGTGAACATGCCTCGCGTTGGGCGAAACACGGCGCGAGACGGCCGGTTCCATGACAAATTGTAAGAGCTTGGCATCCACACCTTGTTGCCGGGCCGCAACGAGGCCGCTTCGGGCACGAAACGAGCCCGGTCAGGGATTTTCGAACATTCTGGAGAGCGGCGGCGCGATGGTGGGTCCGCCGGGACTCGAACCCGGGACCTCTCGATTAAAAGTCGCTTGCTCTACCGACTGAGCTACGGAC
>FTCZ01008212.1_pt1 | contig 22918 bp, 24 predicted proteins | sample 1658871 | NCBI WGS metagenome assembly FTCZ01 (sample SAMEA3914864, study PRJEB12502) | metagenome | biome: forest; material: soil | place: USA | collected 2012-03-12 | depth 0.3 m
GCGCTACAGCCTGTTCATGCACGGCACCGGCGAGCTCGCGCTGGTGATGCGCATCACGCCGCCGGAGATCACGGCGCTGACCAGCCTGAGCCTGCCGCACAACCTCGTCTCCACGCTCACCGAGGCCACCAGCGGCTTCATCGTCATCACGGGACCCACGGGGTCGGGCAAGAGCGAGACGGCGATGTCCATCCTCGACTGGCACAACGCCCATCATTCCGGGCACATCCTCACCATCGAGGATCCGGTGGAAAAGAAGATCCCGCCGCGCAAGTCCATCGTCACGCAACGCGAAGTGGGCTACGACGTGCTGAGCTTCGCCGACGGCATGCGCGAGGCCTTGCGCATGAGCCCCGACGTGCTGCTCACCTCCGAGATCCGCGACGCCGAGACAGCCGAGCAGGCGATCCAGGGCGGCGAGTCGGGCTCGCTGATGATCGCCACCACGCACGGGAAGTCCGTCACCGGCACCATGCGCAAGATCCTGTCCTACACCGGCACCAGCGCCGACGTGATGCGGTCGGTGCTCGCGGGCAACCTGATTGCGGTGGTGCGCCAGGCGCTCGTGCCTTCCAAGGACGGCAAGCGCTACCTGATGGCCGCCGACGTCCTCTTCAACACCGGGCGCGTCACGCAATACATCGAGCGCGGCGACTGGATCGGGCTGGAGAGCGCCATCCGCGAGGACAGCCGCCTCGGCGCGAGTGAATGGGTGCCGATGAACAACCGGCTCGTGGAGCTCGTGCGCCGCGGCGAGATCGAAGCCAGCGAAGCGATGCGCGAGACGTCCGACATCCCCACGTTGAAGCGCAAGCTGGCCGCGGCCGGCCCAGGCGTCGCCGGACGCTGAGGCGGTCTTTGCCCGGCCATGGAGGTGGTCGCGGACGCTGCGCTATCGTGACGGCATGACCAGCCAACCCGACGACTACCCGCAAGAACTCGACGACGCCGCTTCGCTGGCCGCCGCGATCAACGAGGACGTCGCGCTTCGCCCGTCCGACCCAGCGTGGGCCGCGACCTTCGAACGCGAGCGCGACCGCCTTCACGCACTGCTGCCGGGCACGTTCGTGCAGATCGAGCACATCGGCAGCACGGCGGTGCCGGGGCTGGCGGCCAAGCCGGTCATTGACATCCTGGCGGGCGTGCGCACGCTGGAAGACGTGGACGACCTGGTCGACCGCCTGTGTGAGCACGGCTACACCGCGTCGAAGGAATTCAACGCGACGCTGACCGATCGGCGATGGTTGATGCGCTGGAAGAACGGACATCGCACGCATCACCTGCACATCGTCGTGCAGGACGGCGGGCCGTGGAAGGATCGACTCGCCTTCCGCGATGCGCTGCGTCGCGATCCCGCGCTGGCCCGGCGCTACGCCGTGCTGAAGACCGAGCTCGCGGCCAGGCACCAGCGCGATCGCGAAGCCTACACGCACGCGAAGGCGGACTTCGTTCGCGCAGTGGTCGAGCGCCCGGCCTGAGTGCCGAGCGGGGCGGATGCCGTCGACCTCCGATTCGCAGCCCCCCGGCGGCACCGTCAACTTCGAGCTCGCACGCCCTGCGGTAGCCTGGCTGGGGCGAGGCCCTCGAGTGCGACCTCGAGCCTCACGGATAGAGGCAATACACCTCCGCCACCACGTTGCTGGCAGTGGCCGCGCCGGTGCCATCGGTCAGCGAGATCGTCCAGCCCTGGCCCGTCCACTGGGCGTTGCGATTGAGCACCGGATTGCCCGCCGTCTCGGCATCGGTCTGCGGCAGCAGGAAGATGGTGGCCTGCGGCGCCACCGGGCTCGCCGTGGCCGGACAACCACCGGGCAAGGCAGTGGCCGCCGCGATGTAGTCGCCGTGATGGACGGCAAAGCCCGCCATGTACACGCGCGAGGACGTGAGCGCCGACTGGCTCGCGTAGTAGCCGCTCCGGCAGACCAGCGCATCCGACGTGCTCGCATCGACCGCCTGCAGCCCGACTGTCGCGCAGGCCGCGCCGAGGCTCGCGTAGCGCGACGTCGCGCGAAAGGCCGCGCCTTGGCAGGTGGCGAGGCCACCGGTGGCCATCATCGCCACCTGGCCGGCGCTGCACGCGTCTCCTTCGCTGACCGTGCCGCTCAGCGTGAGCCGCTGCGCATGCACGGCGCCGCCAGCCACCAGGTCGTTGCCGGCCACGACATCGCCGCTCGCCGCCACGCGAAGCAGCGCCGTGCCCGCGGCATCGCGGACGAACAAGTCGCCGGCCTTCACAACGATGGCATTCGGATCGTCTGCTGAAGAGACGCTCATCGCACCGGTGACCAGGCCGGCGCCTGCCGCCACCGAGCCCGGCGTGACCAGGCCGCTGCCCGACATCGTGGTGACATGGCCCGCCGCGTCCCGGAACGTGCCTGTGGCCGCGGACAGCTGGCCGTTGCACGCGATGTCGACCACGCCATCCGGCCGCAGCGACACGCAGTCGGATCCGCTCGCGTTGCGCACGGCGAGCAGCTGGGCGTCGAGCTGCAGCGCTGATCGGAACTCGGCGTGCGTGCTGCCGTCGCCGAACAAGGTGTTGCCGGCCACCGTGAGGTCGCCCTGCAGGCGGGGATCGCGCGTGTCGCCGACGCGAACGAACTGGCCGAACCCCGACGACGCCGTCCCCACGCGCACCGCCACGACGCCGGCGGGTTGCCCAGGCACCGGGTTGTCCAGGCTCCAGGTGTTGCCGAAGCCGACGATGCGCGTGGGATCGGTGGGCAGCGACACGCCCGAGTCGGCACCCAGGCGCACGAGGATCGGCCCGATCACGGCGCCGTCGCTGGTGTCCGCGCCGCTGCGGATGGGGCCCGTCACGACGACATGACCCTCGATGTCGCAGGCAGCAGTGGCGCAGCCCGCCGGGACGCGCTTGAACGCGATGGCATACGGCGCGCCGTTCAGTGAGGAGGCGGTGGCTGTCCAGCCCGGCGGCAGGTAGCCCATGGCCGTCAGCTGGTCGACGCGCGGCTGCCACACGAGCTCGCCGGCGATGGTCTCGGGCGTGATCGTGACGCCGTTTCTGCTGAAAGCCACGCCGCCCTGGATCAAGCCCAGAGACTCGAAGATTGCGTTGTTGGTGGCGCTGCGCAGGTGGTCGAGGATGCTCGCTTCGCCGTTGCCCGCCTCGTGACGCGCCTGCAGGCGTTGCGCTTGCAGGGCGCCGACGGCGCCCAGCGCGGACACGAGCAGCCCCAGCAGCGCGAAGACCAGCGCGTTGCCGCGCTGGCGCGGCCGGGTGGCGAGCGGACGCATGCCGAGGCCCTCAGGTGCGACCGAACACGAAGTCGATCGCCACGTTGGCCGCCGACGTGCACTGCGTGTTCACGCGAACGATGTCGATCGCGCCGTCCAGCGGCTTGACGTCGGTCGTGCCGATGGTGACGCGGCGCGCCAGCGACTGCGCACCGTTGACCAGTTGGGTGCACTGGGCTGCCGGGACGTTGGTGTAGGTCAGCTTGGCGGTGCTGGGCGTGGTGGCGGAGTTGTCGACCAACGTGATCGCGCCCGAATAGCTGTTGGTGGCCGTGGCGCCGCCGGCGTCGGCGCGGGTGTCGGGAATCACGCGCGAACCGACGGCCACGGCCGTGGTGAGGCCGTTGTAGCCGTACTGTCCGTAGTTCTGCTGCGCGCCGCCGATGATCGCGCTGATCTCGCTGATGGTGCCTTGCACCTGCGCGTTGGCCTGGGCGCTCTGGTAGTAGCCGATGCCCAGCGCCAGCACGATGCCGCCGATGACCAGGCCCAGCATGCTGAACACGAGGGCGTTGCCGCGCTGGCGATGGCGCGGGCGGATGCCGCCGCGGGCTCGATGACGAGCAGTGGAAATCATGTCTTCTCCTCGAGTGAATGGGATAGGCACGTCGCGCCCGCACGCGCGCATGCCAGGGCGTCGAACGGATGCGGACGGCGCTGCGAGCGAGCGCGTGCACGACTGCGTTAGTGCAGCGGATGCGCCGCGTCGTAGGCGGCGCGCAGGGCCATCAGGTTGGACGGCTCCATCAGGGACGCGAAGGTGCCGGGCACCGTCATCGACGCGACGCCCATGAAGGTTGCCACGGAAGCGAAAATCCCCACGAGCGCGAAATTGGCGATTACGGCCGCTTTTTTCACGCGCGCCAGAACGCGCGCCCCTTCCGACGTGCCCAACTGGATCAACACGTCGGCGAACGAGGTGCTGGAACGGCTCAAGGTGGCCGCGCGCGACAACAGGTGCGCCGACAGCAGCCCGCGCCGGAACGCGTCGAGCGTGGCGGTCGGGTTCTCGTCGAGGGCAACCACAACGCGCCCGAGGTGCCACCGCATCCACGGCGAGGCGCGCTGCGTGAGGTCGTCGAGGCTGCCTTGCAGGGTCTCGCCCGTGCGCAACAGCATGGCCATGGCGCTGACCAGCATGCCGGCCTGGAAATCCCGGTAGAGGCCGTACACCGGCCACGACTCGACGCGCAGCCGCCAGGCCCCGCGCCAGCGCGGCAAGGACCACAGCACGAGGCCCAGCGCCACGGCCAATGCGAATGTGGTCTGCAGGCCCCACGACTGCGCGAACTGCGCGATGTCGCGCGCCCATCCGTTCATGCCCGACCAGAGGGCCTCCTGTGCATAGACCGGTGTGGCCTCGTCGATCACCAGGATCACCTTGCCCAGCAGCGCGATCAACGCGTAGCAGATCGGGATCACGAGCAGAGGCAGTGCCGCACTGGCCAGCACCACGCGCAGCATCTGCCGCTGGTGGTCGATCGCGGTGGCGAGCGCGCGCAAGGCGTGCGGCTTGTCGGCTGCGCGATCCACCGCGGTCAGGAGCATCGTGTCGGACCGCGGTACCACGCGCTCGAGCAGATGCGAGACGCGGCTGGCATGCTCGCCATCCTGGTGGCGGTGCAGCACCAGGCGCAACGCCCGCGCGCGGGCGCGGTGGGCGGTGAGCGTCGCGTTGGCGATCTCGCCTTCGAGAAAGCTCACCATGGCTTCGTTGCGCTCGTACATCTGCGCGAAATCGCGATAGAACTCGGCCCGCGCGGCGCGGAAGTCGGCCAGGGAGATGCCGTCCATGGCTCGGCGCCATGCGCTCACCGGACGACCCTCCGCCTGACGGCTGCGGTGCGAGCTCCCTTCGGAGCGGCCGTGCGCTCGCTCATGCGCGCTCCTGGCGCACCACCGACAGCGGCGGCAGGATCTCGAAGCGATCGAAGCCGTCGAACTCCTCGCAGTTGCGCACGTCGATCTCGCCTTGCAGCGCCTTATAGAGCGCGTGCTCGAACACGGTCTTGCCGGTCATGTCGGGGCTGTCGAACTGGCGGTTGCTGGCCGACCTGAAGTGCTGCAGCGCCGCGTCATCGTCGTTGTTGCGAACATGGCGCAGCCACGTGCGGTCGGGTTGCAGCATCTCGGCCACGATCGTCTTGCCGTGCGTGCCGCGCCCCTGGCACGCGGCGCAGCCCTCGGGCCGCATCCACCGCAGGCGCGACGTCGCCAGGCCGAACCGGCGTCGCAGCACCTCCTCGATCTCGCGCGCGTCGGGGTCGACTCGCAGCGCCATCGAGGTGGGCAGCGCACAACAGCCGCACAACCTGGGCACCAGCGCCTGGTAGACCAGCAGGTTCAAGATGTTCGGGCCGGTCAGCGCCTGGCGACTGACGCCGATCTGGTCGTTCGTCAGGCGCGGGATGATGTTGGAGATCAAGTGTGCGTGCACGGTGCCCATGGCCAGGTGGCCAGTCTCCGCGATCTGCAGCGCGAACAGCGCCGTCAGCTTGTCGCGGATCTCGCCCAGCATCACGCCGTCGGGATCGGACCGCATCAACGCCCGCATGACCTCGGCGTAGCGCCGGCGCGTCTCCTCGTCGTTGGCCATGTCGCGCAGCACCTCGATCTGGTGGGCGCCGGCGATCTCGTACTCGATCGGATCCTCCACCGTGTAGATGGCCTTCCGGTCGAGCCCCGGCAGCGTCTCGATGAAGCTCTTGAGGCTGGTCGACTTGCCGGAACTGGTGACGCCCGACAGCAGCACGATGCCCTTGCCCGCGCGCCCGGCGAGGCGCAGCAGGCGCTGGTGGCTGGGTGCGTAGCCCGCCGCGTCGAAGCGGATGCGGTTCTTGTCGCCGGTGCGCAGGATGCGCACGACGGTCTTCGGGCCCAGCCGGCCCTTGACGTTCTGGTAGCGCAGCTGCCCCGCGGTGCCGGGCAGGTCGAGGTCGATCATGCAATCGACGAACTGGTCGGCGCCGTATTGCGAGACGTTGTTGCCCTTGCGCGTGCTGTTGTAGCCGGCCGCGATTGCGTCGATCGCTTCCTTGCGGCTGTAGCGCCCGCTTTGCCCGTCGGGCAGTTGCTCCATGCGCCCGTCCACCCGGATGCGCACGACCGCGGTGTTGCGGCAGACCTCGATGTGCAGGTCGGTGGCGCCCGTCGGCACTGCCAGCGCGATCCAGCGCTCGAACAGTTGCATCGGGCCGCCGCGCGGCACGCCCTTGCCGCTGGCGCCCGCGTTACGCAGCACTTCCTTGAGCACGTGAGGCTCGGCGACCAGTTCGCCGACCACGCCGAAGCCGCGAGCCCGCAACGCCCCCTTGACGGCCTTGACCGTGCCGTCCAACGCCAGCCTGTCGGCGGCCGGCATGCACGCGCGGACGATGCGGGCCTGGCGCGCCCCGCAATCCAGCGCGACCAGCTTCTCGTGCAACAACGCGGGCAGTTGATAGATGGCCTCCGGGCCGACGGTGAGCAGCGCCTGGTACGACGGTAGCTGGTGGAAGTGCGAAATGACGTCGGGCCGCACTTCCGTTTCGCGAATGAGCAGGGCCGCCGACGACACCTCCGAAATCTCGCGTGCCGGCAGTTCAGTCGCGCCGGCTCGGTGGCCTTCCTGGGCATCCTGCGCGAGCCGACTCGTGCCCGGGTTCCCAGCCATGGATGCACGCCGGGCGCCGGACTCCTGCGGCCGCGGCTCGATCTTCGCGCGCGCGCCCGCCATGTCGCCTTCGCCGTCGGATCGCTCGTCGGAAAGTGCCATCGGCCGCGTCGACAAGTCGATCGGCCCGGCCTGATCCTTGCGAAGCCACATCTCGAACAGTCCCATGAACGATCTCACCGCATCGCCGGCAGCGAGAACGTCTTGCGCAGGCCTTCGCCATCGCCCGCACCCGCCACCCCTCGCCGCCCCAGCACGACGCGATCGGCCGCGATGGCGTCGACCTGCCAAACGGTGCCGGGGATCCTCTGCCCCACCTGCACGAGGTAGGCCGTGGCATTGACGACGACCTCTGCCAGCGACACGGTGCCGGACTCGAACACGCCGCTCACCTGCACGGACGGTGGCAGCGTCGGCAACGGCATTGACACCGGCCACACGGATCGTGCCGCCGCCGCGTCCGGAGCCGGCCCGCGCGGCGGTGCCAGCACGGCGGAGGCGCTGGCCGACGCTGCCGCGCCCGCGGATCGCGCCGCCGATTGGCTCATCGCGTTCTCGAGCCAGGCCCGCTGCGCGCGACTGTAGTCGGCGATGGTCTGGCCTTGCGCCGGCACCTGCCACGACACCGCGCATGTGGCGAACGAGGCGACGAGGCTTCTAGCGAGACGCGACATAGAACACTCCTGTAGCCGAGAACTTGAGCAGCCCACGCGCATCGGAGCCTTCGCCGAGATCGACCCGCACGGACTCCCAACTGACGAAGTCCGGTGCGGTCGTCAGCGCCTCCACGATGAACGGGCCGGGGACGTCGTGCATGTCGACATCGCCCGCGAGCAACGCGGCAGGATGGCGGAAGCTGGCGGGCACGTCCCGGACCGCCGGCCAGAGGCCCGGCTTCTTGAACTCGAGGACGACGTCGGCGGTACGCCAGTGTTGCAGCTGCGGGCCGGCCTCGGACATGGCCGCCTGCAGGGTCCGCAACGGCCGCTCGGCCGCCCCCACCGGTCGACGGTCGATTCGAAAGGGCCGGGACGTGCGCGCGACGTCCAGCGCCGGGACCACGCAGCCCTGCGGCACCAGCATCTCCAGCGCTTCGCCGGGAAGTGCCTGGCGCAAGTCGTCGAAGCTGCCGCCGCGCCGGATCCAGTCGCGGGTGCAGGTCTGCGACCTGGCGCTGCATTCCGCCGACACCAGGCTCCAGCCGGGGATCCAGGTGCGATAGCCGAACATCTCGCGCGCCGCCGCCACCCACGCCGAGCGGTCGGTGCCCATGCGTGACTGCTGGCTTGCCAGGGCCGCGAGGTAGCGCGGGGCCGGGTCGGCCGCCCGCGCGGCGGCCGCGGCCTTGCGCTGGGCGTCGGCGCGGTGGACATGCTGCACCAGCGACCACGCGCCGACCGACACCGCGAGCGCGAGGCCGGCGCCCACGAGCGGCCACGGATTGACGGGCATCGCCTGCAGGCGTGCGCCGCGGTCGGCGCCACCGGCCAGCCAGGCGAAGTCGGCCGGCTCGCAGTTGGGATAGGCCACGGGGTTGTCGCTCCAGATCGGGCGATCCTCGCCGCCCAGCGCGTTGCGGGCGTCGACCTCGTTGCTGAGGACGTCGATCACCGGCACGCCGTCGTCGAGGCAGACGACGAGGGTCTTGTGCTCCTTGCGCCGGGTCGACGCAGGCACGGTGAGCACCAGTGCGGCGTTCGGTGCCCGCGAGCCCACCAGGCGCGAGAAGCAGGCCGCGGCAGCCAGCGTGGACTTGGGCAGTCGCACCCCCTCTTCCGACGCGCGCGGCCGGAACAGGCCGTAGCGCACATGAGCAGCCACCTGTGCCTGGGCCCAGTGCGTGGCGTCGCTGGTCAGCGCGCGCGCCTCCTGCAACGCGCGAGCGCGGCCCTGGCCGGCGACCGGCGCGCGCCAGAGCAGGCCTGCCAGCAGTTCGCCGTGCGGGGTGCTCGCGATGAGACGTTCGATGGCGGCCATGAGCGTGGGCGATCAGAGGATCGTGGGCCGCACGAAGATGACGAACTCTTCGCGCATCCGGGACTGGGTCTTGCTGCCGCCGAGCCCGATCGGAGCCCCGTCGGTCAGCGTGCGACGATCTTCGGAGGACACGAGGCGGCTCAGGCCGGTGATGACCAGGATCTGCCCGGCCTTCAGCGCGACGGTGGCCTGGTCGTTGATGGCGGTGGTCTCTGGCGTCTGCACCGTCTGCTGCGTCGCACCGGTGCCGGACGTGAAGTTGGCGAGCTCGACCAGCGACGACAGCCCGATGCCGAACTTCAGGAGCACGGTGTTGTTGTCGAGGATGAACGGCTGGGCCAGGTAGCGATCGCCGGTCGTCACGGTGGAAGTGACCAGGCCCGGCGCCCCAACGCCGGTGGTGCTGGACGCCCCGGGGATCGTGGCGCTCACATAGGCGCGTCCACCCAGGCTGGATTTGCGATCCCACGTTCGGTTCAGCGCCAACAGGCTCACTTCGCGATGCTGCGTGGACACGCCGTACTCGCTCAGAAGCTTCAGCAAGGCGTCGCTGCCGCCGAAGCGCCGCGTGATCGGCGTGGAGACGCCCGACTGCGTGGGCGTGAGGACGGCAAAGCCGATGTTGGCGGCGGTGGAACTCGCGAGCGTGGCGGGCGACGCAAACGACCCGGTGTAGGCACCGCCCAGCGCGGACAGCACGGCGTTCCAGTCGATGCCCCGCTCGTCGGACTCGTTGCGCGTGACGCTGTAGATGTCGAACTGCACCTGGGCCTGCCGCAGCAGGCTGTCGTTCTCCGAGCGCACGAAGTCGCGCACCTTGGACAGCGTCTCCCGGCTGCTGGTGACCGCGATCCGGCCCGAGCCTTCCGACCGGACCACCGACGAGCCCGGCACGTCCTTGATGATCTGGCCAATGGCCGCGAGCAGCGATCCGATGACGTTGGACTTGCCGTGCTCGCTGACTTCGTTGCTGGAACTGGCCGAGCTGTTGGTGCCGCCGCCACCGTTGCCGGAGCTGGTGGCGTTGGCCTGGTCGGCACCGCTGAGCCCCAGGTGGTAGTCGGTCTCGCTCTCCAGCGCCGCGATCTCGAAGAATTCGGTGCGCAAGCGCTCGATCACGACCACGCCGTCCCGGTACTCCCAGGACAGGCTCAACTGGTCGGTGACCAGATCGAGATAGCCCTGCAACGATCCGGACCATCGCATGGCCACGGCATTGACCGAGGTGTCGCGCGGCAGCGCCGGCGACGTGGCCGGCATCGCCACCGTGTCCCCATGGCTGGCCGACAAGCTGGGCTGCGGCGGCGGTGAAGACGCGACGGGCCTTGGCGCGCCCTCCGCGCCCGTGAAGACGTCCGCCTTCAGCCGCACCGCCACTCCGGTGACCGCCGTGATGCGATCGGCCATGGTGCGCAGGCTCACCTTGCCGCCAGTGGCGGCGTCGTCGAAGTTGAGCTTGACGGGCTCGGTAAAGATGCTGGGCAGGCGTTCGTCGCTGCCCATGGGGATGCTCACGGAGCCCACCCAGGCGCTGCGGGCGCGTCGCAATACCGGCTTGGCCGACTGCTCGGCGGCGCGCCGATCGGCGTCGACCTGCGATCCCGCCGCGAGGCCGTCCTGCTCTGCCAGCGTGCGTTCGGCATGCAAGGACGCCGTACCAGCGAGGCCGAGCGCGTGATCGGCGCGCACGCGGTCGGTGACGCCGGGCTCGGCGCAACCGGCGAGCGCCAGCACCAGCGGCCACGCCATCCAACGGCGCAGGCTTGGCGAGAAGAAATCGGTGACGCGCTTCATGGTGCCTCGCAATCGCGCGCCTGCTCGCCCTGGCGCGTGATGCGCACGAGCGGTGGCGTGTTGGCGTAGATGCAGGCCTCGAGCGGATAGTCGCTGTGGCGGATGCCGGCCGAATCGAGCACGGTCTTCAACGCCGTCTCGAAGCTGCCGTCGACGCTGTCCGGCGCGCCGATCAGGAAGTTGCGCTGCGCGTCCCACTTCACGCGGTATCCAGCCTGCGCGCCCCAGCGCTCCAGCGTCCTGGCGAGCGTGATGTCCTGCACCAGCACGCTCCAACGGCTCGACGCAGGGTTGGCCGCTGCGGACGCGGCGACATAGGGCGCGACCGGCAACACCGGCACCGGATCGGACGCGCAGGCCTGCGCGGCCAGGCCGATCAGCGTGGCGGCAACAACGGACATTCGGAGCGTCATCGGAAAGGGTTTCTGGCATGAGGTCATGGCACGCTTTCAATCGGTGCTGGTAAAGCGGACCAGGCGTTCGGACGACGACTGCGTGCGCACGGGATAGCCCTGGGCCCGCAGCCCCGCCACCACCTGCTGCACCGCCGCCGGGAACGACGGCGCCTGCACGCGCAGCGCGCCGTTGATGGGCGCTCGCCAGTCGACGTCCCAGTCGACGTCGTAGCCGCTGTCGCGCGCCCAGCGCCGCAACGTGACGGCGATGTCGCGATCGGCGGGAAGGATCTCGAACGACGGCGACGCCGCGACGCCGGGCGGCTGCGACGTGCGCCAGCGCAAGACCGAGCCTTGCCGCTGTGCGCCGACGGACGCCCCGTCGTCGTCTGCGAGCTCGATCCGGCTTGCGGCGACGCCGCGCGCGAGCAACGCGTTGCGGAGCGCCTGCGCACGCGCACCCGCGAGAGGCTGCGCCTGCCCGGCATCGTCGCGTCCGATGATCGTGACGGGCGCCTCGTGGCCGATGCGCACGACGAGCGCGGCCAGGGCGTCCAGCACCTCGGGACGCAGCGCGGCGCTGCCGGACGCAAAGACCACGGGCTGTTCGTGCAACACCGTCGCGGACCCGTCGGTCGAGCCGGCGCGATGCTCATCATCGGCCGGCGTGGCGGGCTCGCCACCGTCGGCCGCCGGCACGACCACCTCGTCGCCAAGCGCCGCGGCACCGCGGCGCACGATCGCACGCGCCGCGCCGAGCACCAACGTGAACTCGCCGGCCGTGGTGCGCGCGGTGAAGTACTGCCCCTCCGGCTGCATCACGAGCAATGCCAGATCCTTGCCGGCGAACACCGCGGGCATGGGTTGGCCGGGACGCGCCTCGAAATAGATCTTGCCGCCGCCGTCGTCGAACACCATGGCGGGACGCGCCGCCCTGTCGCCGCCAATGGCGTAGCCGAAGTCATAGCGGCCGACGAAGCGTTTGCCCGGCAGGCTCAGCGCGTTGCCGCCGACGGCCAGCAGCAGCGCGCCGCAGAAGGCACGCAGTACCGCGGGCTGCGCACGGAAAGGTGGTGGGGAATCGGCTCTCATGGTCGAGTCGATTCTGCGAGCACGGCAGAAAATTGCCCGGCGCCAAACCGCGCTTTAAAGGCCGGTTTGGCGCGCGATGTTTTTCAGCGCCGGATCAACAATGGCTCAATGCTTCTCACGTGCCAACGCCTTCTCGATGCGCCGATCCGGCACCAGCCAGATCAGGGCGGCGATCAGGTACATCGCCTGCGCGAGCCCGGTCACGCAGAACGACGACACGATGCCCACGACGTAGAGCACTGGCGAGAGCTTGCCCTTCCAGTCGGCACCGAGCGCGCGCTTGAGCACGCCGCCGGCGCCCTGCGCGCGAACGATCAGGGTCTGCAGGATGAACCACGACACCGCCGCCATCAGCAACACCGCGCCATAGACGGCCGACGGCACCGCGCCGAAATGGTTCTCGCCCATCCAGCCCGTGGCGAACGGCAGCAGCGACAACCAGAACAGCAGGTTCAGGTTGGCCCACATCATCCCGCCGGTCACCGTGGTGGTGGCGTGCAGCAGATGGTGATGGTTGTTCCAGTAGATGCCCACGTAGATGAAGCTGATCACGTAGCTCACGAACACCGGCCACAGTTCGGCCAGCGCCTGCAGCGTGTCGCCATGCGGCACCTTGAGCTCCAGCACCATGATCGTGATGATGATGGCCAGCACGCCATCGCTGAACGCCTCGAACCGCCCCTTGCCCATCGCCGCTCCTTCGCGCATCGCGCACTGTCGGGCATTGTCGCAAACGGCCTGGAAATGCTCGCGCGATCCAGCTCTTTTCGAGCCATCGCACCGCCGGGCGCGCCGTACGCTGCGATCATGGACACTGCCACGCCCGCGAGCGCCGGCGCCGACGCGGCGCTGCGGCACGCGCACGCGCTGTTCCTGGCGCACTGCGACGCCGAGGCGCTGCCGCACGCCCGTGGCGCGGTCGACGTCCTGCCGCAGCGCGCCGACGCCTGGACGCTGCTGGGCATCCTGCAGCATCGCCTGGGCCAGCCGCGCGCCGCCGAGGCCTCGTATCGCGAGGCCGTCCGCCTGCAGCCCGACTATGCCGACGCGTGGACAAACCTGGGCAACCTGCTGCGCGACCGCAACGACCGCCCGGGCACGCTGCTCGCGTTCCAGCAGGCGCTGCGCGCGGCGCCGGAGTCGCCCGAGCCCGCCTACAACCTGGGCGTGGCGCTGGAGCAGTTCGGCCAGTGGGACGGCGCGCTCGCGGCGTTCCAGGCCGCCGCCGAATGCGATCCCGCGCACGTGGATGCGCGCTGGAACGCCGCGCTGGGGCTGCTGCGCGCGGGCCGCTTCGATGAAGGTTTCCGCGAGTACGAATGGCGCTTCAAGCGCGGCGAACCGGGCCCGCGCGACTGCGCACAACCGGTGTGGGACGGCCGCGATCTCGCGGGCCGCACCCTGCTGGTCTGGGCCGAGCAGGGCTTCGGCGACGCGCTGCAGTTCCTGCGCTTCGTGCCCGAGGCCGCGCGCCGCGGCGGCCGCGTGGTGCTGGAGGTGATGGACGGCCTGCAGAGCCTGGCCGCACGCCTTGACGGCGTGGCGGTGGTGCGCACGCGCGGCGCGCCGCCGATCGCGTTCGACACCCACGTGGCCTTGATGAGCCTGCCGCACGTGCTCGGCCTCGGCCCCGCCAACGTGTCCGCGCCCTACCTGCGCGCCGGCGACTCGCTGGCCTGGCAATGGCGCGACCGCCTTGCCGCGTCCGGCCACCAGCCGGGCCGCGAGCTGGCCGTCGGCCTCGTGTGGGCCGGCAATCCGGCGCTACGCACCAGCGCCGAACGCTCGCCCGGCTTCGCCACGGTGCGCCCGCTGCTGGACGTGCCCGGCACGCGCTGGGTCTCCTTGCAGGTGGGCGCCGGCGGCGCGCAGCTCGCGGGCGAAACGTTGCCGCCGAACTTCGTCGACCTGCAGCGCGAGATCGCGCATTTCGACGACACCGCCGCCATCATCGCCAACCTCGACGTGGTGGTCGCCTGCGACACCGCCGTGGCCCACCTCGCCGGCGCGCTCGGCAAGCCCACGTTCGCGATGCTGCCGCACACGCCCGACTGGCGCTACGGACTCGATCCGCACGCCAACCCGTGGTACCCGGCCATGCGCCTGTTCCGCCAGGCCACGCGCGGCGACTGGGCCGGCGTGATCGCGCGGGTAGCCGACGCCCTGCACGCCGAAGTCGCATCACTGCCGTCGCAGGCTCTCGCGGCGGCGCATCCTCCCACGTTGAAGCGAGCCTGAACAGCGATGCGCCGCGCGCTGTCGGGCAAGCCGATTGCTCATGTGAAACCCACCAGGATCGTGAAATCGATCCGCCAACGACTGCTTGCCTGAATGCGCGGGCGTGCCGGCCACGAGCCGACGCGCCACACTGGCCTGGAGACAACACCGGCCCCGCGGCCGACGCCCGGCCCCGCACCGAGACCGCCCGATTGCCATGAACCGATTCGATCCGCTCCGAAAGTTGATGCACGTGGACGAGGCCGTCGCCCGCTTCGCGATGCAGCCCGGCACCGTCTTCACCAACGGCGTGTTCGACCTGATGCACCGCGGGCACATCGCCTACCTGGCCGAAGCCCGGCAGCTCGGCGACCGCCTGGTGGTGGGCATCAACAGCGACGCGTCCGCCCGCGCCCTCGACAAGGGCCCGGATCGGCCGATGAACCACGAAGGCGACCGCGCATTCCAGATCGCGGCGCTCGAGAGCGTGGACGCCGTCGTCCTCTTCAGCGAGCCGACGCCCATCTCGCTGCTCACGCGGCTGCGTCCGGCGGTGTACGTCAAGGGCGGCGACTACGACATGTCCAAGCTCGCCGAGACGGCGCTGGTGCGCAGCTGGGGCGGCCACGCCGTGGCCCTGCCCTTCGTGGATGGCTTTTCCACCACGTCGCTGATGGACCGCATCCGCGCCACCGCGCGCCTCGTGCCCGCCGACGCATCATGACGCCGCTGCGCCGCGCCGTGTTCCTCGATCGTGACGGCGTGCTGAACCACGATCGCGGCCACGTGAGCCGGCCCGAGGACTTCGAGTGGATGCCCGGCGTGATGCACGCCCTGCGCGCATTGAAGCGCGCGGGTTGGGCGCTGGTGGTCGTCACCAACCAGTCGGGCATCGCACGCGGCCTGTACGGCCCCGCCGAATTCGCCAACCTCACCGCCTGGATGCACAGCGAGCTCGCGCAGCACGGCATCGCGCTGGACGCCGTCTACCACTGCCCGCACCTGGCCGACGCGCCGCTGGCCGCGTGGCGGCGCCAGTGCGACTGCCGCAAGCCCTCGCCGGGCATGCTGCGGCGCGCGGCGCGCGACCTGGGCCTCGATCTGTCGGCCTGCGTGATGGTGGGCGACAAGCCCGGCGACATCCGCACCGGCCGCGCCGCCGGCGTGGCCGCCTGCATCCGCATCGCCGAGGCCATCGACCAGGCGTCGTGCGACATCGCCGACCCGCCGGCCGACTTCACGTGCGCGAGCCTCGCCGAGGCCGCGCGCTGGCTGCTCGCGCACGAGGAGACGCGGCTCGCCTGAGCGGCAGCGGCTTCAGCGGCGCTCGTCCCACGCGGCCAGCAGTTCGTCGCGCGTGGGCGCGGCGTTGCCGAACGTGCGCACCGCCAGTCCCGCGGCCACGCTCGCCCAGCGCATCGCCTGCACGGGTGCGTCGCCGTCCGCGAGGCGCCAGGCAAGTACCGCCAATACCGTGTCGCCCGCGCCGATGACGTCGCGCACGCCCTCGGCCGCCCGCACGCGCGCGGGCTCGTGCGCGGCGCCCGCGTCGTCGAACAGCGTCATCCCCGAAGCGCCTTGGGTCAGCAGCAGATGTTCCCAGCCGTGGTGGCGGCGCAGGTCGGCGACGGCGGCATCGAGATCGGCGACATCGCCGAGCAGGCCGTGCAGCGCGGCAACGTTGGGCTTGACGAGCGTGGCGCCGGCGTAGCGCGACCAGTCGGGGCCGCGCGGGTCGACCAGCACCGGTTTGCCCGCAGCGACGGCCGCCCGCACCAGTGGCGCGCAGTCGTCGAGCGCGCCCATGGCGTAGTCCGAGAGCACCACGATGTCGTGCACCGGCAGCGCGCGCGCGAAGCACGCGGCGAGGCGCTCGCGCATCGCGGGCGGGGGCGGTGCCTCGAAGTCGGCGCGCAGCAAGTGCCGACCCTGCGACACGCAGCGCAGCTTCACGATCGTCGACCACTCGGGATCCACCACCCGGTCGAACGCGACGCCAGCACCTTCGAGGCGACGCGCCAGGGTCTCGCCCTCGACGTCGTCGCCCACCAGCGCCACGAGGCTCACCGCCGCGCCGAGCGCCGCGAGGTTCACCGCGACGTTGGCGGCCCCGCCGGCACGCTCGAAGCGGCGGGTGACGCGCAGCACCGGCACCGGCGCCTCCGCGGCCAGGCGCTCGACCACGCCATCCCAGTAGCGATCGAGCATGGCGTCGCCGACGACGAGGATCCGCGGCAGGTTCATCGCCGCCATCCTCGCATCCGGCGCCGGCCTTGTCTGCTCGACAACGCCTCGGTCACCCGATTTCGCTTCTCGTTTGCAAGCGGTGAAAAACTTGCGCTAGAATGGCAGGCTTCGCGGTATCCCACTTGTTGGACATTGCTGAAACGCCGGTGTAGCTCAGTTGGTAGAGCAGCTCATTCGTAATGAGAAGGTCGAGGGTTCGACTCCTTTCTCCGGCACCAAAAATTCCCTGCTAAATCAAGTACTTAGCAGAAAACGAGAAACCGCCCTTGAGGCGGTTTTTTCGTTGGTGTCATTCTTGATGACACTCGCGCAAACCCTCGGACTTCGTGATGACCGTTGCAAACGGCGTTGTCCTCAAGGACATCGATCACAAGCTCCATCAGCGGCTTCTCCTGAGACGCAAGAACGGCGACCTTCCGCCCCCCCCGGGAGACAGCGGTGTGAAGTGCGACAACGACTGCGACGGAAGCAAAGAGAACTAAATGAAGCGGCCAGTCCTCATCGCAGTCTTCGTGATTGCTCTCGTGTTCTGCTACTGTCTTTGGGGGCTGGCCTCTCAGAAAAAGTCGTCGTTGTCACATAGCGACGGTCAGTCCTCGCAAACCCCAAGGCCCGAGTCAGCTCCGACCCCGGTTTTGCCCCAGGTACCTGCCACCGCTCCCTCGCAAGCGGCATCGCTACATCCAGTCACGGACGACTTCAAACGCGTCATGGATTCGCCGGACGTGATGAAGACCGTAAGCGAAATTCGCCTGCACGGCTCTCAGGATCAAAAAGACTGGGCTTCAGCGATGGCGGCGAGCTGTCGGCAAGTCATCGGGCGAAGTCACCAACTTGCTAGTGAAAGCTCATCTCAGGCTGAAGCAGAGCCGAAAGCCTCGAAGGCGGTAGAGGCTGAGAAGGCTAGAGCGTTGGCAACGCTCCAGGAACGATGCAAAGGAATCGGACAGATGAATACCGATGACTACTGGACGCTCAGGCAAGAGCTAGCAGCAGGCAATGCGACCAGCCAGAGCGTTCTTGGACGCCTTCACCAGCTCGTTTCAAGCCAAGACGATCGATGGACTGACGACACGATGAAGATGGTCACCGAAGGAATCTACAGCAGTGATCCAGTCGTGCAACGGAACGCATTTTTCGCCCTGCAAGGTGCGATAGATCTGAACGCGTCGGGCGGACCAGACAGAAAGGCGGCAATGCAAGTCGCTTTCTCGGATGAGGCCTACGGAGCGCCGCTCAGCGAGTTCGAACGGCTGAGCAATTGCTATCTGAGCGACAACTGCGAAGCGAACGTCAATGAGTGGCTCACTCAGCCAACGACAAATCCGCAAGTCGAACGGCTAGTGAAAGACTATAAATCGGCCGTTCGGTCTCACGCGGATGCACGAACGCTCCTCGCCATTAAGTAGGGAATCCGGGATTTGACTGGAGTAGCGGTGTCCGCAGCTTCTGATTTCACTCGCCAAATTTGATGTCATTCGTGAGGCCGACCTGAGACTGCGAATCGACGCGGAAATCAACTGGCTTTCATGATCCCCGGCGGGGACGCGAAAAAGAGATCGCGGTTCTCTGGGGGATACCACTCAGGGAAAACCCATGACCGACTTTCGCAATGAGAAGGTCGAGGGTTCGACTCCTTTCTCCGGCACCAATTCCTCCCGTGCGAGCGGGAAACAAGAAGCCGACCTCAGGGTCGGCTTTTTCGTTTCTGCGTCATTCCTGACGTCGATCGTGAAAACGGCGAGCCTGGTGTGACGCGATGGAAGAAAACCACCCGCCCCATCGTTGTCCCCGTCAGGCAGCCCCCCCGCTGCCCGGTTCGCCCCGCTCCGACCGACGACCAAGGACACCCATGGACATCCTCCAGGCCTGCCACACCCTGCGCCACTGCAACGAATCGTTCGCCATGCGCCGCCAGCCCGCGCTCAGCGACGCCGACGCCATCGCCGCGGTGCAGGCCGTCAAGCACTTCCTCGAGCGCGCCAAGGCCGACGGCAAGGCGATCCGCGAGCTCGAGATCGCGCCGCCGCTGCTCTACACACGCGAAGGGATGCAGTGGGTGATGCCGTTCGTCCTCAGCGCCGAGGCCATGCTGGCGCACGAGCGGCGCCGGCAGCAGCCGTAGCGTCGATCTGCTACGCTGACTGGTCCACCAGCCATCCGTCCGCATCATGAAGGCCAGCCTCCTGCCCCGCATCGCCCTCCTGTCGACCGCGCTGATCGCGTCGCAGGCGTTTGCCCAGCGCACTCCGGACTCGGTGACCGATCCGGAGATCGGCCAGTTGCAGAGCAGCATCGAGGAAGGCTGCGTCAGCCGAGGCGCGGAGCGCAAGGATCCGGACAAGGAAGTCGCCGATTCGTGCTCGTGCGCCACGCAGGTGCTGCGCCTGAAGGTGAGCAAGAAGGAATGGCAGGCCGCGGTGGCGGCCGCGTTCAACGGCGACAAGCAGACGGCCACCGACATCCTGGCCCGGCACCAGCAGGAAGTCACCGTGTGCAAGCCGGTGCAGGCCGCCGGCGCCGCCAAGTAGGTCCGCGATGGATCCGCGCCATCGGCTCCTGCCGGCGCTGTTGCCCTTGCTGGCGCTCGCCGCGGCGACCGCGGCCCGCGCGGAGCACGCCGACCGCGACCAGCAGATCGCCGTCAGCGCCATCAACGCGCACGCCGACCATCGCCACGAGACCGCGGAATTCAGCGGCGACGTCGTCGTGACCCAGGGCTCGCTCGAGATCCACGCCGACCGCGTGACGATGCGCGCCGGCGACCACGGCGAGCGCCTGGGCACCGCCTGGGGCACGGCCGGCGCGCCCGTGCGCTTTCGCCAGCGCGGCGACAAGCCCGGCGAATGGAGCGAGGGCCAGGCCGATCGCGTCGAGTACGACAGCGTGGCCAACGTGGTGCGGCTGATCGGCGCGGCCTCGCTGCGCAGCTTGGCCGGCACGGTGGTGACGCAGTCGGTGACGAGCGACGCCATCACCTACGACGTCGCGCAGGACAGCGTTTCCTCGACCGGCGCCGACCGCCGGGCGCTGCAGCCCGAGGCCGCGGCGCCGGCGCATCGCACGACGATCGTCTTCACGCCGCAAGTCGGGCGCTGACCCGGCCGCCGCCGCAAGAGCCGCGGCCGCGCCGGCGCGCGCGCCGCGCGTCAGGCGGACGCGCCCGTGCGCGCGCGGCGGCGCGCCATCGCGCCCACCAGTGCCAGGCCCGCGCCGAACAGCGCGAGCGAGCCGGGCTCGGGCACGCTGGGCATGGTGACGACGTCCTGCGTCTGCACGTCGAAGCTGAAGCCCGACTGCACGTTGTTGATGTCCACGAAGAACACCGACAGCTGGTGGTTGCCCGGGGCGATGTCGAACGGCGTGACGCACGAGCCCGCGCTGTCGGCGTGCACGCCGCCGAGGTCGCACACCACGTGGCCGTCGAGGAACGCGAAGGCCATGTCGTCGGCGCCGATCGAGAAGCTGATCTGCTCGGTGCTGGCGTTGGTGAGGGTGGCCGTGAGCGTGGCGGCCTGGAAGCCGTCGGAGTCGCTGGAGCCCGTGCCGTTGGGCGGGAAGAAGTTGGACGACACGTCGAACGGCAGCGTGACGGTGGCCGAGCTGGTCTGCACGACGTCGGAGACGCCGCCAGCGCCGCCGGTGTTGAGCGCCGGGCTCCAGTAGGTGATCTCGCCGTTGGCCAGCACGTCGGTGGGCGCGCCGCCGGGCGAGTAGCAGTCGGTGGTGCAGCCGAACGCCATGGTGTTGAGCACCGGCAGGCCATGGGGCCCGAGCGCGTCCTGCACTTCGTTGTCGAAGTTGCCGCCGGCCAGGTGATTGGCGTCCTGGTCCTGCTCGCCGATCGTGTAGTAGGTGATGGTGGCCGTGTTGGCGGCATGCGCGGGCGTCGCGGCCGCCATCAGCGCCGCAGCGCCGATGGCGGCGGCCGTGAAGTGTCGAAGAGTCGTCATGTGCGGAGACCTCATGCGATGGTTGCCGAGGGCGTCGGCGGCGTCGCCGCGGGGCCCTCGAGAAGGCGACGCACCGTCCATTCGCGTCGCGGGAGCGAGACTACGCGCCTGCCGTGCCGCCTCAATCCCTCGTCCAGGGGCCTGCCGCGGCGGCGTCAGCCCTGGGCAAGCTCGGCGAAAGACCCCCACGCCGACGCGCTATCGTCACGCGGTCGTCACGCCGAAGTCCGCCATGCAATCCATCTGGGACAGCACCCTCTCCGCCTACTGGTCGGTGACCGAGGTGCATGCCAACCTCGCGATGTTCCTGACGCTGGCCGGGGCCCTCGTGCTGGGACTGGCCGTGGGCTACGAGCGCACGTTCCACGGCCGCGCCATCGGCATGCGCACCTACGGCCTCGTGTGCATGGCGTCGGCCGCGCTGACCACCTTCGTCGGCTACCCGTCGCTCTGGTACGGAGGCCTGCACGCCGGCACCCCGGCCAGCATCGACCCCACGCGCGTGGTGCAGGGCATCGTCACCGGCGTCGGCTTCCTCGGCGCGGGCGTGATCATGAAGGACGGCCTGAACATCCGCGGGCTCACGACCGCCGCGTCGATCTGGTCGGCCAGCGTCATCGGCGTGCTGGTGGGCGTGGGCTTCTATGCCGCGGCCATCCTGCTGGCCGGGCTGTCGATCCTGTGCATGCTGTGGGTGCACCGGATCGAGGCCTGGCTGCCGGCGCACCAGGCGCTGTCGGTGACCGTGCAGTTCAAGCCCGGCGCGGCGCCGCACGAGCACGAGTTCCGCGAGGTGGTGCACGGCTACGGCTACGAGATGGCCGAGGGCTCGCTGGCCATCCACGCGGCGCACGGGGCCGCCGAATGGCACTTCATCGCGACGGCGCGCGACAAGCGCCGGCGCACCTCGATGACGGAGCTCGCGCGCGTGATGGGTGACAACGAGCGCGTCGAGAGCTTCCAGTTGTCGCACTGCCGCAACTAGAGGCCGGTGCCCCAGCAAGCGGCGCGCCCGCGGCCGCCCCACGTCCAGGGGATGCGCTCCTGTCGAGCCTGTCGTTAGCATTGCCGCCACGTGCGGCTGTGTCGCCGCGCACCACGATTCGAGGGTCCGTCATGAACACCAAGCTTTCCATCGCGCTCGCCACGTTGCTGGCCGCTGCCGCGCCGCTGGCCGGCGCCGCCAATGTCGCGCTCGACGCCGCGGTCACCACCAACGGCGCGGGCTTCGGCAACAACCTGGGCTGGAGCAACCCCTCGCTGGCCGCCGCGTCCACCGTCACCGACGGCCTGTTCCTGCCCACCGGCCAGCAATGGGACACCGGCACCGTGTTCTGGGGCGCCGCGGTGGGCGGCGGCGTGCTCGACACCGACGACACCATCACCGTCACGCTGTCCGGCGCCGCCTCGGTGACCGACCTGCACCTGCAGGCCGACAACAACGACACCTATCGCGTCACCTACGAAGACCAGGGCGGCAACTGGCACTTCCTGGCCGACATCAACCCGAACACCGACAGCAGCTGGGGCCTGGGCGACGGCTACGCCTCGTTCGCCGCGGTCACCGCCACGGCCTTCCAGATCCAGGCCAACGGCGACGCGGCCTATGCCGTCTCCGAGTTCCAGGCCACCGGCAGCTTCCTGCCTGCCGTGCCCGAGCCCACGTCCGCCCTGCTGCTGCTGGCCGGCCTCGGCGCCCTCGGCGCCGTGGCGCGCCGCCGCGCGGCCCGCTGACGCCAGCATCGTCTACCCCGGGGGCCGGTGTTCGCCGAAAGGCAGGCATCGGCCCTTTCTCCTGGGCGTCGGCACATGCGCCCGCGGCGGATCACAATGGGCCCGACGCCCACCGGAGACCGCCATGAACGCCCCCAAGACATTCGCCTCGCAGGCCGACCTGCAGGAAAAGAAGGTCACCTTCGCGCAGCTGTCCGAGCACGCGTGGGCCTACACGGCCGAAGGCGATCCCAACACGGGCATCGTGATCGGCGACGACGCGGTGCTGGTGGCCGACACCCAGGCCACGCCCGCGATGGCGCGGGACGTCATCCGCCGCATCCGCGAGGTCACCGACAAGCCCATCCGCTACGTCGTGCTCACGCACTACCACGCGGTGCGCGTGCTGGGCGCGAGCGCGTACGGCGCGCAGCAGGTGATCGCCAGCGAGGACACCTACGACCTGATCGTGGAACGCGGCGAGGCCGACAAGGCCAGCGAGATCGGCCGCTTCCCGCGCCTGTTCAGCAACGTCGAGTCCGTGCCGCCCGGCATGACCTGGCCCACCCTCACCTTCCGCGGCAAGATGACGCTGTGGCTGGGCAAGCTGGAGGTGCAAC
>FTCZ01007671.1_pt1 | contig 22909 bp, 21 predicted proteins | sample 1658871 | NCBI WGS metagenome assembly FTCZ01 (sample SAMEA3914864, study PRJEB12502) | metagenome | biome: forest; material: soil | place: USA | collected 2012-03-12 | depth 0.3 m
GCCGTGCGCACCAGCGTCTGCGCCTGCTCCTCGACGACGGAGATCAGGCGGTTCCACATCACCTGGTATTCGATGCGGCTCAGCGGATGGTTCGAGCGGGTGGTGCTCATTGGGCGGCCTCCTGCAGCGCGGCGGACTTGGACGTGAGACGAATGGCGCCCGAGGAGTCGAGCGCGGCAATAAATCCGGACGTGATGATGGTCGTGGTCTCGTCCTCGGCGATGACGGCCGGGCCCTGGATCGTATTGCCGGGCTTCAGCGAGGCGCGAGCATAGACCGGGACGTCGCCGTAATCCCGCTGCATCGGGTCGAACAGCTTGCGCGAGCCGACCGGGGCGGGCTTGGCGCCCTCGGCCACGGTGGCCATCGGCAGGTCGGCGGCTCGGCCCGGCGCCGGCGTCTCGGCACGCAGGATCCAGCCCACGACCTCGATGTCCAACGCGGGGATCACGCGGCTGAACAAGGCGCGATAGCCCGCGTCGAAGCGCTTCTGCAGCTCGCCCACGGAGGCCTTGGTGAAAGGTCCCTCCGGCAGATCGACCAGGATCTCGTGGCCCTGGCCCGCATAGCGCATGTCGGCGCTGCAGCTGATCCTGATCGGCGCGCCGCTGGCGGCGAGCTTCACCACGCCGGTCGCCTCCTTCTCCATCTCGGCGAACATGGCGTTGACCTCGGCGGGATCGAAGGCCGACAGCCGCACGAAGCGGCTGCGCACGACCTCGAAGGCGATCGGCGCGCGCAGGAAGCCGACGGCGGAGCCCACGCCCGCGCCGGCCGGGATCAGCACGTCGGAGATGCCGAGCTTTTCCGCGAGCCGTGCGGCATGGAGCGGCGCGCCACCACCAAACGCGATAAGGGTGCGACCTTCCAGCTCCGCGCCGCGCTCCACGGCATGGACCCTCGCGGCATTGGCCATGTTCTCTTCCACGACCTCGGAGACGCCGAACGCCGCCATGGTGGTGTCGAGTTCCAGCGCCCTGCCGACATAGGTGTCGAGCGCGGCGCCGGAGAGGCTGGCGTCGAGCTGGATCGAGCCGCCGGCAAAGCGGTCGGGATCGATGCGGCCCAGCACGACGTTGGCGTCGGTCACGGCCGGACGCGTGCCCCCCAGCCTGTAGCAGGCGGGACCGGGATCGGAGCCCGCGCTCTCGGGGCCAACGGTGATACGCTTCATCGGATCGACGCCGGCGATCGAGCCGCCGCCCGCGCCGATCTCGACCATCTCGATCACGGGAATGCGCACGGGCAGGCCCGAGCCCTTCATGAAGCGATAGCGGCGGTCGACCTCGAAGCTGCGCGAGGCCATCGGCTTGCCGTCGTCGATGATGCAAATCTTGGCCGTCGTGCCGCCCATGTCGAACGACAGGATGCGGTCGATGCCCATGTTGCCCGCGATCCAGGTCGACAGGATCACGCCGCCCGCCGGACCCGACTCGACAAGGCGGATCGGAAAGCGCGCCGCGGTCTCCAGGGTGGTGAGGCCGCCGCCCGAGGTCATCAGCAGGATCGGGCAGTCGAAGCCCGACTGCTGCAGCCGCGTCTTCAGGCTCTCGAGATAGCGCGCCATCAGCGGCTGCACATAGGCGTTGGCGCAGGTCGTGGAGAAACGCTCGTACTCGCGCACCTCGGGGCAGACCTCGCTCGACACCGAGAAGCGCACGCCCGGCAGCCTGGCCGACAGGATTTCGGCCGTGCGCCGTTCGTGCGCCGGATTGGCGTAGGAATGCAGGAAGCCGATGGCGACGGCCTCAATCTTCTTGGCCTTGAGCGTGTCGGCCAGCGCCTCGACCGCTCCCTCATCGAGCGCGAGCCGCACGCCGCCTTTGGCGTCAGTGCGCTCCGGCACGGTGAAGCGCAGGGTGCGCGGCACCAGCGGCTCGGGCTTCTCGATGAAAATATCGTACTGCTCGAAGCGGTTCTCCTGCGCCATCTCGATCGAGTCGCGGAACCCTTCGGTCGTGACCAGTGCGGTGAGCGCGCCCTTGCGCTCGATGATGGCGTTGGTCGCCAAAGTCGTGCCGTGCACGATCAACCCCACCTCACCCGGCTTCATGTTGCCGAGCTTCAGCGCCTTCACGATGCCGTCGAGCACGCCCTCTTCCGGCGCCGTCTTGGTCGTGAGCACCTTGGTCGAGAAGCGCGCGTTGGGCGTCTCGAGCACCACGTCCGTGAAGGTGCCGCCGATATCGACGGCGAGCCGAACGGAGTCAGGCGTAGTGACAGGCGGCATGATGACTCTCTCCAACAGGCCGCAGCAGCGGCTCCTCTTGCCGGCAGCGATCCGTCGCGGCCGGGCAGCGTGAACTGAAACGGCACCCCGACACAATGTCCGTCGACAGCTCGCCCTTGATCGGCGGCGCGCCGCGGCGGTGCGTCGGATCGGTCGACGGCACGGCCGCCAACAGAGCCTTGGTGTAGGGGTGTCTGGGGTCGCGCCACAAGGTGGCATGGCCGGCGCTTTCCACGATGCGGCCGAGATACATCACCAGCACCCGGTCGGCGAAGTAACGGACCACGCTGAGATCGTGGGAAATAAACAGATAGGAGAGGCCAAGGTCGCGCTTGAGGTCGACCAGCAGGTTCAGGATCTGGGCCTGGATCGAGACATCGAGCGCCGACACCGGCTCGTCACAGACGATCAGCGCGGGCCGCAGGATCAGCGCGCGGGCGATGCCGATCCTCTGGCGCTGGCCGCCGGAGAATTCGTGCGGATAGCGGTCGAGCGAATCGGCTGGCAGGCCCACCCTCGTCACGATCTCCTGCATCTGGCGGGCACGCTCGGCCCTGTCGCCCAGGCGATGCACCTTGAGCGCGGTGTCGAGCAGGGTGCGGATCGTCTGGCGCGGATTGAGCGAGCCGAACGGGTCCTGGAAGATCATCTGGACCTTGCGGCGGTGCGGTGCCATCGCTGTATCGCCCAGCCGCGTGATGTCCGAACCGTCGAGCACCACGGCGCCCTCGGCCGACGGCACGAGACGCAGCACGGTCTTGCCCAGGGTGCTCTTGCCGCAGCCCGACTCGCCCACGAGACCAACGGTCTCGCCGCGCTCGACTTCGAACGACACGCCGTCGACGGCGCGCAGCACGTTCCTGCCGACGGCATAGCGCGTGTGCAGATCGCGCACGGAGAGGAGAGCGGTCATGCCGGCACTCCGACATGAACGCGCGGGCACGCCACTGCGCGCTCGCCCTCGACCACCAGCGGCGGCGGCTTGAGGCGGCAGCCGGGCACGACGATCGGGCAGCGCGGCGCGAAGGAGCAGCCCTGCTCGCCCGCCGCCGAACCGACGCTGCCCGGGATCTCGGTCAGGCGGTCGGAGAGATAGTGCTCCTCGGTGTCGACATCGACCCGCGCGCCCAACAGCCCGCGCGAATAGGGATGCAGCGGCTGAGCGAAGAACGGCTTGATGCCGGCCTGCTCGACGATGCGGCCGGCGTACATCACGGCGATGCGGTCGGCCCATTGCGCGACCACGCCGAGATCGTGGGTGATCAGCAGCACCGCCATCTTGAGGCGGTGGCGCAGGCCGTCGAGGAGATCGAGTACCTGCGCCTGCGTCGTGACGTCGAGCGCCGTCGTTGGCTCGTCGGCGATCAGCAGCTTGGGGCTGCAGGCGACGGCCATGGCGATCATCACCCTCTGGCGCATGCCGCCCGAGAGGTTGTGCGGATAGTCGTCGATGCGGCGCTGCGGATCGGGAATGCTCACGAGATCAAGCAGCTCGATGGCACGGGCGCGGGCGATTTTGCGCGAGACCCTCTCGTGGCGGCGGATCACCTCCATGATCTGCAGCCCGATCGACAGCACCGGGTTGAGCGACGTCATCGGCTCCTGCTGGATCAACGAGATCTGCTTGCCGCGGATGTCGCGCATCTCGGCCGGGGTCTTTGTCAGCAGGTCGGCGCCGTCGAACAGGATGCGGCCCGAAGCGACAGTCGCGTTGGGCGGCAGCAAGCGCATCATCGAGAACGCTGTCACCGACTTGCCGCAGCCCGACTCGCCCACCAGCGCCAAGGTCTCGCCGGGCGCGATGGCAAAGCTGGTCTCGCGGACCGCGACGTGGCCCGGGAAGGCGACGGTGAGCCTGTTGACCTCGAGAAGGCTCATGTTTCAATCCTCATGGCTCGGTCCGGGGATTGAGGATCTCGTTCAGCCCGTCGCCCACGAGGTTGAGCGACAGCACGGCCAGAGCGATTGCAGCCCCCGGCAGCGCGGTCAGGAACCACGCCACACGCAACTGGTCGCGGCCGTCGCCGATCATACCGCCCCAGCTCACCACGTTGGGATCGCGCATGTTGAGGAAGCTGAGGCCCGCCTCGGTCAGGATCGCGTTGGCGATCATCACCGAGGCCGCCACGATCACCGGCGGCAGGGCGTTGGGCAGGATCTCCTGCACGATGATGCGCGTGCTGGAGTAACCCAGGCTGCGCGCGGCCATGACGAAATCGGACTCGCGGAGCGAGCGGAACTGTGCGCGCACCAGCCGCGCCACCATGGGCCAGCCCGCGATGCCGATGGCGAGCGCGATGGTGCCGAGCGACGGCTCGCGGATCGACACGATCACGATCACCAGCAGAAAGGTGGGCGTGGTCTGGAACAGCTCGACCAGGCGCATCAGGAAGCTGTCGACCCAGCCGCCGAAGAAGCCGGCCGACGCGCCCACCACCATGCCGATGGCCAGGCCAATGGCGGCGGAGATGATGCCCACCATCAGCGAAGCGCGCGTGCCGTAGACCAGCTGGGCCAGCACGTCGCGGCCCAGCGAATCGGTGCCGAGGAAATGCTCGAAATCCTCGCCCGGCCAGAGCAGCGGCTGGGCCACCATGTCCTGCGGATCGCCGGGCAGGATCCAGTCGGCACCGAGCGCAAGCATGATGAAGAAGGCCAGGATCGAGGCGCCGGCGACGAACGCGGGATTGCGCAGGAAGGCGCGCAGGCGGCGGCCTTTTCGGGGTGCGGCGCGGCTACCGAGATCGGTGACGGGTGCCGGGAGTTCCGCGTCGACGGTCATGCGTCACCGATGCGCGGATCGAGCCAGGCATGCAGCAGGTCGATCGCCACATTGGCCAAGATCACGACCATCGAGGACAGCAGCAGCACGCCCAGCAGCACCGAAAAGTCGCGCGCCAGCACGGCCTCGAGGGCGAGCCGCCCCATGCCGGGCCAGCTGAACAGGGTTTCGACCACGACCGCGCCGCCCAGCAGGTTGCCGAGATGCATGCCGGCCACCGTCGTCACGGGGATCAGCGCGTTGCGCAGCGCGTGGCGCAGCTGGATCAGGAACGGATTGAGGCCCTTGGCGTGCGCGGTGCGCATGAAGTCCTGGCGCTGGACCTCGAGCATCGAGGCACGCACCAGGCGGGCATAGACGGCGACGAAGAACGACGCGAGCGCCAGCGCCGGCAGCACGAGATGCACCGCGCGATCGGCGATCATCGCCCAGCCGCCGAGATCGGCGCCCACCGTCATGTTGCCGTCGTTGGGCAGCCAGCCGAGATGCACCGAGAACAGCACGATCGCCATCAGCCCGACCCAGAAGCCCGGCATCGAATAGAGCAGCAGCACGACGACCGAGAGCAGCCGGTCGGGCCACTTGCCGGCCCATGCCGCCATCACCGAGCCGATGGCGATGCCCAGCACCAGCGCGAGCGACAGGGCCGTGGCCATCAGCAGCACCGTGTTGGGCAGGCGGGCCATGATGATGTCCATCACCGAGGCGTTGAAGCGCGGCGAGTAGCCGAGGTCGAACTGTGCGAGGTGGCCCAGGAAGTTGCCCAACTGGGTCAGCAACGGCTGGTCGAGGCCGAAATGCTGGCGCAGCATCGCCATGGTCTCGACCGTGGCCGAGCCCGCCTCGGTCGCCATGACGTCGGCGGCGTCGCCCGGCATCAGCTGCAGGAACAGGAAGTCGAGCACGATGATGCCGAGCACGGTCGGCCCGGCATGGAGGGCCGTGCGCCTGAACGTCCGCGCGATGCGACGGCCCATCCTCATGGTGGGGGGCTCATCGCAGGCTACGCATCCAGCCAGACGCGCGACATGTTGGACTCCACGCCGTCGGCGGTCGGCGAATCCTCGTGCACGCGCTTGTTCTTGATCGTGAGATAGAGCGGCGAATAGAGGCTGATGTCCGGCAGCTCCTGCGCCACGATGTTCTGGAAGTCGACGAACATCTGCTTGCGCTTCACCGGATCGTTCTCGACCGCCGCGCCCTCGAGCAGGGCGTCGACCTTCGGGTTGTTGTAGTTCGAGGCGTTGGAGAACGGCACGCCCTTCTTGAAGTTCTTCGACCAGTAGATGCGCTGCACACCCACGGTCGGGTCGAACAGGTTGGAATGGCCGTTGTAGGTGAAGTCGAACTCGCGGTCGGTGTAGACGCGCTTTGAGAAAGCCGAGAGATCGAGGGAGCGTATCTCGACGGCGATGCCGATGCGGCTCAGCGCGGCGCGCACGAACTCGCAGCAGCGCCGGCCGTCGTCGCCGATCGGATTGTAGTCCATCGGCACCTTGAAGCGGATCTTGTCGGCGCCGCGCTTGAAGCCCGCCTCGTCGAGCAGTTGCTCGGCCTTCTTGAGGTCGAGCTTGTAGGGGCTGGGCGTCGGGTCGTGGAATTCCTTGAGGCCCGGCGCGATCGGCGAATGCGTCACGGTGCCGTAGCCGTAGGCCACCGCCTTGAGCAGCGCCGCGCGGTCGATCGAGTGGGCCACGGCCTGGCGCACCTTGATGTCCTTGAAGAACTGGCTGTCGAAATTGAACTGCAGGCACTGGACGTTATAGGAGTAGCTCGTGCCGTCGGTGCTGAACACGAGATGCGGCAATTTCTTCAGCCGCTCGAGGTCGGCAAGCGCCACCGGCGTGCGATAGCCGATGTCACCCGAGCCGTTCTCGAAGGCGACGGACCGCGCGCCCGAATCGCGCACGAACTTGCAGACCATGCGGTCGATGCGCGGCAATTCCGGATCCCAGTAGTTGGGGTTGCGCTCGAAGATCGCGTGGCTGCCGCGCACCCATTCCTTGAAGAGGTAGGGGCCGGTGCCGATCGGTGCGTTGCCGTTCTGGTTGGTGATCGGATCGCTGCCTTCGTAGATGTGCTTCGGCAGCATCGGCGACTCGGCCGCGGTCAGCGCCTTGATGAGATAGGGCGCGGGCTTGCTGAGCACGATGACCGCGGTCAGCGGATCGGGCGTCTGCACTTCGGTGACGTTGGCGAAGGTATTGCGGCCGCGCGGATGGACCGTCTTGAGGAGCTGGATCGAATAGGCGACGTCGGCCGAGGTGAACGGCTTGCCGTCGTGGAACTTCACGTTCGGCCGGAGCTTGAAGGTGTAGGTCTTGCCGTCGGGGCTGATCGACCATTCGGTCGCGAGCGCGGGCCGGGGCTTGATGTCGTAGTCGTACTCGAGCAGGCCCTCGGTGGTCTTCGCGCTGTTCGTGAGCGAGGGCGTGCCGACGGTCGTGAGCGACACCAGCGTGGTCGGCTCGGCATTCTGCAGGAAGGTGAGCGTGCCGCCCTTCTTCACCGCCTGTGCCGAGGCGCGCCCGCCGGTCAGAGCGAGGGCGGAGAGACCGGCCAGAGTGGCGCGGCGCGTGGGCCGAAAATTCACGGTCATGCTGTTCCTCAAATCGGTACGTCAGCTCTCCAGTTGGCGAAGCCTAACGCCCGGACTTCAGCGTCGCAGCAAAATGTGCGCCAGAGAAAGAGAATCTTGCTGGCGGGCCTGTCTTTGGACGTCCATTCTCTGGAAAGGAGCATTGCATGACATTACCTTTGGCAACACTCGACCACGTCGTCATCAACGCGCGCGACGACATGGATCATGCCGCCGACGTCTATCGCCGTTTGGGCTTCACTTTGACCGAGCGCGGCTATCATTCGCTGGGATCGATGAACCATCTCGCCATGTTCGGCACCGACTATCTTGAGTTGATCGCTGTACCAAAGAACGCAACGTCAGGTCGTCTCGATCTCCTGGATTATGCCTTTGGCCTCAATGGCCTGGTGTTCGGCTCCGAGGATTCGGCCGTCACCTACGCCGAGCTGCAAAAGGTCGGCGCGCCGTTCGATCCGCCGTCGGAATTCACGCGGCCCGTGAAATACACCGGCGGCCAAGGTGATGCGCGCTTCCGCACGATCCGCATGAAGCCCGGCCACATGCCCTATGGCCGCGTCTATTTCTGCCACCATTTCACCCGCGAGCTGGTCTGGCGCGACGAGTGGCGCCACCATGCCAACGGCGCGGTGGCGGTGGCCCGCGCGATCATCGTCGAGCCCGATCCGGCGAAGGCCGTGAAGCTCTATGCCGACATGTTCGGCCAAGATGCCATCCATGACATCAAGGGCGGCAAGTCGCTCACCGTCGGCAACGCCCGATACGATATCGTCACCGACGCGGCACTGAAGGCCGAGGTCGGCGACGCCGCACCCGACGCTGCGGGCCGGCCGGCCTACATGGCGGGGCTCACCTTGCGCACGACCTCGCTTGCGAAGGCGGGCAAGGCGTTGACCGCCGGCAAGATCGACGGCGTGGTCAAGAAGGCTGACCGTTTGATCGTTCCCGCGAAGCAGGCGATCAACGCCGTGCTGGAGTTCATCGAATAGGCATGCTGGGTCTCAAGTACGACAACCAGGGCGATGCCCTGTCGCGCGACGTGCCGGCCAGTGCGCTGGCGCTGATCGATGAGGGCGGCAACGGCAGCGAGCGCCGCTACAGCTACGGCGACCTGATGCGCCTCACCGGCGCGATCGCGCGCGGCCTGCTGAAGCGCGGCCTCGAGCGCGGCGACCGGGTCGCGATCCTGTCGGCCAATCGGGCGGAATTTCTGCTGACCTTCCTCGGCACGATGCAGGCGGGCCTGGTGTCGGTACCGGTGAACTGGAAGCTGCCGGCCGAGACCGTGGCCTATATCCTGGACGATTGCGACGCCAAGCTGGTGATCGGCGACGACGCGCGTTTGCCGCTGGCGCCCGACACGGTGCCGAAGATCTCCTTCGACAAGGACTTCGCGTCTCTGCTCGATGAAGGTCCCTTCACGCCGCTGGTGATGAAGCCGGAGGAGTCGGCGATGTTCCTCTACACGTCGGGCTCGACCGGACGGCCCAAGGGCGTCGTGCTGTCGCACTATTCGCATCTCTGGGCGATCAGCCAGCGGCTGCGCCGTCCCGCGCCGGAAGGCCAGCGCGCGCTGGTCGCCGCGCCGCTCTATCACATGAATGGTCTTGCCATGTGCCAGACCACCTTCAGCCACGGTGACACGGTCGTGCTGCTGCCGCAGTTCACCACGAAGGGTTATGTCGCCGCCGCCGCCAAGCATCGCGTGGCGTTCCTGACGTCGGTGCCGACCATGATGGCCATGCTGCTGCGCGAGAAGGAGCTGTTGGCCAAGACCGATCTCTCCGCCGTCGAGGCCGTGCGCATGGGCTCCGCGCCGATCACCCAGTCGCTGGTCGACCAGGTGCGCCAGGCGTTTCCCCAGGCCGTCATCGGCAACGGCTACGGCACCACGGAAGCAGGACCGGTCGTGTTCGGTCCGCATCCCGAGGGCCTGCCCACACCCGACATCTCGACCGGCTATCCCAGTCCCGCCGTGCAACTGCGCCTCGTGCGCGATGGCAAGGAAGTAAATGATGAAGGCGAGCTCGAGATGAAGTGCGGCGCGCTGATGACGCACTATCACAAGCTGCCTGCCAAGACGGCCGAGGTGATGACGCCCGACGGCTACTACCGCACCAGCGACGTGTTCCGGCGCGACGCGAACGGTTTCTTCTATTTCGTCGGCCGGGTCGACGACATGTTCGTCTGCGGCGGCGAGAACATCTATCCGGGCGAGGTCGAGAAGATGCTGGAGAAGCATCCCGGCATCCACCAGGCCGCCGTCATTCCCGTGCCCGACGAACTCAAGGGCCACAAGCCAGTGGCCTTCGTCGTGCGCAGCAACGGCGCCGAGCTCGACGAGCAGGCGATCAAGACCTATGCGCTGGCCAACGCGCCCGCCTACCAGCACCCGCGTCGCGTCTTCTTCGTCGACGAGATGCCGCTCGCCGGCACCAACAAGATCGACAAGCGCGTGCTTGCCCGGCAAATCCCAGCAGGAGCACTCCCCGAATGAAAGCCGCAGTCGTCCGCGAACATGGCGGGCCGGACCGCCTCGTCTTCGAAACAGGCTTCCCCGATCCCGTGCCCGGCGAGGGCGACGTGATTGTGGCGGTGAAGGCTGCGTCGCTGAACTATCACGACGTCTTCACGCGCCGCGGCATGCCCGGCATCAAGGTGCCGATGCCCGCGATCATGGGGCTCGACGTGGCGGGCGAGATCGCCGAGGTGGGACCGGGCGTCACCGGCTGGAAGAAGGGCGACCGTGTGCTGGTCGACCCGATCAACCGGGTCGAAGGTGGCCTGATGGGCGAGACGGTGCATGGCGGCCTGGCCGAACTCTGCAAGGCGCGCGCGCATCAGCTGGTGAAGATCCCCGATGGCGTGAGCTTCTCCGACGCCGCCGCCCTGCCCGTGGCCTACGGCACGGCGCTGCGCATGATGGTGACCAACGGCCATGTCGCGAAGGGCGAGAAGGTACTGATCCTGGGCGCCTCGGGCGGCGTCGGCGTGTGCTGCCTGCAGCTCGCCAAGCTGGCGGGCTGCGAGGTCGTGGCCTGCGCCGGCACCGACGCCAAGGCCAAACGGCTGATCGAGCTTGGCGCCGACAAGACCATCAACTACGTCACGCATGACTTCGTGAAGGAAGCCTATGCGATGTACGGCAAGCCGACGCGGCGCGGCGCCGGCACCGATCTCGGCCTCGACGTCGTCGTGAACTACACCGGCGGCGACACCTGGGTGAAGTCGCTGCGCGTGCTCAAGGTCGGCGGCCGGCTGCTGACCTGCGGCGCCACCGCGGGCTACGACCCGAAGGAGGACATCCGCTTCATCTGGACCTTCGAGCTGAAGCTGCTGGGCTCCAACGGCTGGATGCGCACCGACATCGAGAAGCTCCTGGAGCTGGTGCAGAGCGGCAAGCTCAAGGTGCTGGTCGACAAGGTCTACAGGCTCGAGGACGCGCGCGAGGCGCTGCGTGTGATCGAGGACCGCGAAGTGTTCGGCAAGATCGTGGTAGCGCCATGAGCGAAGCCCCCCATCCCCTCACGAAGGACGAGCTGCAGGCCATGCTCGACCGCTCGCCCTTCATCTCCTTCATGGGCCTCAAGGTTACCGAGGCGGACTCCGCGAAGGAGCTGATCACGATGACCTGCGCCATGCGGCCCGAGTTCGAGCGCGGCGCCGGCACCGGCCAGTGGCACGGCGGCCCGATCGCGGCGATCATCGACACGGTGGGCGACTATGCGCTGATCATGGCGCTGCGGCGCGGCCTGCCGACCATCAACTTCCGCGTCGACTACCTGCGCCCCGCCATCAAGACCGGGCTCGTCACCACGGCGCGCGTGCGCCGCGCGGGCAAGAGCGTGGGCGTGGTCGACGTCGACGTGTTCAACGAACAGAAGGCGCTGGTCGCCGTCGGCAGGGCAGCCTATTCAACGCTCGCGAACTGAGGAGAAGCGCTGAGTGTTCAATCGGCCCCTGCTGGGAGCGATCTGCGTCGCCGCCGTGGCCGTGCTCGCCTATGCAGCGCTGGCGTGGCGCCCGGCGATCGCGCCGGTCGAGCCGCCGGCGCCGCAGTCCTTCGCGCCCGAGCTGATCGCCAAGGGCAGGATGCTGGCGAGCGCGGGCAATTGCGCGACCTGCCATACGGCGGCGGGCGGCCCGGCCTTCGCCGGCGGCTATGCGATGCCGACGCCGTTCGGCACGATCTATACGACCAACATCACGCCCGACCGCGAGACCGGCATCGGCCAATGGTCGCTGGGGGCCTTCACGCGCGCCCTGCGCGAGGGCGTGGCGCGCGACGGCAGGCACCTGTTCCCCGCCTTTCCCTACGACCATTTCGCGATCCTGACCGACCAGGATATCGGCGCGCTCTACGCCTATCTGATGACCGCGCCGCCGGTGAAGGCCAAGGTGCCGGGCAACACCCTGCCCTTCCCGCTCGACATCCGCGCGCTGCAGGCCGGCTGGAAGATGATCTACTTCAAGCCCGAGCCGTACCGGCCCGATCCCTCCAAGAGCGAGGAGTGGAACCGCGGCGCCTATCTCGCCGAGGGCCTGGCGCATTGCGGCGCCTGCCACACGCCGCGCAACATCCTGGGCGCCGAGGAAGTGGGCCATCCCTACAACGGCGCGCCGGTCGACGGCGAATGGATCGCCTGGCCGCTGTCGGTCAGCGTCGCCCCGCTGCGCTGGAGCAAGGAAGAGTTCTTCACCTACCTGAAGGGCGGCACGACCGCCCACGGCCGGGCACTGGGACCGATGGGGCCGGTGGTGCGGAGCCTCGCCGCCCTGCCCGACAGCGACATCCGAGCGATCGCCACCTACTTCGGTGACATGAACCGCACGACGAGCGCGCGGCCGGAGGCGCTGGCGGCGGAGGTGCTGGCGCGCTCACGCAGCACTGTCGGGGCGGCAAACGACCGCGGCCGACAGCTCTATTATGCCGCCTGCGCCAGTTGCCACGACGACGGCGGCTCGACGCCGCTTGCCACGCCGGCGAAGCTGATGCTCAACAGCGCGCTCTGGTATCCCTGGCCGAACAATTTCGTGCTCACCGTGCTGAACGGCGTGGGCGGACCCGGCGATGCGCCGGGGCCGATGATGCCGCCCTTCCGCCACGCGTTGAGCGATCTCGAGATCCTGGCGATCGGCGACTATCTGCGGCACTCGCGCCTGAAGCTGCCGATATGGCCGGTCGACCGCTACGAGGTCGATCGCATGCGCGGCGTCGTCTTCCCCAAGCCCAAGACGCCGGCTCAGTGAGGAATCGAGGCGAGCTCCGTATTGGCGCCGCAGATCAGGACGCCGACCCTCTCGCCTGAAGCAGGCTTGTAGACGCCCGACAAAAGCGCCGCGAGCGCGGTGGCGCCGGCTGGCTCGGCGATCATCCGCAGCTCCTCCCACAAGGCTTTTTGCGCAGCCCGCACCGCGTCGTCCGTGACCAGGATCGAGTCGGCCACGAACTTTTGCGCCAATTCGAAGTTGGGCGTGCCGATCAGGCTGGCGCCCAGCGCGTCGGCCGCGACACCGGAGATCGCCACCTGCACCGGCTTGCCGGCCTTGCGCGCATCGTGGAGCGTCGGCGTGCCTTCGGTCTCGACGGCAATGATCTTTGTCGCAGCACCGACCGCGGCGGCACAGCCCGCGATCAGGCCGCCACCACCGACCGCGATCAGCAACGTGTCGAGAGGGCACTGCTCGGCGAATTCGAGCGCCACGCTGCCGGCGCCGGCGAACACACCCGGGTCCTCATAGGCGTGCACGACCAGCGCGCCCGTCTCCGCCGCGCGCTTCTCCGACGCCTCGCGCGCCTCGGCGTAGACCGCGCCCACCTGGTTGACGACGGCGCCGTAGCTCTTGAGCCGCGCCACCTTGGCCGGGTTCGAGATGGTCGGCACGAAGATCTCTGCCCTGTGGCCCAGCGCGCGCGCAGCATAGGCGACAGCCGCGCCATGGTTGCCGCCGGAGGCCGCGATCACACCGGCCGCCGGCACCGTCGAGGACACCAGTTTGTGGAACGCGCCGCGGCCCTTGAACGTGCCGCTGACCTGGAGCTGCTCGAGCTTCACCGCGAGCGCACCCGATAAGCCCAGCGCACCGGCCGGCAGCTCGATCACCGGCGTGCGACGGACATGGTTCTTGATGCGGGCCCAGGCCGCGACGACGTCTGCCTTCCCGATCATTTCAGGCGGCAGCTTTCGACGTGGCGCAGGAAGTGATCGAAGTCGGCGGTCTGGGCGTGCGGATCCTTGGCGGCTTCGTCGTAGCGGCGCAGCTGCACGGCCTCGGCGTAATACGGCAGGCGACGGAAGGCCTCGATCTCGTCGGCCGACATCAGCCCGCCCTGCAGGTTCAGGCTGCGCACCGAGTCGGGCGAGAGCTTGCCGAAATAGTCGGACTCCGTGGCGCAGAGATAGCGCTTGGCCGCGACATGCAGGCGGACCGGCTCGACGACGTCGGGCGTGAAATGCTTGGCCAGCCACTTGGCGCCCAGCTCTTCGTGCACGTCATCGATGCCGCGGCCGGCGGGATCCTCGCCCAGCTCGTGGATCATGTGGCCGACGTCGTGCAGCAGCGAGGCGAGCACCGTGGCGGGCGTGCGGCCGTCGGCTTCGGCATGGTGCGCGGCCTGCAGCGCGTGCTGGAGCTGGTTGACCGCGCTCAGGCCGTAGCGGCGGGTGGCGCGACCGGTGAAGACGTCGAGGAGTTGCTGGCGCAATGGATCGGTCATGACGTCTTTTTACCACGAACCGTTTGCGGGTAACCGGGAATCATCGCCAGCGCCTGGGCCAGCGGATCCTGGCCCCAGGCGTGTGTCATAAAATCGCCATGCATCTCCAGCCCGCCGCACGACAGGAACGTCATCGTGCCGGGCGACAGATTGCGCGGCAGCACGTCCTTGCAGGCAATGCGCTTCTTCGTCAGCAGGGCCTGGAGATTTTCGTTCTCGTCGCGCGTGGAGTCGGTGTAGGCGCTGAGCAGGAAGCCGGTCTGGCGGCGGGTCGCGACCCAGCCGGCGAACTTCTCCTCCTCGCCATAGAGCGAGTCCATCAGGATCACGCCCTTGATGCGATAGGTGGCGCCGCCGCGCTCGAGCGCATAGGCGGCCGACAGATAGCCGCCGCTATAGGCCACGATCAGCACGGGCGAGGCGTTGAAGTGCGGGCCCGCGCGCTTGTCGCCATAGAGACGCATCAACCGTTCGGCCGCTTCGTCGATGTAGGCCGCGAGATGACCGGGCCTCCAGAAATTGCCGGCGCTCGAGTCGGCGGCATCGACGGCGAGCTGCGGCGCGACCAGCGCCATGTTCTGCCCCGACTCCGTCACCTGGCGCGGGATGGCCTGGCGAACCATCACGTCGCGCTCGAGCGTGGCGCCCTGGCCATGCAGGAACAGCACGATCAGGCCGGGCAGCGCCGGATTGTAGCCGGCCGGCAGATAGAGCAGCGAGCGGCGATCGTTGTAGGTCTGGTCTTCCCAGCACACGTCGCCACGCATCGTCGTATGGCCGAGCCGCTTGCCGTTCCTCACGTCGAGGAACGGCTTGTTCGCGCCGGGAATGATGCCGCGATAGGGAAAGGCCGAGGCGTTGAAGGCGATCAGCTGGGTCTTCGCCTCTTGCACCGGCGGCAGCCCGGCCGCCCTGGCTGGCGTCGGTGTGGGCGCCGCTTTCTTCACCGCGGGCTTGGTCTGCTTCTTCTTCCTGGTCGTCTTTGCGTGCGCAGCCGTCGGCATCAGCAGAGCCCCCAACAGCAGCAGCACGCGCCGCTTCACGCGGCGGCGGGCCGCTCGCCCCCAAGCGCACTCGAGGGCAGCGGCTTCAGCACGGAGAAGAACGCGGGCAGCGCGATGAGATAGGCACAGGCGCCCAGCAGCACCACGGCGGGCAGGCCGAAGCTGGTCGCCACGATCGGCACCAGGGCAGCGCCGATCACCGAAAAGCAGCCGTTCACGCCCCATGCCCACAGGAACATGTGATCCTTGCCGAGGCGGCCCAGGGTCGTCATGCCGGTCGGCATCGGGAAGCCCATCAGGAACGCCGGCGGCGCCAGCAGCGCGAGGCAAAGTACGACGCGCAGCACGTAGGGCAGGGCTCCGATCCAGTCGAGCGCGTAGTCGATGAAGAAGGCGTAGCAGACCAGGATGGCGAAGATCGCGAGGAAGATCCTGGGCATCGTCGTGCGCGCCGTCGCCAGGAAGCGCTCCGACGCGAAAGAGCCGAGCCCCGAGAACACCAGCATGCCGGTGATCAGCACCGAGGCCGAGACCGTGGCGTTGGAGAGCGCCAGCACGAAGTGGGAGATCATGCCCACCTCGATGATGATGTAGCCCAGGCCCAGGCACAGGAAGTAGAGCATCGTGCCCGCCTTGCCCGGATAGCGGCTGAAGATGGTGCGCCAGCCGAAGATCAGAGGGAACAGCACGAGGGTCAGCGCAAAGATCGTGGCGATGCCGAGCGTCGCCCACAGCAGAAGGTATCCCCACTCGTCCTGCACCGTGTCGAGACGGTCTGTGAACTTCAGCAGGTCCTTCACCTTGATGTAGGCGGCGAAGTACGGCTGGTGATTGGTGAGCAGGCGCGTGTCGAAGACATATTCGTCGGCGACCTGCTGCCAGCCGCCGTTGATCAGATAGTGCCAGGCGAGGCGATTGAGCGTCGTCGCGGGCACGAGCGCGGCGGCGGGTGTGTTGCCGGTGCCAGCGGCCTCAGCCCCGGGCGCACCCGGCGGCGGCGGATCGTTGGGCTCTTCGTCCTTGCCGGCCTTCTCGTTCGTGGGCGCGGTCGGATCGGCCGGCGGCCCGGCGTAGAAGAACTGGTCGCGGTAATCCTGCAGCACCTGCTTCAGCGGCGCGGTGTCGATGTTGATGTCGGGATAGTAGATCTCGTCGAACGACATCGCCTTGGTGTGCTCGTTGAGCTTGGCGATTTCTTCCGCGCTGAATCCGTCCTGCTTGTAGAGCACCGTCGCGGTCGAGAGATAGGCTGACGCGACGTAGAACTTGTTCTTGATGTCGGGGCCGAGCTCGCGCGCGGCGGCGGCCATGGTGGCGTAGAGCTTCAGCACCGACTTGGGCGGCTCTTCCTTGTTCCACAGCGTGACCGACAGGATGCCGCCGGGCTTCAGCGCCCGCATGTAGGCGGCCATCGCCTCCTGCGTATAGGAGTACTTCTCCATGATCGCGAAGCCGCCGGGCTGCGACAGGCCCGCGGAATCCGCCAGCGACAGGTCGACCACGTCGTAGCGGTTCTTGGTGTGCGCCATGTAGAGGCGGCCGTCGTAGTCGATCACCGAGACCTTCGGATTGTTCAGGATGTCGCCGGTGAAGGCGCGCAGGTCCTTGTCCTCGCGGAACGCCGTCAGGATCGCAGGATTACCCTCGGCGACGGTGACGTGGCTCGAGCCTTCCTTCAGCGCCACTTCCGTCGAGATGCCGCCGCCGAACTGGACGACGAAGGTCTCCGGGTTCTTCTTGAGGACGTACGGGTAGTACATCGGCAGGTAATGGAAGTACGCGACCTCGTCGTCGGTCAGGTCCTTGATGACGCCCGACGGTCCGTCGGAATCCATGTAGAGGCCGAGATAGGCGTTCTCGGGGAACTTCTTGAGGTTGAACGCGGCGTTGTCCGACAGGCCCGGCGCGAAATGGAGGTACGAGCTCGAGTACATCTCCATGTAGCCGAACGGCGAGGCGCGCTCGTAGACGCGCTTGTTGTCGGGGAACTTGCGCGCGTAGGCCACGCCCTTGTAGTCCGACACCGCGAGCTTCGGCACGTCGAAGACCACGGGCACGACGTAGTGCACGGCGGCCGACAGGATCGCCACGCCCACGATCGCCGCCATCCCGCGGCGGTCGCCGATCGACACGAACCACAGCACGCCGCCCGCCAGCCACAGGATCAGCGGCGCCATGATGATGTTCTCGGGCTTGAACACGTAGAGTGCCAGCAGCACCGAGAGGCCGCACAGGCCCGAGCCCACCATGTCGGCGAAGTAGACGCGGTTGAACGTCCGCTTGGCCTTGAGGAAGACGACGCCGAGATAGAGCGCGCCCGCCAGGAACGGCAGGAAATAGAGCACGAAGTTGGCGAGCAGCCGCCACTTCTGCATCGGATCGGAGATCAGGAAGATGGCGTTGAACGGCACCTGCTGGGCCAGCAGGTTGCACGCCACCATCAGCGGCCCGAAGGTAAGCAGCGAGACCTTCACCGCGCCCAGCCAGCGCTTCTCGAACCAGCTCTTGCCGACGCACATCACCGCCGAGGTGAGGCCAAAGCCGAACATGGCGAGGCTGACGACGAGCGAGCCGAAGTGCGACCAGCTGCCGACCGAGAACACGCGCATGATGCCGATCTGCAGCGCGATGATGCTGCCGGCCACCAGCCCGACGGACAGGTAGAAGGAAAGAGGCGGGCGACCGTCGAGGTCGACTGAGACGGTCAATTCAGGAATCCTTCACGCCAGACCTCATGCTGAGGAGCGAGCCTTGCGAGCGTCTCGAAGCATGGGCAACCCGCACCGTGTCCGTTGCCCACCCTTCGAGACGGCCCTGCGGGCCTCCCGAGGGTGAGGTCCGTCATCAGCGGTTGTGGCTGCCGACGATCTTGTCGCCTTCGAGCTTGGTGAACGGCACGAACGGCACGATCTTGCCGCCGTAGATGTCCTCGCGGCTCGTGGTGATCGAACCGTCGGCACCCTGCGTCTTGGCGATCTTGATAACCCTCTGCGCGCCCGGCGGGCCGACCGGGATCACCATCACGCCGCCCGACTTCAGCTGCTGCAGGAGCGGCGGCGGCACGTGGTCGATGCCGCAGGTCACGATGATCTTGTCGAAGGGCGCGGCCTCTTCCCAGCCGTAGTAGCCATCGGCCTGCTTGGTCTTGACGTGCTGGAACTCGGTGTAGCCCTTGTCGATCAGCTTGTCGTAGATGCCGCGCGTGCGGTCGGCAAGCGGCTTGATGATCTCGATCGTGTAGGCGTTGTCGGTGAGGTTGGCGATGTAGGCCGACTGCACACCCGAGCCGGTGCCGATCTCGAGCACCTTTTCCGTGCGCTTGATGTCGAGCACGTTGGTCATGCGGCCCTGCAGATGCGGGCCCGACATGGTGACGCCATAGCCAATGTCGAGGAAGTTGTGCTCGTAGGCGCGCTTGTGGATGGCGGGATTGACCGCGGCGAACTCCTCGCGCGGGGTCAGCAGGAACGCGCGGATCGTGGCCGGGCTCCAGATGTCCTTGTTCTTCACCAGCGCCTGGAAACGGTCCCAGCGCTCGCCGAGGAACACCGGGTCTTCGCCCCGGCCCTTGCCCCAGGCGATGAAATTCTCGCGACTGTCGGTCGGGGGAGTGACGTCCCAGCTGATCGGCTTGATGCTCGCGGCGGCAAAAACCGGCGAAACGAACGAGGCAGCGGCCAAAGCAGCACTGCCGGAGACGAAACCGCGTCTCTTCACATTATCCTCCTTGGCGCGGGCCCAAACTGTCGGGGGGACCGGGACATCCGCGCAGCGCAATAGATACGGGAAATGTGGCGAATTTGCCAGTGCGGCGGCGTCGCGCGTACCCTTCCCGCAATGAATTGAATGAAAGGGAGGTACGATGATCCGACATCTGTCGCGTCGCGGCTTGCTGGCGGCACCTTTGGTCCTGCCGGCCCTGTTCGCGCGGGCCCAGGCTCAGACCCAGACATCGCCGCCCTGGCGACCGGCCCAGCCCATCCGCATCGTCGTCCCGGCGGCCCCCGGCGGCACGCCCGCGCCCATCGTCGAGTCCCTGAACGCCGAGATGAAGCGGTGGCTCGTCACACCCGAGACGCTGGAGCGCTTCAAGATCATAGCCGGCTACGCCGATTACGGCATGCCCGCCGACTACCGCAAGTTCGTCGACTCCCAGATCGCGCTCTGGAAGGGCGTGATCGACAAGGAGGGGCTAAAGCTCGACGCGAACTGAGTGGCGCGAACAAGAAAAGCCGCCATTTCTAGAATCTTTCGGAAAAACCGGCGGGAAGCCCGGCACACAAGGCTTTCACGGATTTGTCCCGAGCGATTATAGAATTCTAGAATCGTTCGGGAATTTTCCGCGGCGACCGACAACGCCTTGGCGTCGCTCGGCTTTTCGCGTTCTCTCCCGAGTCCTTCGAGAAGCGCTCCCGAATCCCGGCGGCGGGCCCTATCTGGCGTCGGGAAGTCGAACGAACGCATCGCGCGGGCGCGCGTCATGGTGTCCTCCGGGCGGTCCAAAGACTATATAGCGATTATCGCATGTAATCGCAAGTAATTTATTGCGATTTTGCCACGATATCGCACTGAGGTCTTTCCGGCTGAAACAAAATCACCTCACCCTAAGGAGCGGCCCGAAGGGCCGCGTCTCGAAGGGTGGGCACGAGCACGTCGCCTCTCAGTGTCTCAAACCCCAGGGGCTGAGACGCTGAGACAGAGATTCACGCCGCCTTGATGTGCGAGCGCTTGATGCGGTCGAGATTGGCGCCCTCGATGCGGACCAGCTTGGTCACTGTCTCGCGGTTGGGCGAGTGGACGTCGCCGACGTCGTAAAAGTGCGAGTCGCCGGGCTTCAGCACGTACTTCCGCGTGGCCTTCACCAGGTTGGGCTGGTCGCCCTCGGCCTTCTTCACGATCTCCCAGTCGACCATCTCGGTGTCGCCTTCGGCCAGGCCATAGATCGCCCAGCTCGAGCCGTGGTCGTGCGGCTCGCCCTTGGCGGGCTTCATGTAGACGTGGCCGCAGATGCAAAAGCCGGTCTCGGGATCCTCGTAGAGCACCTTGCGCGGCTTGCACTGCTCGGGCGTCAGGTGCTTGGCCACGAACGTCTTGTCGAGCAGCACCTTGGAGACGAGCTTGCACACGGCTTCCTTGCCGCCGCGGCCGGGGTCGGCCTTGAGCGCCGCCTTGATGTCCGACGCGAGCGCTTCGAGCGTGTAGGTCTTTTCGAGCGTCTGAGTGGTCATTGGGTCACCCTCTTTTCGATGGTCGCGAAGATAGCACGGGCAGCCTGGGCCTCGCCGCCTTCCGGACGCCCCGGACGCGACGTGTTGTTCCAGGCCATCATGTCGAAATGCGCCCACGGCACATCGTCCGGCACGAATTCCTGCAGATAGAGTGCGGCGGTGATCGCACCCGCAAACGCGCCGCCCGACACATTGTTGATGTCGGCCACCTTGCTGGCAAGCAGCGCGCGGTAGGGCTTGTAGAGCGGCATGCGCCACATCGGATCAGAAATCTCCGTGCCCGAGGCGATGAGCCCGTTGGCCAGCTCGTCGTCGTTGCAGAACAGCGCCGGCAGGTCGGTGCCGAGCGAGACGCGCGCGGCCCCCGTCAGCGTCGCGCAATCGACCATCATGGTGGGCTTTTCCGATGCGCCTTCGGCCAGCGCATCGCACAGGATCAGGCGGCCCTCCGCATCGGTGTTGCCGATCTCGACCGTGATGCCCTTGCGCGTCGTGATGACGTCGAGCGGGCGGAAGGCGTTGCCCGACACGCTGTTCTCGACGGCGGGCACGAGCAGGCGCAACCGCACCGGCAGCTTGCACGCCATCACCATCGCAGCCACCGCCATCATGGTGGCGGCGCCGCCCATGTCCTTCTTCATGTTGAGCATGCCGGCCGCCGGCTTGAGATCGAGGCCGCCGGTGTCGAAGCACACGCCCTTGCCGACCAGGGTCACCCTGGGATCGCTTTCCTTGCCCCAGGTGAGATCGATCAGCCGCGGCGCGCGCGTGCTGGCGCGGCCGACGGCGTGGATCGTCGGATAGTTCTTCTTCAGGAGATCGTCGCCCACGATCACGCTGATCTTCGCCTTGTGCTGCTTGGCGAGCACTTGCGCCGTCGACGCGAGCTCGGCCGGTCCCATGTCGGACGACGGCGTGGTGATGAGATCGCGCGCCATCGAGATCGCCTCGATCATCGCCGTCGCGCGCGCCTTGTCGGCGCCGGCCGGCCACAGGATCTTCGCACCGGGCTTCGCCTTCTTGGCGCGATAGCGTTCGAACTTCCAGGTGCCGAGACCGATCGCGACGGCGGCGTCGGTGGCGGAGACCGGCGCGGTGTCGCCGAGCTTCCAGGTGCCCGGCGGCAGCCTGGTTCCCAGCGCGCCGAAGTCCCAGAGCGACGGCTTGGCGGGCAGTACCAGCACGGCGCCGGCGGCCTTGCCGTCGCGGCCGGGCAATATGGCAAGATCGCCCGCGTTGCCGGCGATACCGGTGGATTCGAGCCAGCCGCGCCGCGCTTCGCTTTGGTCCTTGAGCCAGGCCCGCCATTTCGGCTGGCTGACAAACTGCACGGGAAGCGAAGAAGAAGAGCGGTCGACAAAGGGCAACGACATGGACAGGCTCACCAAACTGTAGTGCAAGGGACAAGATTGCCGGGCAAAGTACGGCGCTGGCAAGGTGCGTATGACATTGGAGGGTGCATGGCCGACTTCACGCTGGTGATCGGCAACAAGAACTACTCCTCGTGGTCGCTGCGCGGCTGGCTGATGGCCAGGATCGCGGGCATCGACTTCGAGGAGGTAATGGTGCCGCTCGACCTGCCGGAGACGGCGTCGTCGATCAAGAAGCACTCGCCGTCCGGCAAGGTGCCGGTGCTGCTGCATCGCGGCCTGGCGGTCTGGGAATCGCTTTCGATCGCGGAATATCTGAACGACCTGAAGCCCGAGGCCGGCCTGTGGCCCGCCGCCGTGGCCGCGCGCGCCCATGCGCGCTCCATTTCAGCCGAGATGCATGCAGGCTTTGCAGAGTTGCGCAACAACATGCCGATGAACATCCGCTCCTCCTATCCGGGCAAGGGCATGACGCTGGCGGTGCGCGCCGACATCGAACGCATCACCGGCCTGTGGCGCGACTGCCGCAAGCGCTTTGCGGGGGCGGCGCCCAAGGACGACGGCTTCCTGTTTGGTGCCATCGGCGCGGCCGACGCGATGTTCGCGCCTGTCGTCACGCGCTTTCGCACCTTCGGCGTCGCGCTCGATAGCGATGCCGAGGCCTATTGCACGGCGGTGATGGCCTATCCCGCGATGAAGGAATGGGTCGACGCCGCCCAGCACGAACCTTGGCTGATCGCGAGCGCCGAGCTCGAGTAGCCCATGCCCGACAAGGTGCACGACAAGGTCGACGTCCTGATCATCGGCTCGGGCGCCTCGGGCGCCGCCGCCGCCTGGAGCCTGGCCGAGACCAGGATGCGCATCCTGTGCCTCGAGCAAGGCGACTGGGTGAAGCCGACGGACTATCCGACCAACGGCCGCGACTGGGAGGCGCGCCTGTTCGGCGACTTCGCCATCAATCCCAACCGCCGCGCGCGC
>FTCZ01001308.1_pt1 | contig 22899 bp, 15 predicted proteins | sample 1658871 | NCBI WGS metagenome assembly FTCZ01 (sample SAMEA3914864, study PRJEB12502) | metagenome | biome: forest; material: soil | place: USA | collected 2012-03-12 | depth 0.3 m
GCGAGAAGTGGCGGGTTGAACAGCCGCCCGCGGCACATCAAGCAGGCCGTCGAGGCCTCCTTGAAGCGCTTGCGGGTGGAGTCCATCGACCTGCTCTACCAGCATCGCGTCGATCCGTCCGTGCCGATCGAGGATGTCGCGGGCACCGTCAGGGATCTGATCGCCGAGGGGAAGGTCCGGCATTTCGGCATGTCCGAGCCCGGCGTCCAGACGCTGCGCCGTGCCCATGCCGTGCAGCCGGTGGCCGCGCTCCAGAATGAATATTCGCTGTGGTGGCGGGCGCCCGAGACCAATGGCATCCTCGACGCCTGTGACGAGCTTGGCATTGGCTTCGTGCCCTACAGCCCGCTCGGCAAGGGCTTCCTCACCGGCGCGATGACCAAGGACACCAAGGTCGACGAGAGTGACTTCCGCGCCAGCGTCCCCCGCTTCGCCCCGGAAGCGATGGCGAAGAACCAGGCGCTGGTCGACCTGCTCAAGCGGGTTGCGGAGGAGAAGGGCGCGACCCCGGCGCAGATCGCGCTCGCGTGGCTGCTGGCGCAACGCTCCTACATCGTGCCGATCCCGGGGACGACGAAGCTCCATCGGCTCGAGGAAAATCTCGGCGCGGCCGCCGTCGAGCTCACCACCGCGGATCTCGCGGCGATCCGGGAAGCCGCCGAACAGATCGAGGTTGCGGGCGATCGTTATGCGCCGGCCCAGATGGCGATGGTCGGGCGCGAAGCCCCGCCGGTCGTCGCCGAGGTCTGATCCTGCCCTCTGTCGGCAAATGCATGTAAAGGGCGGCGCCACCACTCAGCGGGGGCGCCGCCGCTTGTTTCCTGTCGCGCCGATCCATGGCGTCAATCGGTCGCTCCGGGCCATTGTTCGACACCCTCGCTCGTTCACCCGATCCCGGCATGTTTTCGAAATGCGCTGACGAAAGCATCGCGCGAAAATGGCTTCGGAAGAACCGAATGGGCCCTGTGCGACGCCGGGCATTCCTCCGGGATTCCCGTGATGTACAGGACCGGGATCGCTCCGAGACAGGCGAGGATCTCCCCGATCGCCGACGGCCCGCATCCCTTGTCCAGCCGGACGTCGCAAAGGATTACGGCAGGCCGCTTCGCCTTGGCGGACTTGAGCGCTTCCTCCTGCGTGGATGCTATCGCCGTCGAGGTCGCACCGGAAAATTCCGCCAGCGCCGCGATATAGTCCGCAACAAGATAATCGTCCTCGATCACGAGCGCATGGCACATGCAAAATTCTCCAAGCCTTGGAATCCACAACGCCGCAAAGACGCGTCAGGGCATGGACCGAGCGGGTTTTTCTTTCGGTGATGCCGGCAGTCAACAAAAGGCGGAGCCGATCCCGCCGGAAGGCGCGTTTCGGCGGATCGGCAGGCCGGCCTTCGCCCTGCCGGGTTCTCCGCCCTGAGCGCCCCAGATGGGGGAACCCAATGCGTTCAAGGCGTTCTACACAGCATGTTCGGCGCCGTCGGCCGGCAAGCGAGGAGAGGCCCGATGAATGCGATGATGACCTGCCTGTGGTTCGACCATGGCGAGGCGCGCAAGGCGGCTGAATTCTACGCCAGCGTGTTTCCCGACAGCCATGTCGGCCCCGCCCATGCCGCCGCGACCGACTTTCCCGGCGGCGAGCAGGGCATGGAGTTGACGGTCGAGTTCACCCTGCTCGGCCGCCCGTTCCTGGGGCTCAACGGCGGGCCGAATTTCAAGCCCAACGAGGCGGTCAGTTTCATGGTGCTGACCGAGGATCAGGAAGAAACCGACCGCTATTGGAATGCGATCGTCGACAATGGCGGCACCGAAAGCGCGTGCGGCTGGTGCAAGGATCGCTGGGGCTTTTCCTGGCAGATCACCCCCCGCGTGCTGCTCGAGGCGACCACCGATCCCGATCGCGCCGCCGCCAAGCGGGCGATGGAAGCGATGATGACCATGCGCAAGATCGACATCGCCACCATCGAGGCAGCGCGTCGCGGCGAGACGGCGCGTGCGTAGGATAGATTACGAGCCCGTCGTCGCCGCGTGCGCACGGCCTTCCTGTATAAAAACCTCCGTGTCGGGACGCCTGTGTGACAGCCGCCAGCGAACGGCATCGTCCGCGCCCGGCCCCGCACTCACCCGCACGTCGTGCGCGCTCACCGGCTCGCCCGTTTTCTGATCGACGAAACCCGATCGCACGGCGTTGCCCGTGTTGCGGTTCACAAACCGCAGCGGCGGCTCGGAGGCGCCCGAGACACCCCATCGATCGCCGAGCTCGGCGAGCACCGGCATCAGGGCAGCGGCGTCCCGGCCCTTTGCGGTCAGCACATATTCGTATCGATCCGGCCCCGCTTGATAGAGCCGCCGCTCGACGAGACCCGAGGCTTCGAGATGCTTCAGCCGGTCACTGAGCGTCGCATTCGTCACGCCGGAGGAGCGCCGGAAATCGTCGTAGCGGCGAATGCCGGAGAGAAGGTCGCGCAGGATCAGAAAGGCCCAGCGATCACCGATCAGCGAGAGCGCGCCGGCGATCGAGCAGACCATTCCGTCAAAGCTTTTCGAGCGCATCGCCCATCCTGAATTGTTGACTCTTATGATAAGAGCAAAATAATAACCGCGCAATAGGCGCGAATGCCGGGCCGGCCCACGCCGACTCGTCGAACGCGTTTTTTTTAGCCCAGCCGGATCATGGGCGTAGTTCGACAAACGGAGTAGCGAGCGGTGTCATCGCAGAATGCATCCAGGATTTTCGTGATCGGGGCGACAGGGGCGCAGGGCTTGCCGGTCGTGCGCGGCCTCGCTGGCGACGGCAAATATTCCGTGCTCGCGCTCAGCCGCGATGCCGGCTCGCAGCGCGCCCGGTCGCTTGTCGACATCGGGAATGTGGCCATCCTCGAGGGCACGTTTGCGGACGAGGCCAATCTGCGCGCCGGCTTCCGGGCGTGTGACGGCGCCTTCATCAACATCGACGGTTTCAATGCCGGCGAGAAGACGGAGATGTACTGGGCGATCCGCGCTTACGAGATCGCCCTAGAGGAAGGCGTCAAATTCTTCGTCTATGGCAATCTCGACTACACGCTGAAGAAAGCAGGTTACGACTCCCGCTTCCGGACGGGCCACTATGACGGCAAGGGCCGCATCGGCGAATGGATCCTGTCGCAGAACCGGGAGAATGGGCAGCGCATGGGGGCGGCGCTCTTCACGACAGGCCCGTATATGGAGATGGCGTTCTCATCGCGCACGCCGATGACGCCGACCGTCGAGGATGGCGTCGTGACCTGGCGCGTTCCGCTCGGGGGCGGCGCCGTCGTGCATGTCGCTCTCGAAGATTGCGGCCATTATGTTCGCTGGCTGTTCGACAATCCCGAGCGCGCGAACGGCATGGACCTCGAGGTTGCGATCGAGCACGTCCGATACGCCGATCTCGCCGCCGCATTCGAGCGGGTTACGGGACATCCTGCGCAATATATCGATACCAGCATCGAGGACTATTTCGGCGGCCCGTTGAAGGCAGCCGCGGATCTGCCCGCGGGATATAATGCGGACCCCAACGATGAGAGTACGATGAGCTTCCGCGATAATTTCACCGGCTTTTGGAACCAGTGGAAATACGACATCATCAAGCGCGACTATGCTTTGCTCGACGAAATCCATCCCAACCGCATTCGGACGGTCGAACAATGGCTGCGGCGGGAAGACGGCCGTGGAATGGAGGACGGTCGCGGCGGGCTTTGGGAAAGGGTTCAGCCCGACACCCTGCGGAAGCATTCGATCCTGAAGCTTGGCGAAGACCAGCGCCGCGGAAAATTGTAAAGCGCCGGCATTCGGCAGCCGCCCCATATGTGCCCTCAGGGATTGGCGATCCGGAGATTGGAACGCAGGAAGGCATCCGCCTTGGCGAGCATGTCCGATCGCGCGTCGCTATCGTCGAGCTGGTGGTCGAGCCCCTTATAGATCACCAGTTCGCTCTGCTTGTTCGCGCTATGCAGCGCGTGGTCCATCGCCCGGGATTCCGCGACGCCGACGTTCACATCCTGATCGCCGTGAAACATCAGCACGGGTGCCTGGAAGCGATCCGCATGGCGCGCCGGCGAACCGTCCGCCGCCACCGTCTCTCCGCCGACATAGCGATCGACGGTCGTCGAGTTGGTGAAATCCAGCGATTCCTTTTTTATCATGTCGAAGTCGGTCACGGGGGCGACCGCGACGACCGCCTTGAACAAGGTAGGATCCACGACATTGGATTGAAGCGCGGCATAGCCACCATAAGACCAGCCGACGATGGCGAGTTTCGTCGGATCCGCCATGCCCTGCTTGACCAGCCAACGGCCCGCATCGGTCACGTCCCCGATCGCGGTGCGCCATGATTTGAAGCCGTTGTCGTGCAGCCAATCATCGCCATAGCCGGTCGAGCCGCGGAATTCGGGTTGCAGCACCGCATAACCCCGCTGGGCGAAATATTGCGACAACCAGTCGAAGCCCCATTCGTCGCGCGCCGCCGGGCCGCCATGCGGCATCACGATGGCGGGCAGTCCTTTGCCGTCGCTGCCGGGCGGGAGCGTCAGATAGGCCGGGATCACGGTGCCGTCGGCCGCCGGATAGCTGACCGACTTCACCGTTGCGAGCTTGACGGCCGCCAACTGGGGCCGGGCGAGCAGCACCTCGGTCATGCGCATGGTGGCCCGATCGAGCAGATAGAAATGGCCGGGATCGACGTCGCTCGACGCGAAGATGAGGAATTTCTTCTCGTCCGGCGTGGCGCTCTCGAACTCGATCATCGGCAAGTTGGGAAGGGCCTTGCCGAGCTGTGCGGCGAGCTTTTCGTAGACGGGGTCGAAATAGCGGACCGTGCGCCGATCCGTCTGGTACGTAAATCCGATGACGCGTCCGTGGCGGCCGACGGTCACCACGCCATCGATGTCCACGGAAGGACTGGCGTAGACGAGTTCGGTCTTCAGCGTGCCGTCCAGGGTGACCTGGTACAGCGCGTCGCGCCCGTCCTTTTTCATCAGCGCATAAGCGACATTGCGCGTGCCATCGACCGCGATCGGCCGCAGCCCCGGACCGTCATCCGCCACGCGGGAGAGGAGCACCCAGTCCCTGCTGTTGGGCGCGCGGAAATAATAGGTCGTTTCCCCCCGCAACCGGCCCGCCGAATGAAGCTCCGCCGCGAAGATGCGGACCACGCCCGAGCCGTCCGCCAGATAGTCGGTCGCGTCCGGCTTCGGCGTTTCGACCGGGCGCGATGCGCCGGTCAGTGTATCGACCAGATCGACGCCCAGGCCGGGGTGATTGTCGCCATCGCGCACGGACTCACGCTCCAGCATGACCGTGTTGTCCGTGCCCGAAAGCCAATCGATCACCGTGCCGTCATATTGGCGTATGCCCGGGGTGGTGATGTTGGTGCGGCCAAGGCTGATCCCCTTCGACCCGTCGCTCTCGATGGAAATCAGGCGCGTCCAGGGCATCCGGATGGCATAGGCGCTGGCGATCCCGTACAGCCGGCAAACTAGGCGCGTGTTGGACGACCATCCGCAGCTGGTGATTTTCAGCGGCTGGCCGTTGGCGGAGGTCACGGTCTTGGTGTCGCCGGTGGTGAGATCCAGCACCATGGCGGCATTTCCCGCTCCCTGGGCTGGCGCGACAAAGACGAGATGTTTGCCATCGGGGGACAGGCTCGCACTCTGCGCCCAGGGTCGCGCACCGAAGGCGGCGGCCATCTTGATCCCGTCCTGGGAAGCCACCGGCATTCCCAAGGCCGATGACCCGGCAAGCACCGCCGCCGAAGCAGCGCAAAGCAACGTCTTATACATGAGCACCCCCTCATTCCCCCTTCCGCTCCAGATGTCGGGAGAGCACCGTGACCTGCGTGAAACTCGGAAGATATTCAGCCCCTTGCCGGTGGCATGTGTTTCGACGTCGATCAAAATTAATGTCGATCATTGCCAGGTCAAAGTGGATTTAGGGCGATTTTGAGTTCAATCGCGGAGCCGATGCCGTTTGATGCCGCCCGTAGAAGGGGGCGCTTTTCAGTGGCTGTTGCCGCCGATAGCCACGCCGTATTGCGATGACGGGTCATGTCGGACCTCTTTGCCGTCGTCCTTGACCAGAACGCCCCCCTTCATCACCAGCGTGACCGTCTTCACCCCCGCCACATCGCGCGTGGGGTCGCCGGGAACGGCGATCAGGTCGGCGAGCAGGCCGGGCTTCACCGCGCCCAGCCTGTCGGCGATGTGGAAGATGCGGGCGTTGCCGGATGTCGCGGCGATCAGCACCTGCGCCGGGGCCATTCCGGCCGCCTGCATCAGCACCATCTCGCGCGCATTCTCGCCATGCGGGAAGACGCCGACGTCGCCGCCCATGCAGATCGGCACACCGGCCGCCATCGCCATGCGAAAGGAGGCGCGGTTCTGCGCGACGCCCTCCGGCGCCGGCTCCTGTCCGTTCCACCCGCGATAGCGCGCGACCGCATCGGAGGCGGCGAGGGTGGGGCAGAGCGCGATGCCATGATCGTGCATCGCCTTGAAGACCTCGGGCGTGCCGCCATAGCCATGCTCGATGGTGTCGACCCCGGCGGCGGTGGCGCGGCGCATCCCTTCAGGCGTCACGCTGTGGACGGCGACGAGACGCCCCGCGTCATGGCCGGTCCGCGCGCCGGCGGCGAGTTCGGCCTCGCTCAGCGTCGGGCGGCTCGGCTCGCCGGGGCCGTGGTGATAGTCGGCATACATCTTCACCACGTCGGCGCCGGCGGCGATCTGGTCGCGTGCGGCGCGAGCGATGTCGTCGACGCCGCTCACCTCCTGCGCGCCCTGCGGGATCGTCACGCCCGGCTCGAAGCCCTTGGGCCCATAGGCGCCCTCCGCCACGATCGCGCGTGTCGCGACCAGCAGGCGCGGTCCGGGGACGATGCCCTGCCCGATCGCTTGCTTCAGCCCCGCATCGGCATAGCCCGCGCCCTCCGTGCCGAGATCGCGCTCGGTCGTGAAGCCGGCCATCAGCGTGTCGCGCGCGTGAACGACGGCGCGTGCGGTGCGCACCGCCAGCGGCTCATGGAGCACCTGATCGTCCCAGCTCGTCTCGTCATAGGGATGGAGGAAGAGGTGGCCGTGCCCCTCGATCATGCCGGGCATCAGCGTCTGCCCCGGCAACCGGATGATGCGCGCGCCGGCGGGCGCCGTCAGATGCGGGCCGACCGCGACGATGCGCTCGCCCTCCACGAGCACCTGCCAGCCGGCGTGCGGAGCGGGGTCGATCCCGTCGAAGACGCGGTCCGGCTCCAGCAGGATCGGGGCGGGCGGGGGTGCCGCGGCCGCGGCCTGCGCCAGAGCGAGCGCCATCCACCATGCCATCATCGATCTCCTTGCCCCGGCCATCGCCCCTCGATAGCGCTCGTGCCATGGTGAAATTCTCGCGCCGCTTTCGCAACGGCCTCGTCCTTGTGGCGCTCTGCGCGCCTTCGCTGCTCCATGCCGCTCCGCCGGGCGAGGAGGCCCGCTGGCGCGCCGAAGCGGCGCGGGTGACGATCGCGCGCGACGAATGGGGCATCGCCCATGTCTCGGGCGAGAGCGACGCGGACGCGGTGTTCGGCGCCATCTATGCCCAGGCGGAGGACGATTTCGGCCGGATCGAGGCCAATTATCGGACCGCGCTCGGCCGTACCGCAGAAGCCGAAGGGGAGGCCGCGATCTGGCAGGATCTTCGGCAACGGCTCTATGCCGATCCGCTGTCGCTCCAGGCGCAATATCGCGCCAGCCCCGCCTGGCTGCGCGCCTTGATGGCGGCCTGGGCGGACGGGCTCAATTTCTACCTCGCCATGCATCCCGCGGTCCGTCCGAAGGCGATCCGCCGGTTCGAGCCGTGGATGGCACTCTCCTTCACCGAAGGGAGCATCGGCGGCGATATCGAGCGCATTTCGCTCAGCAGGCTCCAGAGCTTCTACGGCGGCACGCCGATCGCGCCGACCGCGCTCGAGACGGGAGCCCTGCAAGAGGAGCCGAAGGGCTCCAACGGCATCGCCATCGCGCCGAAGAACACGGTCGACGGCCATGCGCTGCTGCTCATCAACCCGCACACTAGCTTCTTCTTCCGCGCCGAATTGCAGATGACCAGCCGCGAGGGCCTGAATGCCTATGGCGCCTCCACCTGGGGACAATTCTTCCTCTATCAGGGCTTCAACCCGAAGATCGGCTGGATGCACACCTCGTCCGGCATCGACAATGTCGACGAGTTCGCCGAGACGATCGTGCACAAGGGCGGGCGGCTCTACTATCGCTATGGTTCCAGACTGCGCCCGGTGACGCAGGAGACGATCGCCGTCGCCTATCGCACGCCGGCGGGCGGCAGCGCGACGCGCAGCTTCACCGTCTATCGCACGCACCACGGCCCGATCGTGGGGGCGGAGGAGGGCAAATGGATCGCCGAGGCGCTGATGTGGAAGCCGGTCCCCGCGCTGGAGCAGAGCTGGCTGCGCACCAAGGCCAGCGATCTCGCCTCCTATCTCAAGGTGGCGGAGCGCAAGGCGAACAGCTCCAACGACACGATCTTCGCCGATGCCAGAGGCGAGATCGCCTATCTCCATCCGCAGTTCGTGCCGATCCGCGACGATCGGTTCGACTATCGCGCCCCGGTGGACGGCGCCGATCCGGCGACCGACTGGAAGGGCCTGCACCGGCTCGACAGCCTGCCCAAGGCGATCGATCCGGCGGTGGGGTGGGTCCACAACACCAATGACTGGCCATGGGATGCGGCCGGCCCGGACAGCCCGAAGGCGCGGGACTTCCCCCGTTATATGGACCAGCTCGGCCCCAATTTCCGGGGTATCCATGCCGACGAGGTGCTGACCGGCCGTCATGATTTCACGCCGGAGCGGCTGATCGCCGCGGCGTTCGACAGCCATTTGCCGGCGTTCGCGATGCTGATCCCGAAGCTTGTCGGCGATTATGACGCGTTGCCGGACGCCGATCCGCTCAAGGCGAAGCTGGCCGGCCCGATCGCGCTGCTGCGCGGCTGGGACGATCGCTGGGGTTATGAGTCGCAAGCGACGACGCTCGCGATCTTCTGGGGCGACACGCTGGCCGGCGATCTCGGCGCTTTCGCCAAGGCCGAGCGAATGAACGTGCCCGATTATATCGACAAGCGCACCACGGCGGCGGTGCGTCTCGGCGCGCTGGAGCGCGCGGTCGACAGGCTGACGCGGGATTTCGGCGGCTGGAAGGTGGCGTGGGGCGAGGTCAACCGCTTCCAGCGGCTCGACGACAGCATCGCCCCGCATTTCGACGATGCGAAGCCGAGCATCCCCGTGCCGTTTACCTCGGCGCAATGGGGCTCGCTCGCCTCGTTCGGGGCCAAGCCCTATCCCGGCACCAGGCGCTATTACGGGTCGAGCGGCAACAGCTTCGTCGCGGTGGTGGAGTTCGGCCCGAGGGTGAAGGCCTGGGCCGTGACGGCAGGCGGCGAGAGCGGCGATCCGACCTCCCCCCATTTCGACGACCAGGCGGAGCGCTACGCAACCGGCCAGCTGCGTCCGGTCCATTTCTACCCCGACGAACTGGCGGGGCATGTCCGCCGATCCTACCATCCCGGAAGTTGAGCCTCGCGCGCCCGTTTCAGGCCTCGGGCGCTATCCGGGTCATGGCGAGAGCCGCCGTCACCAGCGCGCCAGCCGCGAAAAACAGGGTCCAGCGCGGATCGCCGGGGAAGAGGTGCGCGCCGATCGCGCCCATGACGCTCGATACCAGCAGCTGCGGCAGCACCACGAAGATGTTGAACAGCCCCATGTAGATGCCGAGCTTCCGCGGCGGCAGCAGCCCGGCGAGGATCGCATAAGGCATGGTGAGCAGCGACGCCCACGCGATGCCGATCAGCAGCATGGGCGCCAGCAGCGCGATCGGGCTGTGGATCTGCGGAATGAGCGCGAAGCCGATCGCGCCTCCCAGCAGGCAGAGGATGTGCGTTGCCCGCCGCCCGATCCGCTTCGCCAGCAGGGGCAGCAGGAACGCCATGACGGCCGCCGCGCCGTTATACGTGGCGAACAGCACGCCCACCCAGTCCGCGCCGTCCGCATAGGCCTGGCTCGCCGGATCGCGCGTTCCGAAGGCGACCATGGCCACGACGGGCGTGGTGAACACCCACAGGATGAACAGCGCGGACCATGTGCAGAATTGCACCAGCGCGAGCCGGCGCATCCCCTCGGGCATGGTGGCGAGATCGGAAATGATGCGACCGAGCGTGTTGTCCCCCCTGCCGGAGAGGAAGGCGCGGCGGTGGACGATCTGCGCCGATCCGAACGCGACCAGTCCGGCGGCGAGGATGTAGAGCGGCTTGTCGAGGCCGAGCAGTTCGACGGCGGCGGCCGTCAGCAGGCCAAGGGCGAGCCAGATCGGGCCGGTGCGCGGTGCGACGAGGGTTTCCTCATCCGGCCCGGCGGTTGCGGCGGGATCGAAGGACGCCAGCTCGGCGGGGGAATATTCGCGCGTGGTCAGGATGGTCCACACCATCGCGACGAGCAAAACCGCTGCGCCGATCTGGAAGGCGAGGCGGACCGACGGGGGGACGATGCCGGGCGGCGCCGTACTGGCGATGCCGAAGCCGTGGCTCAAGATCTCGGGCGCCAGCGAGGCGGCGACGGCACCGGCGCCGATGAAGGCGGTCTGCATCGCGTAGCCGGCCGTCCGCTGTTCCGGGGCGAGCATGTCGCCGACGAAGGCCCGAAACGGCTCCATCGTCACGTTGAGCGACCCGTCGAGCAGCCACAGCAGCACCGCCGCGACCGCGATGCCGGGCGCCATTGGCATGGCCAGCAGCGCGAGGGTGGCGAGCAGCGCGCCCGCGAGGAAATAGGGGCGCCGCCGGCCGAGCCTTCCCCATGTCCGGTCGCTGAAGTGACCGATCAGCGGCTGGACGACCAGCCCCGTCACCGGGGCCGCGATCCATAGCAGGGGCAGCGCGTCGATCGAGGTGCCGAGCGTCTGGAAGATGCGCGTGACATTGGCGTTCTGGAGCGCGAATCCCGTCTGGATTCCGAAGAAGCCGAACGAGATGTTCCAAAGTCCGCCGAAGCTCTGCCGGGGTTTCTCCGCCACTCAGTGCACGCCCGTCGAAGGGCGCACGACGAGGCGGGCGGGGAGGGTGGCGCCCTGGGTCGTCTCGCCTCGAAGCTGGGCCAGCAGCGCATCGACCAGCATCTCGCCGGCACGGCGGGCATCCTGCGCCACGGTGGTGAGCGGCGGATTGGCGAGGCTTGCCGCCGTGATGTCGTCGAAGCCGACGACGGCGACGTCGTCGGGGATCGACAGGCCGGCTTCGGCCAGCGCGTGCATGGCCCCGATGGCGATCAGGTCGCTGGCGGCGAATACGGCGTCGGGCGGATCGCCGCGCAGCAGGATGCGGCGCATCGCGTCCTGCCCCGATTGCTCGGTGGTGATCGCATCCGCCTGAAACGTGAGCGGCGGCGGCGGCAGGCCGGCATCGTGATGGGCGAGGCAATAGCCGCGATAGCGATCGAGGAATTCGGGATATCGGCTGTTCGCTTCGCCGAGAAAGGCGATGCGGCGCCGGCCACGCGCGATGAGATGGGCCGCCGCCTCGCGGCCGCCCTGCACATTGTCGCAGCCGATCGTAACGCCGGGCTGGTCGGGCTGCACCGAGCCCCAGCGCACGAAATGCGTGCCCTGCTCGACGAGCTGCTCGATCCGCGCGCGATAGACCTCATAGTCGCCATAGCCGAGCAGGATCAGCCCGTCCGCCTTGCAGCTGTCCTCATAATCGACATGCCAGTTGGCGGACATCTGCTGGAAGGAGATGAGGAGGTCATAGCCTCGCTTGGCGCACGTGCGCGTGATCGATCCCAGCATCGAGAGGAAGAAGGGGTTTATCATCGACTCGTCGGACGTGGGATCCTCGAAAAGCAGCAGGGCCAGGGTCTCCGACTGGCGGCGGCGCAGGCTGGAGGCGTTCTTGTCGACCTTGTAGTTGAGCTGGCGCGCAATCGCCTCGATGCGCTTGCGCGTCGCCTCGCTGACCGTCCCGCTGCCGCTGAGCGCGCGGGAGACGGTCGGCTGCGACACCCCAGCCAGTTCCGCAATATCGAACGACGTCGCCTTCGCCATGCCGGCCCTTGCCCTCACCTGTCCGGGGTACGTCTCATCCTGCCTGCAGGCGGCGCCCCTCCCTGCGCTGCATATAGCGTCCGAGGGGCCGAGCGCACTGAATACGTATGTGGTCCGCTTAACGGCGCGCCCCGTTTGTCGCACAGCACGATCGACGGCGAGGCCCGACGCCTACCGCAAGATGAAAAAGAGCGGCCATGTCACGGCCGCCTCCGAGGGGGAGGATCATGATCTATTCCACACAGCGCCTCACGGCGCCCGCTTTCGTTCGCCCGGCGCTTGCCCGCCTGGGCATGGGCGTCAGCCTGATCGGCCTGATGGCGGGGAGTGCGCAGGCGCAGGCCGTCACGGCGGCGGCGAGCACGCCCGCCGTCGCGCCGGCGGTCAGCGACGCCGGCGACAGCGCCGGTAACGTCATCACGGTGACCGGCATCCGCGCCTCGCTCGACAGCGCGGCGCGGATCAAGCGCCTCTCGACCACGATCGTCGACTCCGTCTCGGCAGAGGACATCGGCAAGCTGCCCGACGTCTCCATCGCAGACTCGCTCGCCCGCCTGCCGGGCGTCACCGCCCAGCGCCTCGAAGGGCGCGACCAGCGCCTGTCGATCCGCGGCCTCGGCCCCGATTTCGGCACCACGCTGCTCAACGGCCGCGAGCAGGTGACGGTCGGCGACAATCGTGGCGTCGAATATGACCAGTATCCGTCGGAATTCTTCAAGACGGTCAACGTCTACAAGAGCGCCGATGCCGGGCTGATCGCGGCGGGCATTTCCGGCACCGTCGATTTGCGGATGCTGCGCCCGCTCGCGCAGGCGGATCGCGTCGTCTCGATCCAGGCGCGCGGCGAGATGAACGATTACAAGTCGCTCAACCCCGACCAGACCCGCTACGGCTATCGCGTCTCGGGCGCCTATGTCGACAAGTTCGCGGACGACACGTTCGGCGTCGCGCTCGGCATCTCGGCGACTTCCGCGCCCTCGCAGGACAAGCGCTACAACGCCTGGGGCTATGCCACCGACGCGGCAGGCAACTATGTGCTCGGCGGCGCCAAGCCCTATGTCCAGTCCAACCTGCTGAACCGCATCGGCGGCGTCGCCACGCTGGAATGGCAGCCGAGCGACAAGTTCCACTCGACCCTCGACGCGCTCTATTCGCACTTCAAGGAAACGCAGCATCTGCGCGGCATCGAGTTCCCGCTGGCCTATGGCGCGCAGGCGGACGGCTCGCCGATCCCCTACACGGCCAACACGGTCGTCAACGGCTTCGAGACGTCGACCACCTTCACCAACGTCCACGGCGTCCAGCGCAACGACTATAACCGCCGCACCGCGGACAATATCTCGCTCGGCTGGAACAACGTCTACAGCTTCAACGACACGACGCACTTCATCGTCGACGCGAGCTGGTCGCACGCCAAGCGCACCGACTTCCTGCTCGAGACCTATACGGGCGCCGGCTACAACAAGACCGGCCCCGGCGACACCGTGACCGTCACCCAGAACAAGGACGGCACCTTCGGCTTCCAGACCGGGCTCGATTATGCCGATCCGAGCCTGTTCCAGCTCACCGATCCGCAGGGCTGGGGCTATAACGGCACGCAGACCGTCGTGCAGGCGGGCTTCCTCAACAAGCCGGTCTTCACCGATGACCTGAAGGCTCTGCGCGCCAGCCTCGACGGCGAGTTTGGGGGCGGCCTGCTCCATGGCTGGGAAGTCGGCGCCAACTACAGCCGCCGCGAGAAGGACAGCGCCTACAAGTCCTACTTCCTCTGCCCGAAGGGCGGCGATGGAAGCTGCACGATCACGCCGGCGGCCGGTACGCCGACGTCCGCTCCCGTGCCGGCGGGCGCGCTGACCGGGGATACCGTGTCGCTGGGCTATCTCGGCATCCCGCAGATTCTGGCGCTCAACCCGCTCTATCTCTACAACAATTCCTACGACGCCTTTTACGACAACCGACCGGGCTCGCTGGTGCGCGACAACAAGGTCTATGAGAATGTCTGGACCGGCTACGCCAAGCTGAAGATCGACGGGAAGGTGGCCGACATGCCGCTGCGCGGCTCGATCGGCGCGCAGGTGGTCCACACCGGGCAGAGCTCGGCGGGCACGACCTCCAGCTTCACCAACGGCGTCGTCACGATCGATCCGATCCACGAGAAGACCAACTACACCAACTTCCTGCCGAGCCTCGCGCTGGCGCTGGAGGTGCAGCCGGGTGCGTTCGTGAAGGTCGGCGCGTCGCAGACGATGGTGCGCCCGCGCCTCGACCAGGAGCGCGCCAACCGCGAGCTCGACGTCAACCCGACCAATGCCGGCGCGGGCGGCGGGCCGATCAACAGTCCGTTCAGCTTCCAGGCGGGCAACACCTATCTGAAGCCCTACAAGTCGACCAACCTCGACCTCAGCCTCGAGAAATATTTCACCAACTCGGGCTATGTCTCGGTGGCGGGCTACTACAAGCACCTCACCGACTTCGTCGATCCGAACAACAGCGTCACGTTCGACTTCAGCGACTATCTGGGCCAGCTTTCCCCGGCCCAGCAGGCGGCGGCGCTGGCGACCGGCGGCCAGATCGGCCTGTCGCACCTCCCGGCCAATGCGGGACATGGCAATCTGAAGGGCTTCGAGGCGACGCTCTCGCTGCCGTTCAAGGACATCACCCACCATCTCGACGGCTTCGGCTTCTACGGCAGCACGTCGTACAGCAAGAGCCGCATCATCTACGACAGCAACCCGACCCAGCCGATCACGCTGCCGGGCCTGTCCAAGTGGGTGGCGAGCGCCGAGGTCTATTTCGAGAAATCGGGTTTCCAGGCGCGGGTGAGCTACCGCTATCGCTCGAAGTTCCTAGGCGAGGTGGCCGGTCTTTCGGCCGCGCCGACCTATCGCGAGGCGAAGGCGGAAGGCATCCTCGATGCGCAGATCGGCTACGACTTCAACTCCGGCCTGCTCAAGGGTTTCTCGATCCTCGCTCAGGCGAAGAACCTCACCGATCGTCCGTTTGTGACCTACCAGAACAACGATCCACGCCAGGTGATCGATTACCAGCGTTACGGCCGCGACTACTATCTCGGCATTGCCTACAAGTTCTGATCCGGCGCCCGGCGGCACGGCCTTTCATGGCGCGGGCCGCCGGGACAGGGGGAACACCACGGGATTTCGATCGTGCAGGATGATCCGATCAACATCGTGATAGCGGGCGGCGGTACGGCCGGCTGGATGGCCGCCGCAGCGCTTTCCCGCTTCCTCGAGACGGGCTTCCGCATCCGTCTGGTCGAGTCCGATGAAATCGGCACGGTCGGTGTCGGCGAGGCGACCATCCCGCAGATCCGCCTGTTCAACCAGGCGCTCGGCATCGATGAGGACGAATTCCTCCGGGAGACGCAGGGCAGCTTCAAGCTCGGTATCGAGTTCGTCGGCTGGCGCGAGGCGGGGCATCGCTACATGCACGCCTTCGGGGCGGTCGGTCGCGATGTCGGGTTGGTGCCGTTCCAGCACGTCTGGCACCGCGCGACGGAGCTGGGGTTCGCGCAGCCGCTCTCGGCCTATGCCCTGAACGAGACGGCGGCGCGGGAAGGCCGGATGCATCGCGGCAGGCCGATCACCGCCGCGACCGTGCCGGCGATGCCTTACGCCTTCCACTTCGATGCGGGCCTTTACGCCGCCTATCTCCGCCGCCATGCCGAGGCGCGCGGGGTCGAGCGGCACGAGGGGCGCGTCGTCGAAGTGCTGCGGCACGGCGAGACGGGGGACGTCTCCGCGCTTCGCCTCGCGTCCGGCGTGCGGATCGAGGGGGACATCTTCCTCGACTGCACGGGTTTTCGCGGCCTCCTGATCGAGCAGACGCTGGCGGCCGGGTTCGAGGACTGGTCGCACTGGTTGCCGTGCGATCGCGCGGTGGCCGCCCCTTCCGCACCTGCACGGGATCTGCGCCCCTACACGCAGGCGACGGCGCGGGCGGCCGGGTGGCAGTGGCGCATCCCGCTCCAGCATCGCACCGGCAACGGCCATGTCTTCTCCAGCGCCCATATGAGCGAGGACGAGGCGACCGCCGTGCTGCTCGCGAATCTCGACGGCGAGCCGGTCGCCGAGCCACGCGTCCTGCGCTTCACCGCCGGCAAGCGTCGCTGCGCGTGGAGCCGCAATGTCATCGCGCTCGGGCTGGCGAGCGGCTTCCTCGAGCCTCTGGAATCGACCAGCATCCATCTGGTTCAGTCGGCGATCTCGCGCCTGCTCAAGCTGCTGCCCGGCAAGGTCGTGCACGAGGCGGACCGCGCCGAATATAACCGGCAGACCGATTTCGAGATGGAGCGCATCCGCGACTTCATCATCCTCCACTACAAGCTCAACGAGCGGCCCGAGCCCTTCTGGCAGGCCGCCCGCGCGATGGCGGTGCCCGACACGCTGGCGGACAAGATGGCGTTGTTCGCCGCCAACGGCCGGATCACGCGCGAGCATGAGGAACTGTTCACCGAGGTGGGCTGGTTGCAGGTGATGGTGGGGCAAGGGCTGGTGCCCGCTGGCCATCATCCGCTGGCCGACGCGATCCCCGAGGCCGAGCTGCGCGACTATCTCGGCATGATCGAGCGGCTCCATGCGCGCGAGGCCGCCGCCATGCCGCGCCATGAAGACGTCATCGCGCGCCACTGCGCCGCGCAGGGTGCGGCGGTGGCGGCATGAAGCGCCGGCTCCTCGCGCTCGCTGCGCTGCTGCTGTCGACGGCCCCGCTGGCGGCGGCCGACTATCGCCAGCGTCTGCCCGAAGACGAGACGATCTACTTCCTGCTGCCCGACAGGTTCGACAATGCCGACCCGTCCAACGATCGCGGCGGCCTGGCGGGCGACCGGCTGCACACCGGCTTCGATCCCGCCGACAAGGGCTTCTACCATGGCGGTGATCTGAAGGGCGTGCTCCGCCGTCTGGACTATATCCAGGGGCTGGGCGTGACCGCGCTGTGGGTGGCGCCGATCTTCCGCAACAAGCCGGTGCAGGGGCCGGCGGGCCATGAATCCGCCGGCTATCACGGCTACTGGATCACCGACTTCACCCATGTCGACCCGCATTTCGGCAGCGACGCCGATTTCAAGGCGCTGGTCGATGCCGCCCATGCGCGCGGGATGAAGGTCTACATGGACATCGTCGTGAACCACACGGCGGACGTCATCCAGTATCGTGAATGCGGCGATGGGAAGCCGTGTCCCTATCGCTCGCGCGCCGACTATCCCTATTCGCGGCGGGGCGGCCTTGCTGGAGCGCCCATCAACGCCGGGTTCGCCGGCGACGCCGATCACAGCGCCGCCAACTTCGCGCACTTCACCCGGCCGGATTATGCCTACACGCCCTATGTGCCGGCGGCCGAGGCGCACGAGAAGGCGCCCGACTGGCTCAACGATCCGATCTATTACCACAATCGCGGAAACTCGACGTTCGCCGGCGAAAGCTCGACTATGGGCGACTTCTTCGGCCTCGACGACGTGATGACCGAAAACCCGCGTGTCGTGTCGGGCTTCATCGATATCTATGGCGGCTGGATCGACCGCTTCCACATCGATGGTTTCCGCATCGACACCGCCCGGCATGTGAACCCGGCGTTCTGGCAGGCCTTCGTGCCGGCCATGCAGAAGCGCGCCCGCGCCGCCGGCATCCCGAACTTCCACATCTTCGGGGAGGTGGCGGTGCCCGATGCCGGCACGCTGGCCGAGCATACCCGCGTCGACAAGCTGCCGGCGGTGCTCGACTTCGCCTTTGCGAAAGCCGCGGTGGACACGGTCGCGGGGAAGGCGGGGACCGACCTGTTCGAGCGAACCTTCGCGGCCGATCCGCTCTATGAGCACGGCTTTCAGACCGCCAAAGAACTGCCGACCTTCGTGTCCAACCACGACAATGGCCGTTTCGCCTGGTTCGTGGAGCAGGGCTTTCCGCAGGCGAGCGATGCGGAGGTGATGCGCCGCGTCATCCTGGCGCATGCGATGCTGCTCACCCTGCGCGGCGTGCCGACGATCTATGCCGGCGACGAGCAGGGCTTCGTCGGCACCGGCAACGATCAGGATGCGCGCGAGGACCAGTTCGCCAGCCGCACGCCGCTCTATCTGGGGCAGACGCTGCTCGGCACCGGCGCCACCCATGCAAGCGCGCGCTTCGACGCCACGCATCCGATCTACCGGGCGATTGGCGAGCTTGCCCGCATCCGCAGCGCCACGCCCGCGCTTCGCCGGGGCACGCAGATCGTTCGCGCGGCATCCGACAAGCCGGGGTTGCTGGCCATCTCCCGCTTCGATCCCGAGACGCGCCGCGAGGTGCTGATCGCTTTCAATACCTCCACCGCGCCGATCGAGGCGCAGGTTGAGGTCGATACCGCTTCCACCCGTTTCGTCAGCCTGCACGGCACCTGCGCGCCCGCCGCGTCGGCGCCCGGCAGTGTGCGCGTCACGCTTGCTCCCCTCGATTATGTGATCTGCAGCAGAGCCCAATGATGATTGAATCCCAACCGGCCCCCCGGACCGCGCAACCCCTCCGCGCGTCCCGGCCCTGGTGGCGTGGCGCCGCCATCTACCAGATCTATCCGCGCAGCTTCGCCGACCATAATGGCGACGGCATCGGCGACCTGCCGGGCATCACCGCACGTCTCGATCATGTCGCGTCGCTCGGCGTGGACGCGATCTGGCTGTCGCCCTTCTTCACCTCGCCGATGCGCGATTTCGGCTACGACGTGGCGGATTATTGCGATGTCGACCCGATCTTCGGCACGCTTGCGGATTTCGACGCGCTGATCGCCCGCGCGCATGCGCTGGGGCTGAAGGTCATCATCGATCAGGTCTATTCGCACACCTCCGACCAGCACGCCTGGTTCCGCGAGAGCCGGCAGGACCGGACCAATCCGCGCGCCGAGTGGTATGTCTGGGCCGACCCCAAGGCGGACGGCTCGCCGCCCACCAACTGGGCGTCGGTGTTCGGCGGCCCGGCCTGGTCGTGGGACGCGCGACGGCAGCAATATTATCTGCACAATTTCCTGACCGAGCAGCCCGACCTCAACGTCCACAATCCCGACGTGCAGCAGGCGCTGATCGACACGGCACGCTTCTGGCTGGATCGCGGCGTGGACGGCTTTCGCCTCGATGCGCTCAACTTCGCGATGCACGACCCCGAATTGCGCGACAATCCGCCTGCGCCCGACGACGGCAGCGCGCGCACCCGCCCGTTCGACTATCAGCAGCATCTGTTCAACCAGAGCCACGCCGGGATCGCCGACTTCATCGAGCGGCTGCGTGGCGTGCTCGACACCTATGGCGACCGCTTCACCGTCGCCGAGATCGGCGGCCCCGAGCCCGATGCGGAGATGAAAGCCTTCACCCGCGGCGACCGGCGGCTGAACAGCGCCTACAGCTTCGATTTTCTTTATGCGCCGCGGCTCACACCCGCGCTGGTGCAGGCGTCGCTCGATCGCTGGCCGGCGGGCGAGGGGATTGGCTGGCCGAGCTGGGCCTTCTCCAACCATGACGCGCCGCGCGCCATCTCGCGCTGGGCGACGCCCGAGCAGGCGGACCGCACCGCGCGCATGGCGATGCTGCTGCTCGTCACGCTGCGCGGCAACATCTTCCTCTATCAGGGCGACGAGCTCGGCCTGACGCAGGTCGACGTCGGGTACGAGGATCTCCGCGATCCGGAGGCGATCGCCAACTGGCCGCTGACGCTGAGCCGCGACGGCGCCCGCACGCCCATGCCGTGGCAGCAGTCTGCGCCCCATGCCGGCTTCTCGACCGCGCGCCCCTGGCTGCCGCTGGGCGCCGATCATGGCGCACTGGCGGTGGACCGGCAGGAAGGCTGCGCGGAATCGATGTTGGCCCTGACGCGCCATCTTCTGGCGATCCGCAATGCCAGTGACGCCTTGCTCGTCGGCGACATGCGGATCGTCGAAGCCGGCGAGGCGCTGCTGGCGTTCGAGCGCTCCGACGGCGCGGCGCGGCTGCTCTGCGCCTTCAACCTCGGTGACGAGTCGCTCGACTGGCAGCCGGTCGAAGGCGCGCGCTGGCGCGTGATGACAGAAGTGGGCGGCGCCTCCATCAGCCGCTTGCCGCCCCTATCGGGCATGGTGCTCGAACGGCTCGGTTGAGCGTTGTTCGACATCAGCCAGCCTGCCGCGACGAAAGCTTGGGAGTGAGCGGAATGATGAAATCTCGTCGGCGCTGGATGGCGATCGCCTCCGCCGCATCCTTGGCCGGCGCCGCGCCGGTCGTGGCGGCGACGCCGCTCACTATGCCGGCCAACCCGGCCGTGGACCAGCTCGACTGGTGGAAGCATGCGGTCGTGTACGAGGTCTATCCGCGTAGCTTCGCGGACAGCAACAATGACGGGATCGGCGATATTGCCGGCATCGATCGTCATATGGACTATATCCAGGCGCTTGGCGTCGACGCGATCTGGATGACGCCGATGTTCCCGAGCCCGCAGGCCGATTTCGGCTATGACGTGGCCGACTATAACGGCGTCGATCCGCAGTTCGGCACGGTCGCGGACGTCGACCGCCTGATCGCCGACGGCAAGGCGCGCGGCGTGAAGCTGGTCCTCGATTTCGTCGTGAACCACACGTCGGACACGCACCCCTGGTTCGTCGGCGCGCGCAGCAGCCGCGCCAATCGCTATCGCGATTATTATATCTGGCGCGACGCGAAGGCGGACGGCAGCCCGCCCAACAACTGGACGTCGATCTTCGGTGGCTCCGCCTGGACCGCCGACGCGAAGACCGGCCAGTCCTATTATCATTTCTTCTATCCGCAGCAGCCCGATCTCAACTGGCGGAATCCGAAGGTCGAGAAGGCGATGTTCGACGCCGCCTCCTGGTGGCTGAAGCGCGGAGTGTACGGCTATCGCCTGGACGCGGTGGACGCGATGTTCGAGCGGCCGGATCTCATGGACAATCCGACGACGAGCGGCACCGACGCCTTCGGCATGCCCAACCAGAGCCGGCCCAACAACGACAACCAGCCCGAAGTCCATACCGAGCTTCAGAAGCTGCGCGCCCAAGTGATCGATCGCTATCCGGGCCGCGTGCTGATCGGCGAGACCTGGACCGACAATGCCGCCGATCTCGTCCGCTATTACGGACCGAAGAACAACGAGCTCCAGCTCCCGATGTTTCTCAACCTGATGACGCTGAAGACGCTGACGGCGCCCGATCTGCGCGCGCGGATTCAGGCGGTCGAGAGCAATCCGGTCGGGGGCTGGCCCTGCTTTGCGCTATCCAACCACGACAATCGCCGTGTCGCCGGCCGCCTGCCGCTGCCGCCGGGCGCGTCCACCGACGACATGGCCAAGCTCACCGGCGCGCTGCTGCTGACGCTGCGCGGCACGCCGATCCTCTATTACGGGGAAGAGCTGGGCATGGTGAACAACGATCCCGCCCGCGTCGAGGATGTGCAGGATATTATCGGCAAGAAGGGCTGGCCGCTGGAGAAGGGCCGCGACGGCGAGCGTTCGCCGATGCATTGGGATGCGAGCGTTAATGCCGGCTTCAACAGCGGCGCGAAGCCGTGGCTGCCGGTCGGCTCCGACTATGCCACGCGCAATGTCGCGACGGAGATGGCGGATCCCGCCTCGGTACTGGCCCTCTATCGCGCGCTGATCGCCGCCCGCAGGACGAATCCGGCGATGTCGGGCGATTATGTCCAGCTCGCGCCGAACGATCCGCAGGTTCTGTCTTTCGAGCGCACGGGCGACGGACACAAGGTGCTGGTGCTGCTCAACTTCGACGCCAAGCCGGCGGATATTCCGCTTGCGGGTGTCGGGGTGAAGACGCTCGGCCGGATCATCGCCAGCAATCGCGCCACGACGAGTGCGAGCGGGGTGCATCTCGATCCACTGGGTGTCTTCGTCGGTGAGGTCGAATAATGCCGGGGTCCGGGGAGCGGGGCGGCCAAAAGCATAACGGCGCACGGCGAAAGCCTGTCAGATATCATCGTCCGCAACGGATCGCTTGAGAGAGGCGCGGGCGGCGATGGCGCCCAGCGCTTCCCGGACGCCGGGACAGCTCCCCGATTGGGCCAGTGCGATCACCGCCGGCCTTGGGACGTCAAATCCCACGCGGGCCATGCCGTTCTGGGCAAATCGTTCGAGGACAGCGCGAGCCCCAGCCGGACGCGCTGTCCACGTCCCCCGGTATCCGATGGCCAAGGCTCCATAGCCGGAGCCTTCGAGGGCGAAGACATCGCGCAATTCCCGTGCGCGGTCGCCGTTTCGGGCGAGCACGCGACAGCCGGCACGCGCGGCCCTGACCGCCGGGACGGACAGGCTGCGGTCGATCGATGCCTGGAACCCGATCGCGGTCAGGCGATGCGCGATGTCGAGGTTCAGGCGATCGGCATCGACCTCCGCGGAATGCCGCTGGAGCCAGATCTTCGGCGACACCGACACGGCGACCAGCAACGCCGCCGTCAGGACGTTACCGAGACCGTTCGACACGAATGCCCCCGGCGATGATCGCTCCGGCCACGACAAGGCTGAGGGCGCCGAACAGGCTTCCTCCCCAACCGGTATGAAGCAGGTCGAAACTCTGCGGGAAGCGCGCGAGCGCAGCCAGACGCAGGACATTCACGATCGCCATCGCAAGGGCCGCGAGCACGCCGGTCACGACCATCAGACGCGTGTAGCGAAGCCGCATCATCTGGGTGAGCGTGACGAACAGGAGTATCGCGAGCGACATGTTGTGAACCGACGAACAGCCGAGGGCGACGTACAGGTTCCCGCCGCCATGAAGCCCGACGACATTGCCACGGACGGGCGCGTTGGCCAGGAATCCCGCCCATTTCGCATCGAGCC
>FTCZ01001817.1_pt1 | contig 22784 bp, 25 predicted proteins | sample 1658871 | NCBI WGS metagenome assembly FTCZ01 (sample SAMEA3914864, study PRJEB12502) | metagenome | biome: forest; material: soil | place: USA | collected 2012-03-12 | depth 0.3 m
GGCCGAGGTGCCGCTGCGGTGCATGCCCAGCACGACCAGCGCCAGCCGTAACGGCGCCTCTTCCCTTTTCGTGTGTGCCATGGAAAATGCCGCCCGATACCCGGCACACCGAATGGCACACCCAATGGGTGTATTTCAACCCTTTTGCGTCAGACATCATGACTTCCCCTGAACTTCAGGTCCTGTTCGACAGCCCGGCCTTGCGAATCGCCTGCCGGCCTTCGGAGGTGGAAACGGATCGGACCGTCGTCGCCTTTGCCGGTGTCCAGGGCGCCTTCGGCGGCATTCCGGTCGCGGAGTTCGCCGGCGCGCTGGGGCGGAGCCCGATGCCGCACGATGCCGTTTTCGTCGTCGACAAGACGCGCGGCTGGTACAACACAACGGCGCCGGACATCGAGGCCGTTATTGCACCCCGCCTGGCCGGGCGCCGGGTGGTGACGCTGGGCAACAGCATGGGCGGCTTCGGCGCGCTTCTCTTCGGCGAGCGTCTGGGCGCAGAGTCGGCGCTGGCCATCTGCCCGCAATATGCCATCGGCGCGGACCTTGTCCCGTTCGAAACGCGCTGGCGCGACTTCGCCGCCGCGATTCCCGTCTTCCGCCATCCGGCCTGCCTGCCCGACCGGTCCGCAGGCGGGACAACGCGCCTGGTCCTTGTCGGGGCGGACGACGAAACCGATATGGCGCACGCCCGCCTGATCCGTGACCGGCTGGACGCGGAAGACGGCCTGTTCGTGCTGAAGGGCTGCGGCCATGACGTCGCGCCGGCGCTCAAACGCTCAGGCGCTCTCGCAGCGGTCCTCGACGCCGTCCTGGCGCCGGGCGGCGGGCGCGACGCGGTCGCCGCCGCGCTTGGGGCCGCCGCGCTCGACTACAGGCTATGGGCAAACGGCGCGAGCGACGCCTCGAAATCGGGATAGAAGCGCTCGATACGGCGGCGAATCGGCAGCAGGGCGCGGGCCAGTCCGCCGAGGTCTATATGCGCGTACCGCGACGCCGGGTCGTAGGCCGGCAGGGGGCTGAGGCCCGCCGAATGCGGCGTCAGGACCGACAGAGCCCCGGCCGGGTCGGCCGTCGTGTCCTCGTAGCGCAGCACGTGCCCGGCGGGAAAATCTTCATACACCGACAGGAGCCAGTCCATGATCGCGACCTGGCGGCTGACCCGGTCCGTTATGGCGTCGAGCCGCTTCGTCAAGCCCGGCGTAAAGGCTTCCAGCATCGGCATGTGGCCGTGATGGATCGGCATGTTCACCGTCTGCCACGCGGCCAGCACGGCCAGCGGATGGCGGACGATGGCATAGAGCGGATAGTGCGCGCGCAGGCTGGCGGACAGGGCGGTGAATTCCGCCGGATGCTTGATCAGCAGATGGAAGTCGCCGCTTAGCGGCTTGACTACAGAGATCTCGCCATGACTGACCAGTATGCCGCGCAACTCGCCGCCCGGAACGACCTGTCCGACCGTATTGTCGGGCACGACCCCGTCGATATGCTTGCTGGTGACGACATTTCGCGTCAGGGCACTGTCGCGGTTTGCCGTGACGAAGGCCGCGATCTCGTCCAGCGCCCGGACGTGATCGCCATGCCGCGCCAACTGGATGGGCTCGGCCAGGGCGACCGTGTCCGGGCACTGGTTCAGCAAGGCGCAGGTCAGGGTCGTGCCGGATCGCGGCAGTCCGGTAAGCAGAATAGTCGGCATGAATTCCCCTGCCTTCAAGCGGCGGCCGCTTGAAACTTTTGGTCGAACCATGCACTCTTTACACGAAAGAGCGCGGACACGTCACGCGGTCGATCGAAAAGATATCCGACAATCGCAGCCCCGGCCCTTCCCGACATGACGCCTGACGAAACCCTGCCGCCCGCCACCGTGCGCCTGCGCCCGATAACCGACGAGGACGACGCCTTCCTGCTGTCGCTCTACGTCGCGGTGCGCGCACCGGAATTTGCCGTGCTCGGCCTGCCCGAAGACCAGTTGACCGCCTTCCTGAGCAGCCAGTACCGGCTGCAGACGCACCACTATACGACGCATTACGACACGTCGCGCTTCGCCATCGTCACGGTTGAGGACCAGCCGGCGGGACGGCTTCTGGTCGAATACGGCGACGAAGTCCGCGTGGTCGACATCTCGCTCATGCCACCGTGGCGCGGCCAGGGCCTGGGCACGGCCCTGCTGGAAGACGTGCTGGACCAGGCGAAGAGCGCAGGGCACGCGGTCAGTCTTCACGTCGAGGAACGGAATCCCGCCCGTCGCCTCTACGAACGCCTGGGTTTTTCCGATACGGGCGAGCGGCACGGCCCCTATATCCATATGCGCCGCCCGGCCTGATCCTTAGGCCGCAGGGGTTTGAGGGCCTGCCTGGCCAGCGAATCATAAAACGTTAACTTTGTTACACTTTTAAGTCGTCTAAAATAATTTTACTTATTGACGCGAGAGCGCGGATCGGTCATTTTCTCGCTTCAGGGGCGAATTTGAAAAAATACAACTGCGCCCCCTCGTGCGCGTAAGTATGCGTTCTTTTTGACGTAATCCCAGACATTTACAGGCCTTGTCACGCTCGCCGCGTGCGCGATTCCTCGCGCGCGTCCGCTCCGTGCCGGCCCTCGCAAGGAGTAAGACCTTGGTCACGCCCTACCTCGGAGAAATCAAGCTGTTCGCCGGGACCGTCGTCCCGCGTGGATGGCATCTGTGCGACGGCACTCTGTTGCCGATCCAGCAGAATACGGCGCTGTTCTCGCTGATCGGCACCACCTACGGCGGCAACGGTTCGACGAACTTTGCCCTGCCCGACTTCCGCGGCCGCGTCGCCACGGGCGCGGGCGCAACCTATACCCTCGGCACCGTAGCGGGGGTGCCGAACGTCACCCTCAACTCGGGTCAGATGCCCCAGCACAACCATCTGATGATGGCCACAACCACGGCCGGCAACGTGACCGGCGTGATCAACGTCGTCTACGCCCAGGTGACGACGCCCTCGGCCCAGAACCTCTATGCCGCCTATGGCGGGACGGAGATCATGCTCGAGACCGGGAACCTGGCCATGACCGGCGGCAACACGCCGCACGACAACACGCAACCCTCGCTGGGGCTGCAGTTCTACATCGCCCTCGCCGGCATCTATCCGTCGCGCCCGTAAGCCCTTCAAGGAGACACCTCAATGTCAGAAGCATTCATCGGTGAAATCCGGCTGTTCGGCGGAACCTTCGCCCCTGTCGGCTGGAATTTTTGCGACGGCACCGTCCTGGCGATCTCGAACTACGCGCCGCTGTTCTCGCTGATCGGTACGACCTACGGCGGCAACGGCCAGACGACCTTCGCCCTGCCCGACCTGCGCGGCCGCCTGCCCGTCTGCACGGGCACCGGCAACGGCCTGTCACCCGTCGTCCTGGGCCAGGTCTGGGGCAGCGAAACCGTAACCGTCCTGACGTCGCAAATGCCCATGCACAACCACCTGGTCCAGGCGTCGACGACCAATCCGGTGTCGACGAACACGCCGGGAACGGGCGTCAGCTTCGGCGCGCTCGACACATCCCTCGACTTCTACGTCGACACCACCCAGGGCACGCCGAACGGGCAGGCCCTCTTCAGCCCCAACGCGGTCTCGTATCAGGGCGGCAACCTGCCGCACGAAAACCGGATGCCGTGCCAGGCCATCAACTACATCATCTGCCTTGAAGGCATCTTTCCGTCGTCGAACTGACGCACCCGTTCCATAGAGGATATCCCAATGGCTGATCCTTTCGTCGGCGAAATACGCCTTTTCGCCAATACCTTCGTCCCCCAGGGCTGGTTTCCGTGCAACGGGCAGGTCCTGCCGATCTCGTCCTACACGGCCCTGTTTTCGCTGCTCGGCATCAACTTCGGCGGCAACGGTACCAACAACTTCGCCCTGCCCAACCTGAACGGCTTTGCCGCTATCGGCGCGGGTCAGGCGGTCACGGGCACCTTTTACGATGTCGGCGAAATCCTCGGCGCCAACAGCGTCACCCTGACGATCAACGAGATACCGCACCATACGCACCAGCTGGTCAAAAAGAACACGACCGGCGGCGGCGCCGGCGCCAAGATACCGGTCGCCAACGTCCATTGCGACCTGGGCGGCCTGAGCGCCGCCGACGGTTCCGTCGGCTACCAGTCGGGCAATAACAGCGGCGCGGCGCCCAATACCAGCTTCGACCCGCGCACCATCACCGTCGCCGGCGGCAGCCAGGCGCACGAAAACCGCCAGCCCTTCCTGTCGGTCTATTTCGGCATCGCCTGGCAGGGCGTCTTCCCGGCACGCCCCTAACTTCGCCACGGTTGAAAGAAAAGGGCGGGTTCTCGAGGAGAGCCCGCCCTTTTTGGCTTGGATTAACGTTAAATCGTGTAATGATGGCGCTACAGTTCGTATCCTTTGCGCATCCGTCATGAAGCCTCAACTCATCAAATCAGATACCCAGCCCGAAGACGGCTTAAGCCTGCGCCTGGACAAGCCGGCGAAGCGCAAAAGCTACCTCGTGCCCGTGCTGATCGCCGTCGCCGTCCACGTCGTGGTTATCGGTGCTGTCGTCGTGAGCCTGAACGGTAAGCCGAAGGCCGCGCAGCAACCGGCGGAAACCGCGGCCACCGAAGCCAAGACGACCGCCCCCGCCCTGCGCACGGAACCCCAGCCGGCCGAGGCCCTCCCGCCCGCACCGGTCCAGGCCGCCCCCGTGGAATCCGTAGCGCCGCCGCCCGCCGCGCCCGTAGCGGCCGCGCCTGTCGAAAAGCCCGTTGCCAAACCCGTGGTGAAAAAGGCGCCGTTGAAGCCCGTCAAGCCTGCGGTGTCGAAAAAGGCCGCCAAGGCTACCGGCACCAAGCCCGCGAAGGCCGCTGCCGGCAAGACCGCAAAAGCCAAGGCCGTGAAGGCCAAGGCAAAGCCTGTTGCGAAAGCCAAGCCGGCGCCGAAGCCGAAGGCCCCCGTGCTCGACCTCGATAAGCTCAGCAAGGGGCATTAGACTCCCTTGCGGCCGCCAGACAGGGCGGCCTAGGCGCCTTCCCTCTGCTTTTCGATGTCGCCCAGGACCTCTTGCAAAAGTTCCAGATAGACCGGCTTGACCAGGTGATGGTCAAAGCCCGCGTCCCTGGCACGCTGGCGATGTTCGTCCTGCCCCCAGCCGGTCTGGGCGACGAAGACGGTGTTCTTAAGGTGCGCTTCGGGCTTCATCGCCGCGCACAGGTCATAGCCGTTCATGCCCGGCAGGCCGATATCCATCATGACCACGTCCGGCAGATAGGCTTTCGACAGCGCCATGGCTTCCTGGGCGTTGTGCGCGATCTTGTAGTCGTGGCCGATCATCTCGACCATCCAGCCCGTCGTCTGCGCCAGCGCTTCGTTGTCTTCGACGATCATGATGCGCAGGCCACCGGCCGGCTTGTCCGCGTCCGTGCCTTCCGATTGCTCTTCGGTCACTGTCGTGTCCTCCACCAGGGGCAGGCGGACGGCGAATTCGCTGCCCAGGCCGATGCCTTCGCTTTTTGCCGATATAGTCCCGCCGTGCATTTCCACCAAGGCCTTTACCAGGGTCAGCCCCACCCCCAGTCCTCCGTAGGCCCGTTCCAGCGACTGGTCGGCCTGGGCGAACATGTCGAAGATGCGCGCCATGGTCTCGGGCGCCATGCCGATACCCTGGTCGCGGATACGCACGGTCGCGAAGCCGTCGGCGACGTCGGCGGTAAAGCGGATCTCCTTGCCCGGTTCGCTATATTTGGCGGCGTTGTTGAGCAGGTTGGAGAAGATCTGCGCCAGCCGCGTCATGTCGGCGTCGAACCAGACCGGCTGTTCCGGGAAGTCGGTGATCAGGGTGTGGCCGAACTGCTCGATCAAGGGCTGGGAGATCTCGACCGCTGCCCGCAGCATGTCGGACAGTTCGATGCGCTGCCGCTTGAGGACGATCTTGCCGCGCGTGATGCGCGCCACATCCATCAGGTCGTCGACCAGGCGCACCATCTGCTTGACCTGGCGGTCCATCAAGCCCAGCGCCTGGTCGCGCACGCGCGGCGACGCCTTGCCCGATGACAAAAGGCTGAGCGAATTGCTGAGCGGCGCCAGCGGATTGCGCAGTTCGTGCGCCAGGGTCGCCAGGAATTCGTCCTTGCGCTGGTCGGCCTCCTTCAGGGCTGCCGCGTATTTGCGGCTTTCCTTCAAGAGGCGGCTGTTCTCGTCGGCCGTCACCGCCAGGCGATCGCGCTGGGCGGCCAGTTGCTGGCGCTGGCGGAACAGTTCGAAGAACACTTCGCACTTCGAGCGCAGGATGTCCGGTTCCAGCGGCTTTTCGAGGTAGTCGACGGCGCCCGCCTCATAGCCGCGGAAGCGGCGGTTGCGGTCGCCGATTCCGGCGGTGAGGAAGATGATCGGGATGCGGCGCGTGCGTTCGTTGCCGCGCATGGTCTCGGCCAGTTCGAAGCCGTCCATTTCAGGCATCTGCACGTCGAGCAGGGCCAGCGCGACCTCGTGCTGCAGGAGCATTTCGAGCGCCTCGACACCGGAGGTCGCCTTCAGGAACTGCAGGCCTTCGCGCCGCAGCAGGGCTTCCAGCGACAGCAGGTTTTCCGGCCGGTCGTCCACGATCAGGAAAGGCACCGAGGGCAGGGTCGACATCATCATGCACGTGCCTCCGCAGTTGCACTCAAGGACCGCAGATAGGCTGCGATATCGTCCAGCCCCATCACCTTCGCGGCGGGGCAGGCCTCGATCGCCGATTTCGGCATCATGGTGGCGTAGGCCTCTTCGGGCGTCTCGATCAGTCCCTGCCCACCCGCCTTCATGACGGCCTTGAGGCCCTGCGCGCCGTCATTGTTGGCCCCCGTCAGGATGACGCCGACCAGGCCGGGCCCGTAGGCGTCCGCGGCGGATTCGAACAATACGTCGACCGACGGCCGCGAAAACAGCACGGGCTCCTCGCTCGACAGCGACAGACGCCCGTCCGAATCGACCAGCAGGTGATAGTCGGGCGGCGCGAAATAGACGACGCCCGGCTCGATCGGCGCCTTGTCCTCCGCCTCGCGCACGGAAACCTCGCACTTGTCGGCGAACAAGTCGGCGACGATGCTGGTCTTGCCGGGCGGCAGGTGGATGACGACGAAGACAGGCAGCCCGAAATCCGCGGGCAGGGTCGGCAATATGGCCGACAACGCCTTCAGGCCGCCGGCGGAGACGCCGATGACGACAGCTTCGGCGGGAACGGCCGGGGGCGACCTCATGACCCGTCCCTCTTCTGGTAGATACGTTCGTCGCGCGCGAATTCGGTGAACCGCTCCGCGTGCTCGGAAAAACGCAGCGACTCCTTGGCGCCCAAACCCAGGAACCCCTTGCGCGCCAGCGATTGGCTGAACAAGCCGACGGCGCGGTCCTGCAGTTCCTTGTTGAAATAGATGAGGACGTTTCGGCACGATATCAACTGCGTTTCGGCAAAGACGGCGTCGGTCGCCAGGCTGTGGTCGGAAAAGACGGTGTTTTTACGCAGGGACTTGTCGAAGGAGGCGGCGCCATAGGCGGCGACATAATAGTCGGACAAAGACGTCTTGCCCCCCGACAGGCGATGGTTTTCGGTAAACAGTTTCAGCCGGTCGAGGTCGTAGACCCCGCTTTCGGCCTTTTTCAGCGCATCGCCGTTTATATCCGTAGCATAGAAAAGCGTGCGGTCGAACAGGCCTTCCTCGCGGAAGAGGATGGCCATCGAATAGAGCTCCTCGCCGGTCGAGCAGCCGGCGATCCACACCTTCAGCGACGGATAGGTCTTAAGGTGCGGCACGACCTTTTCGCGGATCGTACGGAAATAGAGCGGATCCCGGAACATCTCCGACACCTGCACCGTCAGATATTGCAACAGGTCCGGCAACAGGGCCGGCTCATGCAGCACCTGGTCCTGCAACATCGAATAGGAGCGGCAGTTGAAATGCTCGCGCGCCTGGTTCAGCCGCCGCTTGACCGAGGCCATGGCATAGCCGCGAAAGTCGTAGTGGTATTTCATATAGATGGCGTCGAGCAGCAGCCGGATCTCGATATCCTCGGTCTTGGCGTGGCTGGTGGCGGCTGACGCAGGCATGGCTTACCTCGGCATCCAGACGCGGACCAGGGAGATCAGTTTCTCGACGTCGAGCGGCTTGGCCATATAGTCGTTGGCGCCGGCGTCGAGGCACTTTTCCTGGTCGTCCTTCATGGCCTTGGCCGTCAGCATGATGACCGGCAGCTTTTTCCACTCCGGGCGCTTGCGCAGTTCGCGCGTCGCCGTCAGCCCGTCCATCTCGGGCATCATGACGTCCATCAGCACCAGGTCGATCGCCGTTTCCGGCGCCTCGGCCGAGCGTTCCAAGGCGTCGAGCGCCTCGCGGCCGTTACGCGCTATCTGCACGACGGCACCCAGCGGCTCGAAGATGTTGGTGACGGCGTAGACGTTGCGCACGTCGTCCTCGACGATCAGGATGCGACGGCCTTCCAAGATCGAGTCGCGGTTGCGCGCCTTGCGCAGCAGGGTCTGCTGTTCCGGCGACAGTTCGGATACCACCTGGTGCAGGAACAGGCTGACCTCGTCGAGCAGACGTTCGGGCGACTTGGCGCCCTTGATGATGATCGACTTGGAATAGCGGCGCAGGCGCTGCTCGTCCTCGTAGCTCAGGTCGTGGCCGGTATAGACGATGACCGGCGGGAAGGAATAGGCGTCCTCCTGGCTGAGCGTCTCGAGCAGGGAATAGCCCGAGGCGTCGGGCAGGCTGAGGTCGAGCACCATGCAGTCATAGGTGCCGGCCTTGAGCGCGTCGAGGCATTCGGCGGCCGTGCCGACCGGATGGCATTCCACATCGTCGGATTGCAAAAGGCGGCAGACGGCGTCACGCTGCACGTCGTCGTCCTCGACCACCAGCACGTGGCGCACCTTCGATTCGAGACGGCTTTCGAAGTTGTGGAAGGCGGCGACCAGTTCCTCGCGCTTGACGGGCTTCAGCATATAGCCGACCGCGCCCAGCGACAGGGCGGCGTGGGCATAGTCGCTGCCCGACACGACGTGGACGGGGATGTGGCGTGTGCGCTCGTCGTGCTTGAGACGGTCGAGTACCGACAGGCCCGAATTGTCCGGCAGGCCGACGTCGAGCACGATGGCGGACGGACGGTAGTGCCGCGCCGTATTGAGCGCGTCTTCGGCCGTCGCCGACAGCAGGCACATGAAATCGAGATCGTGCGCCAGGTCGTAGAGGATGCGCGCGAAGGCTTCGTCGTCCTCGACGATCAGGATGCTGCGGCTGTCTTCGCGAAGCTTGTCGCGGTCGTCGACGACGTGTTGGCCCGACGCGGGTGGCGGGGCGTCGCGCTTCGGCGCGGATTTGGCGATGGCCGCTTTCGGCGCGGAGACAGGGACCTTCGGCGCCTCGGCGGGCTGCGGCGCCACCAGGGGCGTGACGTTCGCCGGGTCGTAGACGAAGGGCAGGCTGAGCGAGAAGGTCGAACCTTCGCCCTGCACGCTCTGCAGCGAGATCGTGCCGCCGAGCAGCCGCGCCAGTTCGCGCGAAATCGACAGGCCGAGCCCCGTGCCGCCGTACTTGCGGCTGATCGTGCCGTCGGCCTGGCGGAAGGCTTCGAAGACGGCGCGCTGCTGTTCGGGCGAAATGCCGATCCCGGTGTCGGTGACGGCGAAGGTCAGGCGTCCGTCGCTCGCCCGCAGGATCGCCAGCTCGACCGAGCCGGTCTCGGTGAACTTGAAGGCATTCGACAGGAGGTTCTTCAGCACCTGCTCCAGGCGCTGGCGGTCGGTGTCGAAGACGTCGGGCGCGCCCTCGGCGACGCGGGTGTGGAATTCCAGGCCCTTCTGGCCGGCGATCGGATCGAAGGTACGGCGCAGATCTCCCATCAGGCGGGCGACCGATACCGGCTCTGGCCGGATTTCCATCTGGCCGGCCTCGATCTTCGACAGGTCGAGGATGTCGTTGATCAGGGCCAGCAGGTCGTTGCCCGACGACTGGATCGTGCGGGCGAACTTGACCTGTTCTTCACTCAGATTGCCGTCGGGGTTGTCGCTCAACAGCTTGGCCAGGATCAGCGACGAATTGAGCGGCGTGCGCAGCTCGTGCGACATGTTGGCCAGGAAATCGGACTTGTAGCGGCTGGCCTGCTCCAGCTCGGCGGCCTTTTGCTGGACCGAATCGCGCGTCTTCACCAGGTCGAGCTTCTGGTCTTCGAGCAGGCGCGCCTGTTCCTCGAGCTGCGTATTGGTCTGCTCCATCTCGGCCTGCTGCTGTTCCAGGCGCAGATGCGATTCCTTGAGCGCGCGGCTCTGTTCTTCCAGTTCCTCGTTGCTGACGCGCAGTTCCTCGGCCTGGGTCTGCAGTTCCTCGGACTGGCGCTGGGTTTCCTCGAGCAGGTTCTGCAGGTGCTGGCGGTAGCGCGCGGAACGCACCGAGATGCTGATGCCTTCCGAGACGCGGTCCAGCAGGTCGCGCGCGTCGTCCTGGGCGTCGCCCAGGAAGCCCAGCTCGACGACGGCGTCGGTACTGCCCTCCGACTGCGCCGGCAGGATCATGACGACCTTGGGCCGCCATTGGCCGAGCGCCGCGCCCGCTGTCAGCTCGACGCGGTCCATATTGTCGAGGACCAGGATTTCGCCCGACTGCGCCACCTCGCCTTGCAGGCCTTCCCCGTTGCGGAAGGTCTCGACGACGCGGGCAGAGTCCGGCACGCCGTAGGTCGCGGTCCGGCGATAGAGCCCGCCCTCCTTGACGAAAAAGGCGCCGGCGTGGCCGTTCAGATACTTGGCGAGGTACGACAGGACGTTGTGCCCCAGCTGCTCCATGTTCTGTTCGCCCAGAAGCGCATTGGCCAGTCCGGCCTCGCCGGCCTTCAGCCAGTCCAGCCGCCGTTGCGCCGCCGTGGCCCGGCTGATCATCACCGTGATGACGCCGGACAGGATCAGGCCCAGGATCGCCGCCAGCGCCGTGGCGCCGATCGCCGCCCCATAGGCGTCGTTCATTTCGGCGATGGCGCGCGACCGGCGGGTATTTTCCTCGGTCTGGACGGCGCTGATCGCGTCGCGGATGGCGTCCATCTCGACCTTGCCGTGATCGCTGTCGACAATGGCCAGGGCGGGGGCGAAGCCCTGGTCGCGGCGGATGCGGATGGTGTCCGCCAGCTCGTCGAGCTTGGCCTTGATATGCAGGCGCAGGCCTTGCAGATTCCTGCCCTGGACCGGGTCGTCCTTCGTCAGACCGTCTATGGACGCCAGTTGTTCCTGGATATGGCTGACGGCCGCCGAATAGGGCGCGAGATAGCTGTCCTTGCCGGTCAGGATGTAGCCGCGCTGCCCGGTTTCCGCGTCCTTGAGCGTCGACAGCAGGTTGCTGGACTCGAGCAGGACTTCGTGGGTTCGCGTCACCGCGGCCGTATCCCGGCGCAAGGTGGCGATATTCATGTACGATACGACGCCGCTGATCACGAAAAAAGCCGCGACGGCGGCCAGGCTGAGCGAAACGGTGATATCGGCTTTCGAACGCCGTCCCGGCCCCTTCAGGCCCGGTCCCTTCAGGAACGTGGTATTTGTCATGCGCGCTTCCAGGGCTGGCGCCGATCCCCTGAGGGCGAGAGCTTACGACAAGCTCAAGCCAATCCGGTGCCAGGAACGCGCCACCCTACGGGACCGGCATGCAAGTGTCCAATAAGGAGCCGTAAGCTCCTTGTAAAAATTCAATAAACACCAATTATGAAGCGGGCGTTAGCGCGGCGGCATATCGCGCAACATGGACGCAATATTTCCGCAGGTATTGCACGTGCCGCAGCCTCCGGCATCCCCGCAGCCGCCTTCGGGTTCGGTCTTCGCGCCTGTGCCCGGCAAGATGGCGTGCGTCAGCCGCCTCACCGTCCGGGGCATCAGCTTGCGCGCCATGTGCTGGACGCTGAAGACCAGGGCGGCGGTAACGATCACGGCCTGAAGGATGGCATATATCATCACAGCCTCGACACGATCTGGTAGGTCGCAAAGGCGGCGATATAGGCCAGGGCGAACAGGTAGCCGGCGGTCACCGCGACCATCTTCCACGAATTGGTTTCGCGGCGGATGACGGCCAGGGTCGACATGCATTGCGGCGCGAAGACATACCAGGCCAGCAGGGACAGGGCCGTGGCCAGCGTCCATTGCGACGAGATCAGTTGCCCGAGCGCGGCCGACGCGGCGTCTTCGTTATTGGCCGAAATCGAATAGACCGTGCCGAGCGACGACACGGCGACTTCGCGCGCCGTCAGGCCCGGGATCAGCGCGACGCAGATCTGCCAGTTGAAGCCGATGGGCGCGAAGACCGGCTGCATCAGGTGGCCGACCATGCCGGCCAGGCTGTAGTCGATCGCCGGCCCCGTCGCGCCCTTGGGCGGCCCGGGAAAGGTCGTCAACACCCAGAGGATGGTATTGGCCGCGAAGATGGTGCCGGTAATGCGGCGCATGAAGATCTTGGCGCGCTCCATCAGGCCGATCGCCAGGTTACGCGCATTCGGCAGGCGGTAGGACGGCAGCTCCATCATCAGCGGATGTTCGGTCTTGTCCTTGCGCAATACGCTCATGACCAGCGAGACCAGCAGGCCCGACGCGATGCCGACGAGATAGAGGGCGAACAGGACAAGGCCCTGAAAGCTGAGGAAACCGGCGATCCTGCGTTCCGGAATGAAGGCGGCGATCAGGAGGCCGTAGACCGGCAGGCGCGCCGAGCACGTCATCAGGGGCGCGATCATGATGGTGGCGATACGGTCGCGCATGTCGTGGATCGACCGCGTCGCCATGATGCCCGGAATGGCGCAGGCGTGGCTCGACAGCAGCGGGATGAAGGACCGTCCCGTCAACCCCGCCTTCGACATCGGCTTGTCGAGCAGGAAGGCGGCGCGCGGCAGGTAGCCGGATTCTTCCAGCGCCAGGATGAAGAAGAACAGGATCAGGATCTGCGGCAGGAAGACGATGACCGCGCCCAGGCCGCCGATCAGGCAGTTCTGGACGAAGCTCTTGAGCAGGCCGTCGGCCATGTGGGCGCCCGCCTCTGCGCTCAGATAGTCGAACAGCGCCGTGATGCCGTCCATCATCGGCTTCGCCCAGGTAAAGACCGCCTGGAAGATGACGAACATGACGAACAGCAGGATGGCGATGCCGGCAAAGGGATTGAGCAGGACCCGGTCGAGCGCGTCGTCGATCTTCGAGGTGCGCGCCGGCATGACGACGGCGGCGCCCAAGATCCGCCGCACCTCGGCGTGCAGGTCGTCGGGAACGGCGCCGGCATCGGGGGCGGCGCCCATGGCCGCCGTGGTCAGGGTGCGGTCGAGATGACCGACCAGCTCGGCGGCGCCATTGGCCCTGACCGCCACGGTTTCGACGACCTGGATGCCCAGTTCGCGCGACAGGGCCAGGCGATCGATGGCGATACCGCGTTTGGCGGCGGCGTCCATCATGTTGAGCGCCAGGACCATGGGACGGCCCAGCCGCTTGACCTCGAGCACGAAGCGCAGGTGCAGGCGCAGGTTGGTGGCGTCGGCGACGCACACGATCAGGTCGGGCATGGCCTCGCCCGGCCGGTGGCCCAGGCACACGTCGCGCGTGATGATCTCGTCGGGCCCCATGGCGTCGAGGCTGTAGGTGCCCGGCAGGTCCATGACGCGCACCCGGCGGCCGGACGGCGCGGTGAACTCGCCCTCCTTGCGCTCGACGGTCACGCCGGCATAGTTGGCGACCTTCTGGCGCGCGCCGGTCAGCTGGTTGAACAGCGCCGTCTTCCCGCAATTGGGATTGCCGACAAGGGCGATGGTCAGGGCGTCCATGGTGTCGCTACTCCGCCGCGTCGGGCAGGACGGTGACGCGGTCGGCCTCGGCCCGGCGCAGGGCGAAGCGCGTGAAGCCCACCTGGACCAGCAGCGGATCGGCGCCGATCGGGCCGCGGCCCACCACCTTGACGTATTCCCCGTCGACGAAGCCAAGTTCGCGCAGCCGGCGGCCGATGGCGTCGTTGGCGGCCACGTCGGCGACCGCAATGACGGTGGCCGGGGCAAAGGGGGGCAGTTCACTCAGTTTCATGACGATTTCGGCAGCGGCCCGGACGGCCCCTTAAACCCGACTTTCTCTTGCGAATGATTATCATTTATGCCTTCCGCAGGTCAAGGGCAAGACCGATGAAGCGCTTTTTTGCCGCAGCCCCGCCGCGATGGCGCAAAGCCCGCGAAAACATGACCTGTGCGTGTCTTTATCGCCTTTTGATTCCACGGGCCGACGGCGTCCGCAGTATTTTTATCCCCGGAAGATTAACACTCAGTGGTTCAACGGCAGGGAGTCATCACCATGGATACGCTGGAATCGATCGCACGCACGTCACGGACGCCGGCCACTACGTTTCCGCGCATCAACACATTCGCCAACCAGATCGCCGACACGACCTTCCGGCTTCAGGAAAACATCCGCAACATGCCGCTGACCAGCTTCGCCGTGGCAGTGGTTCTGGGGGTTACGGTCGGCACGATGATGACGCGGGCATCCTACACCTTCCACCGCCACTAACCGCCATGGACTTTTACCGAGCCCTCGCCGCCATTGATCCGGCCACGGGGCTGGTGAACGCCGTCATCGATACGCCCAGGGGCAGCAACGGCAAGTACAAGCACGACCCCGAAACGGGCCTGTTCCGCCTGAGCAAGATGCTGCCGCTCGGCGCCTATTTTCCCTATAATTTCGGCTTCGTGCCGCAGACGCGCGGCGGCGATGGCGACGAGCTCGACATCCTGGTCATCATGGACGAGCCCCTGCATATCGGCGCGGTCGTCCCCGTGCGCGTCATCGGCGTGCTGCGGTCCGAACAAAGCGAGAGCGACGGCGCCCCGGCCTTTCGCAACGACCGGCTTCTCGGCGTGCTGGAGACGAAACACAATCCGCCGGAAATCCGCCACTACAAGGACCTGCCGACTCAGCGCCTGGCCGAGATCGAGCATTTTTTCCTGTCGTACAACCTGATGGAAGGCCGGCCGTTCAAGAGCCTGGGCCGCGGCGGGCCGGAAGAGGCGCTGAAGCTGATCCGCGAACACAGCCTGGAGCCCGGCGTGGCGCAGTTAGGCTAAGATTTTGCCCGCCTCGCTCTCCGGCATCTTGACGCCCAGGGCTTCGATGGCCATGCGCGCGCCCGCCCGCCCCGAACGGCAGGCGCCGGCGACCGACGCCGGGAAGCGCGTATCGAAGGTATCGCCGCAAAAGACGATCCCGCCTTCGACGCGCGGCCCCGAGCGCTTTACGCCCGGCAGGCAGCATGAATAGGCGCCGCGCGCATAGGGGTTGGCGACCCAACGCGTGACAAGCGCCGGCGATACGACATGCAGATCGAAGCCGCGCAGGACGTCGACCCCGCTGAGGACGCCCGCCGCGTAGGCCAGCGCCTCGGCCGGCGCCATGCCCTCGACCTTCTCGGCCTGGCGGCCCGCGACGTAGAGCTGGATGATCGGCTGGCCTGCGCTGTGGACGTGGCAGAAGTGCGGAGGATCGGCGTCGAGCAATTCGATCGCCATATCGACCGGCACATCGCGTTCCGCGAAGAAGGCTGGATCGCAATCGATGACGATCTTGTTGACGCGTCCCATGACCAGACCAGCCACGTGCTCGTGGAAATCCCCCGACAATGGCGGCTGGAAGCTGACCATATTACTCTTGAGCACGCCAAGCGAGCCGGTGAAGACGACGCGCCGGGCCTGCCAGACCGAGCCGTCCATGGCCTGGACGCGCATGCCGTCGCCGGTCTCGGCGATCTTCGACACCGAGGTGCGCAGGTGGAGCCGCGCCAGCCCGGCCTCCGCCGCCATGGCCTCGATCAGAGCGCCCATGCCGCCTTCGATCTCGAGGCCGCCCGGCGTGTTCTCGTCGCTCAGGAATTCATAGGCCGACGGCACGACGGGCGGGTCGACACCGTCCCACAGCAGGGCGAAATCGGCGAGCATCCTGTGGGCCTCGGCGTCGACCGCCAGCTCCGTCAGGGCGCCGTCGGGCGCACGCCCCTCAAGGATCGCACGGGCCTTGTCCTGGTCGATGGCCTGTTCCAGCCAGTCTCCGGCCTCGTGGCGCAATTCGCCGTTCTCAACGACATAGACGGCCTGACCTTCGTCGCGGCGATAAGCGATGCCGTAACGGTCGAGCTCGGCCTTCACAGGATTGTCTTCGCCGTGCAGCCAGTGGGCGCCGAGATCGACGACGCGGCCGGACGCCAGGGTGCGCGAACGGGCGCGGCCGCCCGGCTGGTCGCAGGCTTCAAGAATGCGGTACGACACGCCCGCGCGCTTGCATTCCAGCGCCGCCGTCAGGCCGGCCACGCCGGCGCCGATGATGATGACGTCTTCCATTGCGACCCTCCTTTGTTTTCGTAAGGATTCGCGCGGCAGGCGATAAGGACGCAATACGGTTTTATAAAAAGACGGTTAAGTCCGGAGGCGATACCCCGTCTTGAATATCCACGCGATGATGGCGATGCAGACCAGCATGAAGGCCAGCGTCATGCCGAGGCTGACCCACACCGCAACGTCCGCCTTGCCGTAGAAGGCCCAGCGGAAGCCGTTCACCAGGTAGACGATCGGGTTGAACAGGGTGACTGTGTGCCAGGGCGCCGGCAGCATGCGGATCGAGTAGAAGGTCCCGCCCAGGAAGGCCAGGGGCGACAGGATGAGCAGAGGCACGACCTGGAGCTTTTCGAAGCCGTCCGCCCAGCACCCCAGGATGAAACCGAACAGGGCGAAGGTCAGCGAGGTGAGGATGAGGAAGCCCGCCGTGGCGAAGGGATGGACGATCTCATAGGGCACGAACAGGCGCGCCGTCGCCATGATGACCATGCCCAGCACCACCGACTTGGTGGCCGCCGCCCCGACATAGCCGGCCAGGGTCTCGACGATCGACACCGGCGCCGACAGGACCTCGTAGATCGTGCCGGTGAAACGCGGCAGGTAGATGCCGAAGGAGGCGTTCGACGTGCTTTCGGTCAGGATGGTCATCATGATCAGGCCGGGCACGATGTAGGCGGCGTAGGGCACGCCGTCGATCGTCTGCATGCGGCTGCCGATCGCCGAGCCGAAGACGATGAAATAGAGCGAGGTCGAGATGACCGGCGCCGCCAGGCTCTGGAACAGGGTGCGGATCGAGCGGCCGAGTTCGGCGAAATAGATGACGCGCATGGCGTGGACATTGAGGGCGCTCATGGTCATTTCCCCACCAGGCTGACGAAGATGTCTTCCAGTGAAGACCGTTTCATGTCGATGCTCTTGAAGTCGATATTCTCGGCCGCCAGCCGTTTGACGAAGGCCGCCGCGCTGGCGTCCTCCTCGCCGGCCTCGCCCGACATGGTGAGCGTCAGCGTCAGGCCGTCCTCCGACAGGGTCAAAGGCCACGCCGACAATTCGGGCGGCAGGTCGTCCAGCGGCGCCTTCAGTTCCACGCGCAGTTCGGAGCGGCCGAGCTTTTTCATCAGGGCGTGCTTTTCCTCGACCAGGATGATCTTGCCCTTGTCGATGACGCCGATGCGATCGGCCATCTCCTCGGCCTCTTCGATGTAGTGCGTCGTCAGGATGATGGTGGTGCCGCGTTCGCGAAGCCTGCGCACCATCTCCCACATGTCGCGGCGCAGCTCGACGTCCACGCCGGCGGTCGGCTCGTCGAGGAACAGCACCGTCGGTTCGTGCGCCAGCGCCTTGGCGATCAGCACCCGGCGCTTCATGCCGCCCGACAGGGTCGCGATCTTGTTGTCCTTCTTGTCCCACAGCGACAGGTCGCGCAGGACCTGTTCCAGGTGCTTCTTGTCCGGCGCCTTGCCGAACAGGCCGCGCGAGAACTCGACCGTGTTCCACACGGTGATGAACATGTCGGTGGCCAGTTCCTGCGGCACCAGGCCGATCTTTGCGCGCGCGGCGCGGTAATCGTTGACAACGTCGTGTCCGTCGACCGTGATCGTGCCCTCGCTGAGGCGCACCAGGCCGCACACCGCGCCGATCATCGTCGTCTTGCCGGCGCCGTTCGGACCCAGCAGCGCAAAGATTTCCCCGCGCGCGATGTCGAGGTCTACGCCCTTCAGTGCCTGGAAGCCGCCGGCATAGGTCTTTTCAAGACCCTTGATCGATAGGATGGCGTCCATGAGGGCTCCTCGCACTGTTGCTCGAGTCAGCTATAACAGCGCTCGCCCGATCCTGTCAGTATAACAAGCGATGTGCGCAAACCCGTGCGTGGTTTTCCGCATGGACATCGCGACGCGGCAGAAATAGACCGGAACGGCACCTGTGTCATTCCGCATCGGCGGACAATTCAGGCGGTTTGTTCGGCCTTTTGGGGGACCACGACGACATCGGCCACGGCGACGCCCAGGAAGCGGCGGTCCTGGTTGATGCCGAGATCGATCGGCCGGCGCGTGTTTTTCAGGGTAAAGGTAATACAGGACGGCGTCGTGGCGTCCGGCGGCGCGGCCGGGACATAGTCGATCACCAGCCAGATGCGTCCCTTGACCTTCTCCTGACGGTATTCGACGGCGCGGCCGTCGATGGCCAGCCGCAGGGTTTCGAGCAGCGACGGCTCGATCACCCCGGACACTTCGATCCGTATCTCGCAAGGCGCGTCCAGCGCGATATCGAGTTCGATCACCGATACATGCGCCGGCCCGCTCCAACGCAGCTTCGTGCCCTCGGCCCTCTCCTCGAGGTGATGCCATTCGAAGCCCTGATAGGTGTCGTCGCGCGGAAAAATCCGCGCGGCATCAAGTCCGGAGACCCTGTTTTCCGTCCGCGCCTCGATAGCGCCCTTGTAACGCGTGGCCTGGTAATGGCGTTCGATCAGCGCCTCGCCGGCCTCGGCAAAGGTGCTGAGCGGCTGGTAGCGCCCCTCCATCAACGCCTGGGCGAACTTGACCAGCTCGGTCTCGCAAAAGTCGGGCTCCGAGCGCATGCGCTCCAGCAGCTCGGTCTGCGCCGCGGTCGACTTGCGCGCATAGGCGCCGCGATGCCAGCCGGCATTGATCTTGAACGTGGTGAGCTTCTTGGTCGAGACGACCTTCAGCCCATGGTCGTGGACGCGATACAGAAAATCGGCATCGGTCGGCCGCTTGCTTTCCTCGATCGCCCGCCAGGGTCCGATGGTGTCGATCACCGATTTCCGGTGCATCAGGCTCGACGGCACGCAGAAGTGCCGCGGCAGGAACACATCGGACGGAAACAGTCCCGTCAGGCAGTAGATGCCCGAGGTCGGCGGCCCGTAAACCAGGGCCAGCGATACGCAGACGTCCGCGCCTGTTTGCTCGAAAGCCTCAAGCGCGTTCTTCAGGTGGTCGGGCGCCCAGACATCGTCGTGCCCGAGATAGGCGATGAACTTGCCCTTGGCCCTGGACAAGGCATGGTTGTTGCCGCCGTACTGACTGAAATGGCGCTTTTTCAGATTGAACCAGCTGATGCGCGGGTCACCGAACCCTGCCACGACATCGGCCGTGTCGTCGCTGCAGGCGTCGCCGACGACGCGGATCTCGAAGTCCTGGACGCTCTGATTCAGCACCGAGGCCACGGAACATTTCAGCGCGGCGCTCCAGTTATAGGTCGGAATAATGACCGTCACCAACGGCGCGCCGGCCATTCTACCACCCCGGTCCGGTGTCGAAGCTGTACGGTATAAGACCCGAGCCGGCGTCGACGCGGACCTTGTCCGGCCGGTCATGATTGTACGGCACGGTCGGCATGTTGATCCAGACGGCGTCGCAAAGGCCGATATTCTGCACCGCATGGATGACGTAGGGCGGAATGGTCAACAGCCCGCGCGTCCGTTCGGTCAGGAAGATTTCGTTGATCCGCCCCTTGGTCGGGCTGCCGTCGCGCGGGTCGTACAGGACGATCTTCAGATGGCCCGTCGTGACCGCGAAACGGTCGGTCTGCAGCTCGTGATAGACCCAGCCCTTGATCTTTCCAGGCCGGATCATCGTCTGATAAACATAGGCGCAGGGTTCCGGGACGATCCCCCAGGCCGAACTGAAGATTTCAGTGACCTCGCCGCGCTCGTCCGGATGCACGGTGGCGTGCCGCAGATTCACGCCGTCGATCAGTTCGCGTTTGATCACGCTGTCGGGCGTAACGGTCGAACGGTCCGGAGTTCCAATCCTCATACGCGCTGTCCCCTATCCGGCGCCCGAGTCGCCGGTATCAGATTTTCGATAAGAAACCCTGCGGTTGAGGGCGTCAAGAGCGGCTAATTGCGCGTATTGAGGCGTTTCGCATTCGCGGTGGCGCGGCTATGGTAAGGCTTGACCGCCGCGTGGCCGGCGCGGACCGCGGCGTCCGCCATGTCGTGCCCCGTGAAGGGTTCGACCATGGCCTGTCCCAGCCTCATCTGCGCCTCCAGAAACTGCGGCACGGTCCGGCTCGCGGCCAGTCCCCACGCCGCCTCCATCATCTGCGCAGGCACGGTCATCGCCATCTGGGTCACGGCGCGCGTCGCCTGTTCGGCCAGGGCGAAAGCGGCTTCCTGCCCGGCCTCGGCCTTTTCCTGCACCATCAGGGTGAACTCCCTGGCGTCGCCGGGGCTGAGCGGCAATTGCGCCGTACTCATGCGGCCGGTGCGGTGGCCGATGACCTCCACCGAGGCGATCATCATCTCGCCGGTGGCGAACATCAGGTCCGTCCACAGGCCGAAAGGCGTCGAATGTCTGGATGTCATGGGCGGTACGGTACTTTGTAACCGCTAAGGAAGCGAGGCTTCATGAAGGCTTGACTCGGGGATAAAGATGGAACAAAATGGGAACGAAATGGAGATTTCGCAATGACGGCACCATATCGGATACGCGACAATCGCCTGAGCTGGGATCCTGTCGATCCTGTCCCCGAGCGCGACCTTAAGCTGATTCTGGGTGAAGGCGACTTTCGCCGCCTGTTTGGGCCTTCGGGCGACGCCTCACAAGGCTATTATCGCGGCCGCGACCGCAACGGCAATTCGATCGCCGTCCGCGTCATACCGGACGCCATGGCGGCGTAGGTCCGACGGCTCTCCCATGACGGCATTGGACGCACCACCGAAACACGGCTATCGTTTGCCGGGTTTTGCGTTGGCGTCGACATCCCGGTTGTAGCCGCTGCGCAGTCCTGCTTCCTTCATGGCTTGCAGGCTGAGGACGGATAGAATGGCCGGTGTGTTCTCTCCGGAGGCAACCGGCCGCGCATCGACGTCGTAGCGATGGCCGTTCGCGATGAATACCGCCATGTTCGACGGGTCCTTGTGCACCTGGCAGGGCGTGTCGACGCCCTCGATAACGACCCACACACTTTCATACAATCTGAAGCCCATTGGCAAATCTATCCTTACACAGCGCGCAGTTCCGCCGAACCGCCCGCAGAATTAACAGCCCGAACGGCGGCCCGGGCGGCTTCCACAGCGCCCTTTATTGAAATGTAGCCACCACCCGGCCGGCTGTCTCGAAGGACTTCCCACAGGTCTTCGCGTTTCAGGATTTCAAACCTGACGCGAGCGTTTTCATGCGGACCGTCATCCGTCATGCTTCGAAACGCCCCTGATCAAGTAGGCCGCGCTCTCGTCGCCTTCGGGATTGTAATAGCAAACGCCGTTGCGCACGCTCAGCGTGCTCAGGCGCCACACGATCGGGCAATGAACCTCACTACCTGTGCTGGCCGCAAACCGTTCGATGGACCGCCGCCGGACGTCTGACCTGGCCTGCACGATCTGAAAATCTTCGTCGGTGGACCGAAACGTCATCTAACCCTTTCCGGGCTGCCGTGGCGGCGTCGACGACGGTCGGCGGAATACGCTAGCGGATAAATCACTATGCGCCCTTTCCCCCTTGGGCGTAAGAGCAACTGCAAAATAAATACGCCGGCATCCCCAGCACCTCCCCTTCAGTCGCCTGCCGCAATCGGCTATAGGCGGTTTCCCCGCGAGGTGCCCCCATGCCGTCAGAGACGTCATCCGAAATCGAACCCTTTTACGCCATCGACATCGGCCAGATGGCCTATCGGCTGCAAGCCGAGGGGCGCTCGGTCATCCATATGGAATACGGACAGCCGTCGACCGGCGCCCCGAAAGACGCCGTGGCCGCGGCGCACCGGGTGCTCGACGCCGACGCCATGGGATACTGGGAAAGCCAGGCCCTGAAGGACCGGCTGGCGCGCCACTACGCCGAAACCTACGGCGTCAAGGTACAGCCTGCGCAATTCATCCTGACCTGCGGTGCATCGCCCGCCCTGGTCCTGGCGTTGTTGTCGAGCTTTTCACCGGGCGACCGCGTCGCGCTGGCGCGGCCGGGCTACGTCGCCTATCGCAATACATTGAAGGCGCTGAACCTCGTCCCCGTCGAAATCCCGTGCGACGCCGACGTCCGTTTCCAGTTGACCGCCAGGGCGATCGCGGCCCTCGATCCCGCCCCGAAAGGCGTCATCGTCGCCAGCCCCGCCAATCCGACCGGGACCCTGATCGAAGCCGGCGAACTCGAGGCCATCGCCGAAACCTGCCGCGCACGCGGCATCCGCATCGTGTCCGATGAGATCTATCACGGCCTGAGTTATGTCGGGCGGGCGCGCTCGATCCTCGAATTCGCGCCCGACGCCCTCGTGATCAACAGCTTCTCGAAATATTTCAGCATGGTCGCCTGGCGGCTCGGCTGGCTGCTGGTGCCCGAGGCGCTGATCGACCGTGCCCGCGCCTATATGGGCAACCTGTTCCTGACGCCGCCCTCCCTGAGCCAGCACGCCGGCCTGATCGCGCTGGACGCCCGCCAAGAGCTCGACGGGCACGTCCGCGCCTACGCCAGAAACCGCGACCTGATGCTCGAA
>FTCZ01003096.1_pt1 | contig 22701 bp, 20 predicted proteins | sample 1658871 | NCBI WGS metagenome assembly FTCZ01 (sample SAMEA3914864, study PRJEB12502) | metagenome | biome: forest; material: soil | place: USA | collected 2012-03-12 | depth 0.3 m
CGCCGCCGTCGTGATGGGGCTGCAGCTGTACGGCGTGCCGCGCTCGGTGCTGGCGCTGCATCCGCTGGTCACGCTGATGTCTGTGTGCATGGTGCGCGTCGGCTACCGCATGCTCTACGAGCATTCGCGCGCGCAGATCACCGGCGGCGACAAGGAGGTGCGGCGCGCGCTGATCCTGGGCGCGGGCCAGGCCGCCCGGCGGCTGATGGCGGGCATCCACCAGCAGGGCTGGATCGTGATGGGCATGCTCGACGACGATCCGGTCAAGCAGGGCGCTCGCATCGCCGGCGTGCCGGTGCTCGGGCCACTGGAGGCGGTCAGCGACCGCGCGGTGCTGGGCGCGGCGACGCACCTGATCATCGCGCTGCCGGGCGGCACCGCACGCCAGCGCCGGCGCGCCTTCGAGCTCGCGAGCGCGTCCGGCCTGCCGGTGCTGACCGTGCCGTCCGCGGCGGAACTGCGCCCGGGCGACTCGGACGTGGCCCGCGGGGTGCGCGACATCGAGCCCGAGGACTTGCTGGGACGCGAGCCGGTGCAGCTCGACGAGCAGGGCATCGACAAGGTGCTGCACGGCAACACCGTCCTGATCACCGGCGCCGGCGGCAGCATCGGCTCCGAGCTCTGCCGGCAGGTCGCGCGCTATGGCCCCGCCCGCCTGGTGCTGGTCGAGCTCTCGGAGTTCAATCTGTACACGATCGAGCAGGAGCTGAGCCATCGCTTCCCCGGGCTGGAGCTCGTGCGCCTCATCGGCGACGTGAAGGATCTTGCGCAGGTGACGCGTGTGTTGCAGGCGTGGCGCCCGCAGATCGTGTTCCATGCCGCGGCCTACAAGCACGTGCCGCTGATGGAGGAATACAACTCGTGGGCGGCATTGCGCAACAACACGCTGGGAACCTACAACGCCGCGCTCGCCTCGGCGCGGGCCGGCGTCGAACGCTTCGTGCTGATCAGTACCGACAAGGCGGTCAATCCGACCAACGTGATGGGCGCGACGAAGCGGGCCGCCGAGATGGTGATTTCCGCGCTCGCCGCCGAACATCGCGCGACTCGCTTCATGGCTGTGCGCTTCGGCAACGTACTGGGCTCGTCAGGCAGCGTCATCCCGAAGTTCAAGGAACAGATCGAGCGCGGCGGCCCGATCACCGTGACCCATCCGGACATCATCCGCTATTTCATGACGATCCCCGAGGCCTCCCGGCTGGTGCTGCAGGCCGCGGCGATCGGCGAGTCCGGACAGGTGCTGGTCCTCGACATGGGCGAGCCCGTGAAGATCGTCGACCTGGCGCGCGACATGATCCGGCTGTCGGGACACAGCGTCGATGACATCCGCATCGTCTTCACGGGCCTGCGGCCCGGCGAGAAGCTCTATGAGGAGTTGCTGGCCGACGCGGACAGGACGATTCCGACGCCGTTCTCGCAGCTGCGCCTGGCCGTGCTGCAGGCTCGCGACGAGCAGGTGCAGGGACTGATCGACAAGCTGAACATGCCGGCGGCAGCTGAGCTGTCCGACGTCGAAGTGCGCGATGCGTTGGCGCGCACGGTGCCGGAATACCGTCCTGGCTGAACGGCCGCCCGCAGCGCGACGCGCTCGTCAGAGTCGGGTCAGGAACCGAAGCGCGCTGCGCAAGTGCCAGCGCAGATGCTGCGCGCTGCGCAGACTGGCGCGACGGGCGTCGTGCACGACCCGCGTGCCGGGCATCCACTGCACCTCGAGTCCCGACTGCCACAGTCGGCGGCAGATATCGGCGTCCTCCATGTACATGAAGTAGCGAGTGTCGAAGCCGCCGATGCGTGCGTACGCCGCGCGTGGGAACAGGACGAACATGCCAGCGGACCAATCGATCTGCACCGGTCCGTTGCCGGCCGGCAGGTAGTCCGCGCTTCTCTGGCGAAACACGACGCGCCGGAACAGCCGCCGGAACGTGGGAAAGCGCCGTACGCTGTCTTCGAGGGTTCCAGCCGGGGAAAGAACGGCCGGGGCGCGAGCGCCGACGTGCGGCTCCATGCCCTGCACCAGGGGCTCGAACGGCGACTCGGCCAGGCGGATGTCCGGATTCACGACGACGAAATACTCGCCCAGCGATGCCGCGAACGCCTGGTTGTGGTTGTCTCCGAAACCGCGTTGCCGCACGTTGCGCAGGATCTTCAACGGCAGGTCGGAGAACGACGCCAGAAAGGTTTCGTCCTCCGGGACGTTGAACGTCAGCAGGATCTCGCTGTCGGAGGGAAGGCACCCCCGCAAGTCGGTGAGCAAGGCGGGCAACAGCGCGCCGCTGCGATGGCTGACGATGGAAACGCTGAAGCGCAAGATGGGCCTATGGGTCTACGAGTAAGAAATGTTCGAAGCGCCGGTGCTCGCAGCACCGGACGTGCGCGATGAAGGCCGGATCCTGAGCACTGCGATCACGGCGATGAGGATGATGACTAGTGCCAATCGATGCCGTGAAAAACCGCTGACGAAGATCTCGAAATACCCGAACAGCCACATGGCCGTCAGGTCGGCGAGCATCAACGTCGCGGCCGCGTTCGTGGTGCCGTTCAGGCGGCGCAACGCGGCGATCAACAATAACGTGAAGAAGACCGCCTCGGCCAACGGGAAGACGCCGCCGCCCAGCGACCCGATCGAGATCGGGTCGAGCAACGCCTGAAGCAGGACCAGGAGGTAGCCGCGGATATCGAAGACGCTGTTGACGGTGGGATAGGCGACCCCATCGTCGCCGAAAGCCAGCGTCGCGAAATCGGAGGACGCCGTGCGGGGAAGATACGTGGCCACGGACACGCCCGCGACGATCAGGCCCAGCAGCAGCAGTCGATTGCGAACCGCGCCGACCTTGCGGGACAGGGGCATCGCCACGCCCAGGATCGCCAGGACGATCACGAACTCGGGCCGCAGGGCAACGGTGAGGACGGCGCAAATCGCCGCGAAAGTCCATCGGCGCTTGCTGAGGGAGAGCAGCGTGACGAACAGCCCTGCACAGCTGAGGCCATCGCGCAGCAGGCTCGCCGTCCAGGCGAGCTGGGCAGGGTAGAGCAAGCACAGGACCAGGAAGGCCGATTGCGATTGCCTCACGGCCTGCCGGCTCTGGCCGGGCGCAATGACGCGGCATACCCATCGGTGAGCGCAGACGAAGCCACCCAGCGTCAGCAAGCGCAGCCAGAGCAGATGGGTCAGTTCCCCACCGCCCAGCCAGCGCGAGGGCGCTGTGGCCATGTAGAAGACCCACCCCGCTGCCTGTGCCTTCAGGTCGACGCTGCCGACGCCGATCTCCGCCACGGAATTCATTCCATGGTTGGCGATGTCTAGGAAGTAGACGTGGTCATCCGAGCGCTGGAACACCAGGTAGGCCACTAGCGTCTGCAAGCAGCCCAGCAAGACGAACGTCAGGATCGACATCCGCCCGGGCCTGCGGCGAGGAGCAGTCCGCACCGCCTTGTCTTGAGTGGGATTCATGGTTGGCTGACGCCTTGTGCCCGCGACGGCGCCGCCGATTGCCTGCCCGCGCGGCGGCGTGCCTGCGTCGATCGCCATGCGAGCGGCGCGCGCACGAGCCAGCGCGGAGCGCGGGCGATCGCGCGCAGGACGCGCGCCCGCGCGGGTGGCAACAAGTCGCTCACCCGGCTCAGGTAGTCCAGCAGGCTACGCCGGTTGCCGCCGAGCGCCACGCTGAATACCGCGTTGCGGGTGATCATCGACACGGCCAGCCTGCCATAAGCGTCGTGGCGCGATCGCGCCAGGCTTACCAGCGTGCGGACGTAAGGGTCCACGGAACCTGGTTGGGCCCGCAGCCCGTACGAGAGGCTGCTCGGAACGTCGCGATAGATCGCCAGCATGCGCTGGACTTCGACGATGCGGTGCCGATGCGAGAGGCGCACCCAGAGCTCGGGGTCCTCGCAATAGCGCAATCCATCGAGGAAGCCGCCGGCCGCTGCGAACACGTCGGCGCGCACGCATGTCGAGGACGCGGTGCAGAGCGGCTTGCCGGCCATGGCCGACACGGCGAACGCGTCGCGTTCGAGGATTCGAACGGGAGCGAACGATGCGTGCTCCGGCGGCCCCAGATCCTCGCCTTTGGCCTGGAATGCGAGCCCGAACGTCCAGACGGCTTCTTCGGGCGTGGCGTCGATCGCGTGACGGAGCTCGTCGAGCAGGCGGGGCGCGGGCAGGTCGTCGGCGTCGAAGAACAGCAGGTGCGTGCCCCGCGCTTGGCTGGCGCCCAGGTTGCGCGCCGATGCCGGGCCGCTGTTCTGCGGCATCTCGAGGAGCCGGACTTTCGCGAGTGCCAATGACTGCACGATGGCGGCTCCGTCATCCGTGGAGACATCGTCCACGACGATGATCTCGTCCTGCGCGCCGAGTTGGGCGGCCAGCGCCGACACGCTCTCACGCACGAACTTCGCCTTGTTGTAGAGCGGAATGATGATCGAGATGGCGGTCATCGTGGAGCGCCTGCCTGCAGGCTGCCGCGCAGGCGCAGCGCGAGAGCACGCAATTTTCTTCGCGACAGCCATGCCGCCGCAGGGATGACGCCGCGATGACGCTTGAGCGCACTGACGTAGTCGCGTCGAAGCAGGCCTTCGTTCGCTGCCGAAAAGCCTTCGGGGGCGATCTCGGCGATCGTTCCGTCGAAGAAGGCGGGCCGTGGGCGGCCGCGTGTCGTCCTGAGATAGAACTCGAAATCGGCTCCCACCCGGTAGCTCGTATCGAACGGCTGCGTCTTCAGCAGGCTGGCACGGACCAAGGTCGACTGATGGCAGCCGGGCATCTCGAGCCGCGCGTTGCGCCGTGCGGGCAAGGTGCGGACGCCGCCATTGCCGCGAATAGCGACGTCGCCGAACACGAATTGCGCGTCGCTCTCCAGCAGCGGCGACAGGCGCTGGAGGATGTCATCCGAGGCGAATCGATCGCCCGCGTTCAGGAAGATCACCCAGCTGTCGTCCGGGCAGCGAGCTGCAGCCTTGTTCATGGCGTCGTAGATTCCCCCGTCCGCTTCCGAAACCCAGCGTGACATCTCCGATCGATCCGCCTGGAGCAGTTCGATGGTTCCATCGGTGGATCCGCCATCCTGCACGATATGGGTCAACGCCTCATAGCGCTGCGACCGCACCGAGGCGAGTGTCAGCGCCAGGTCGGCCCGGGCGTTGAAGCAGACGGTGATGACGCAGACACGGTTCATACGAAAGCACCGTCGCGTTTCAGTTTCTCGAACGTGTCCTGATCCCGCCAGCCGACGATGCTTGCTGGATTGCCCGCCATGATCGCGCAGGGCGGCACGGCCCCGCGCACCACGGCGCCCATCGAGAGGATGGCGCCGTCTCCGACGGTCGTGCCCGGGAGGATGCAGACATTGGCGCCGATCCAGACGGCGTCGCCGACCGTCACCGGCTTCAAGACATCCTTGTCGTCATAAGGGATCGAGATCGGCGAGCGGAAGTTGTGATTGGACGAGAGGACGGTCAGCCCCTTCGCGATGTGGCAGTACCGACCCATGCGAATGCCGCCTTGCGCGTTGATGTAGCAATCGCCGTTGATCACGGTGCCGGCGCCGACGCTGAGAAGCTGCGCGTGCACGAGGTGGAACCGTCGGCAGACATCCGGGCCGATGACGAGCGTGCCGACGTCGGCGTCGACGCGAGCGAAGACGACGCGCGCCGCGTAGATTCTCAGCAAGCGGTCGACGAGGCCGCGCAGGCGGTCAATAAAAGCGTTCACGGGACTTCAGATCTTCGAAATGGGCGGCGTCCCGGTATTTCAGGATTCTTGCTGGATTGCCCGCAACGATTGCGAGCGGCGGGACGTCGCGCGTCACGACGCTGGCAGCACCGATGATCGCGCCCTCCCCGACGTTGATTCCTGGCAGGATGGTCACGTTCGTGCCGCACCAGACGAAATCGCCGATGATCACCGGTGCCTGCCGAATGGTGGCATCGTAGGGAATCGCGGTCGCGTCCGCATAGTCATGCGCACTCGAGAAGATGGTCAATCCGCGCCCACAATGAAAATATCGTCCGATCGTCACACCGCCGGAGGTCTCGATGAACGTGTCCGACTTGATGTGCGACGTTGCGTCGATCCGGAACCGCTCGGCATCCCCGGCGATTTCGAAGTTGTAGCCGCCTTGCGCCACGAACTTGAGCGGAATGCCCAGGCGGCGGTAGCGTTCCACTCGCAACTGAGCATGCAGCGATGCCAGGCGCTCGAGGAGCCGATCGACGCGAATCGCCAGCAGCGTTCGCAGCAGTGCAGCTTTCAATGACATCACAGATCCGCTCCGGTGAGCTTCATTCCGGCCAGGAGGACTCCGACGGCCGCCAGGTATCCGGCCGCGATGCCCGCCGGCGCCCACAGGAGCGTTCCGTGGCGAATACCGAGGGTGGTGACCGTCATCGTGACGGCGCCCCCGAACAACACGGCGGCCGCGCGCGTGCGGGCAAGCATCCGGAAGTCGGCGATCAGTCCGAAAGGACGGTAGAAGCTGACGACGACGCCCGCCCCCATCATGGCCATGAAGAGCGAGCCGGCGCTCAAATAGCGCTTCGGCAGGATGTAAGGGGCCACGAAGACATAGCCCGCGATCATGCAGATCGCGAAGATCGCCGACAGCGACGTGAAGCCGAAGACATAGCGGAGCAATACGTTCCGAAACTGCCGGGTGCCATCGCCGAGCGCCCGAAACAGCCCCGGATAGAGCGCATTGGTGACCGATTGGTTGAATGTCAACATGATCGACGCCAGGCCGGCCGCTGCGGTATAGAGACCCACGGCATCCATGCCACGGCCCGCGGCGACAATGACCTTGTCGGATTCGTTCAGGCCCCAGCCGCCCGCCACCGCAATGACGCTGGGCAGGCCGAATCTCAGCAACTGTGCAGTGAATTCGCCCCGCAGGCGAGGCTGAAGGAACACGTCCAGACGGCCCCAATAGCGAGCCGCGAGCAGCGCCATGTCGGCGAGCAGCATCGCCGCCACGCGGGCCCCGGCCGAACCGCCGAAGATTTCCGCGAAAGCGACCGTCAGACCCAGCGCGACGACCGCGTTGGCGAGCGTGAGGGCGCCGTAGGTCATCGCACGCTGCTCCGCCACGTATTCCGTGCCGGCCATTCCCGTGAGCATCCGGACGAACGCGAACAGTGGCGCCAGCATCAACAGCCAGTCGTTCAGGACGTGCGCAGCCCACAGGGCGAGCATCACGGCCTGACACAGTGCGCACGAAGACAAGGCCACCCCGACGCAGGTCTGCTGGAACTGGCGATATCGCTCCGGGGTCAGCCTGGACTTGTTGACGGCGATGAGCCCGTCGCAGGACAGCGAAACGAGTGGCGCCACAAAGTACAGAACGCTGAAGAACAACCCGACCCGCCCGTATTCGGCCGGTAGGAGGAGTCGGGTGAGCACCAGGACCGCACCGAATCCCAACGCAGAGCCCGCAATCGAAAAGGACAGATATATGGCGGCGTTTGCCACCTGAGTGCGCGTTCGCATGTGCTGTCAGGTGAATCGAACCGGATCCGGATGCCGTTGCCGGCCGGTTGCGGCAGCAAGAAGCCATTGTAAATTGCGATGACCCCGCCGGTCCGCGCCAGCCCTGAGCAGCGGTCCTGCAGCGCGTGCGTGGCTCGTCATGGCGTTCCGTTCACGAGGCTCGACAAGCGCACGCGGGGCTCGAGGTCATCGACCTCGAGGCCACCGACATAGCCGGTCCGAACCGCGTCGAAAGTCGGCGCGAAGCGATAGCCCCAGCGCTGCAGCAGGCTGGTGGTCTGCTCGAAGGTGGGCTGCCGGGCGATGGCGGGAATCAGGTGGTACAGGAACAGCGGTTCGATGCCGGGCGCCATGTTGAGCAGGGCAGTCGAGAAGTACGACGCCAGCACTTCCGGACGCCACGTACTCGCGAGTTCCTCGAAGGGCTGTCGTTCCTCGATCAGCTGGATGCCGGGATGCCTTTCGCGCATCAGGGCGCCGATGCGCGTCCTCCAGGCCGCGGACTCGCGCGGGTGGAACTTGAAGAAGACCTCGGCGAAGCCCTTGCCGAGCGCCGTGAGGATCCGGTCCAGGTCCGCGAGGTAATCCTCGGCGGTCTGGAAGTGGTCGTACATCGGCTGATTGAGGAAGATCGCCCGACCGCGAACCGGCTCCACGCGCGCGCGCCGATCCGGTTCCATCAACAGCACCTCGAGTCGTCGCACCGGCGCGATGTCGCGATACACGCACAGGCCGTCGACCAGTTCGTCCGGCAGCCAGGGATACACCTGCGCGTTCACCTTGGCGAATCGGGTGTCGCCGAGACCCGGCAGCAGGCGCGTCATCGCGGCGATGATCCGCTCCTTGAGCGTCAGGGGTTCGCCTCCAGGAGCCGATAGCGGCACGTAGGTGCCCAGTCCACCGTCCTCGAGCAGGTAGACGCGCGCGCCGGCCGCCTTGAAGTGCCGCGCCACCATGTGATTGGCCAGGTCGAACTCGGTATAGAAGAACAGGACGTCCTCGGGCCCGGGCCGGAGTTCCGCCGCAATGACGGCCGGCAGCTTGCGATAGCCACGCCACGACTTGAGCCACTTCATTGCGCGTGCGGGCGACGGCAGGCGAACCACGCGCGTGAAATCCTGGCCGCTGCGGCTCGCCTCGAGGGTGTGAGGGATCTCGATCAGCACCGCATCGAGTCCGATCTCGGCCAGCTCGCGCCGATGGCGGCGTGCGTCCAGCAGTTGATAGTCGTTGTTGACGAGAAAATGGATCATGAATCAGTGCGTCAGTGCTGGCGGGGACTTGGCGGCGCGTGCGCGCGCCGTCGTGCAGGCGGCGGCCAGGTGCACGAACCGGCGGACCGGCGGCGCGCTTTCAGGAGCGGTGTCGCGTCCGCGAGTCGCCAGCTTGCTCGCGCACCAGCGCGATCATTCGTTCGACGTCCTGCAACGTGTCGATGTCGATCGATCGCTCCGGCGGCATCCTGTAGGCCAGCGTGCCCTCGGGCATGAAGGAGCGCGTCCTGCGCAGCGCCTCGACGCGGATGGCATAGATGGCCCCGTTCACGCACCACGCCGGCGGCAAATCCTGGCGCCGATGCGCCGCCTCGCCTTCGCCAGGCTGCGCGAAGGCGGTCAATCGTCCGTCCGCATCCGTCCGGTACGTCCAGTACGGATGCTCCTCGGCGGGACGCACGCCGACGCAGGCGGGGGCGTCGCCGGACGCCAGCAGTTCGAGCGCGCCATCGATGTCCTGCGACGTCCGCAGCGGCGATGTCGGCTGGAGCAGCAGCAGGACGTCGTGCCCGGGCACCCGGTCGAGGGCGTCGAGCGCGACATCGACGGACGACGCGGTGTCGGTGGCGAGCGCGGGATCACGCGTGAACGGGACCTCGCAGCCGCCGGCCCGCGCGACGTCGATGATGGCGGCGTCGTCGGACGAGAGCACCAGCCGGTCGATGTGACGCGACGCACGCGCGGCATCGATCGTCCATTGGATCAACGGCCGGCCGAGGACGTCGCGGACGTTCTTGCCCGGAAGCCCCTTCGACCCGCCGCGGGCGACGACCAGCGCCAGCACCGACATGCGGCCGATCACTTGAAGATCTCCGAGAACTCGCGGTTGGCCCGCTCGTAGTCCGGGAGACGGCCGATGTCCAGCCAGTAGCCACGAATGGGTTGTGCCCGGCAATGCGCACCGCGCAATATCAGCGCGTCGAACATCGAGGGCATGTCGAAGTACTCACCCGACGGAATCGCGTCGAGCACCGAGGGCGACAGCACATAGATGCCGGCGCTGACGAGGAAGGTGTGCTTCGGCTTCTCCTCGATGGCGAGGATCCGGTCGTCCTGCGCGCGCACCACGCCGAACGGCACCTGCATCTCGTAGTCCCGCACGGCCATCGTCGCGTCGGCGCCCGATTCCATGTGCTGGTCGACGATGGCGCCGAAGTCCTCCTGCGCGAGCAGGTCCGCGTTGGTCACGACGATCGGCAGATCGGGCCTGGAGGGCAGCAGCGACAGCGCGCCCGCTGTGCCGAGGCGGCGGTCTTCGCGCAGGTAGGCGATGTCGACGCCGAACTGCCGGCCGTCGCCGAAGTGCTGCTCGATCTGCTCTGCCTTGTAGTTGACGGCGATCAGGAACTTGCGAAAGCCCTGCGATGCGAGATTGCGCACGATGCTTTCGAGCAGGGGCCGCGGGCCGACCCGCAGCATCGGCTTGGGGACGTCCTTGGTCAACTCGTCGAGGCGGCGACCCAGTCCACCGGCCATGATGACGACCATGTTGGGCCGCGCGGGACTCGCAAGGAAATCGTCGACCGTCTGCAGGCCCACGACGGCGCCTGCGGCATCGAGCACTGGAATCTGATGCAGGCTGAGGCGGCGCATGGTGGCCAGGATGGCCTGGCGGTCGTCGCCCGGATGCGCGCAAGTGGGAGCCTTCTGCATGGCCTCCAAGACGCTGCTGTCCAGGACGAGCCCGTTCAGCAGTGCGCGCCGCGCATCGCCATCGCTGAGCGTGCCGAGCAGACGCCGTTGCTCGTCGACGACGAGCGCGATCTGGCATCCCGTGCGGTTGATGCAGTCCAGTGCTTCACGCAGAGTCGCGCTTCGCGCGACGAGAGTCTCTTCCCATCTCTTCATGGAGCAGCCTTTTCTGCCTGGACGATCCATTCGCGGATCACATGGCTCTGCGAGTCGCAACTGCGCGTGATCAGATTGATCTCCTGGATGCGCCACGGGCCGAGAAGGTCCGGCAGTTCCTCTTCCGCCGTGAAGCGGCTGGGGCCCTTGCCGGCGAGCGGCCCTTCGTCGGCGACGAATCGGCGCGGGCCGATCTGCGTGCCGATGCCGTCGCCCCAGGTGCCGGTCGCGAACGTGCGCACGAACAGCTTGCCGCCGGGGCGCGCGACGCGATGCAACTCCGCGTACACGCGGCACGACTCCTCGAAGTCGTTGCAATAGACGGCCTCCGAGTCGATCAGGCCGTCGAACTGCTGTTCCTCCCAATCCATCTTGACCAGATCGCCCACCACGAGTTCCGCCTTGCGGGGGGCGGCGTTCCAACCGGGACATTCGGCGTCCAGACGCTCGCGGGCGATGGCCGCGGCGGTCGGCGAGCCTTCGATGCCGCTGGCCGCGAAGCCTTCGCGCGCCAGGTACCAGAGGTTGGTTCCCGTGCCGAAGCCCGCCTCCAGGAATCGCACCTGGGATCGATCAGGCCTGGAATAGAAGTTGCGCGCGACGAACCGAATCAGGTCCTCGCCTGGATACTTGCCCCATGCCTGGCTGGAGAAGACGCTCTCCCACACTGGATCCCATGCCATATTCAACTCCTGTAAAAAAGGACGCGCGCGGAGCCGGCCCGGGAGGGGTGGATTTCGCGCAAACTCTGGTAGGTCGCGGCGTCATGGATGCGGTGACCGATTCGAAAGGTGTTGTTGGCGGGCGCAAACGAGCTCTTGAACCTCAGGAGCGTATCGTCCGCCGCTGCCGTCGTGCCGCCGCCCAGATAGAGCCGATGCATCGCACCTTCGCGCGCGGCCTCGGCGGCCGCGTGGATCAGGAGATTCGTGGCTGCCGCCCGGCGGCCTGCCGCCGAGGTGCCCGACAGGTGGTACTCGACCTGCACAGGGCCGAACAGGAAGATGGCCATCGACAGCCGCTCGTCCCCGCGCATGATGCTGAGCGTCCGGGCGCCGGCCAGGCTCATCAGGGCATCGAAGTAGGCGTCGTCGAAATGATAGAAGCTGGACGCGCCGATCTCGAGCATGCTGCGGCGATAGAACGCGGGGAAGGCCGCGCGCGCCGTGGCCGTCGTCTCCCACCGCGCCTCGAGACCTTCGCGCAACGCCTTCTTGACGGCAGTGCGGGCGCGCGTGCTGTAGCTCGCCAGGAGGTCGGGAACGCGCAGGTCCACCAGCACGACGGCCCGGTCGTCGCGCACTGCGCCGGGGTACCAGGCCTGGTTGTCGAGGCCTGGATGGAAGCGGACGAACTCCGCCACGACGCGGCGGCGCGCCGCCTCCTCGTCCAGCCTTGCCCAGGCGCGCGCCAGTGCCGCCTCGTCCAGCCCGGCGGCGATCGGGCCGCCGTAGCCGTATGCGGATTGCCAGTCGCGCGCCGGACTGTCCGGCACGGGCGATTCCAGCACCGAATGCATCAGCAGGCCGTCGCCGTCCCGATCCACCAGAAACAGCGGGCGCGACGACGCCTCCCGCATCGCGTCTGCCGCGACGTAGGCAGGGCTCATCGTGGGCCAGCGAAGGTGTACCGGCAGGCCGTCGAATATCGCCTGGGCCTGGGGCAGGTCGACGATCATGCCGGTCAGAACTCCTCGATCAGTTCGTCAGGCAGGTAGTCGCGCGACGCCGGGCGTCCCAGGAATTCCTCGTGGCGCATGGCGCTGATGCCCGAGCCGGGACGCTTCGTCGTGAGGTTGTCGCTGGTGAACGGCGTGCCGCGCGCGATGGCGGTGGCCGCTACCAGGCTCTTGCGCGCCACTGCGATGTTCTTCATTTCGGAAGGCGCGGGCAGCTTCAGGCCATTGCCCAGGGCCTTCTCGACATCCCGGATGGCGCCGACCATGGCGGCCAGTTCGCCGGGTTCGAGCGATGCGACATGGTCCGGGCCGGGCAGCGAGCGATCGAGCGTGAAGTGCTTCTCGATGATCGTCGCGCCCAGCGCCACGGCCGCGACGGAGATGTGGATGCCCTGCGTATGGTCGGAGTAGCCGGTCGGCAGGCCGAACGCGGCCTGCATCGCGTGCATGGCCTTGAGATTGACCTCAGCCACGGGCGCGGGATATTCGGTCGTGCAGTGGAGCAGCGAGATGCGTTCGCGCAGGCGCTGCTGGCCCTGCTCCGACAGGTAGGCCGCGCGCCTGGCTTCGACAGTCGGCCGCCCGTCCGGCGTCGTCATCGCGAACGCGAGCGCCGCCAACGCGTTCTCGACCTCGCCCAGCGTCGCCATGCCGGTCGACACGATCAGCGGGCGGTTGCTGCGCCCCGCGGCCATCAGCAAGGGCAGGTTGGTGATCTCGCCGGAGGGAATCTTGAGCTGGGGCAGGTCGAACGTGTCGACCAGCACATGCAGGCTCTCAATGTCGAAGGGCGTGGACAGGAAGCGGATGCCGCGGCTGGCTGCGTGTGCGATGAGGTCGCGATGCTGGTCCACGTCCAGCTCGAGCTTGCTGACCATCTCCAGCTGCGACTCGTCCTGGCCGGTGTTGGTCACCTGGTATTCGGCTTTCTTCGCGCCCCGGCTGATGACGGCCTGCGACTTGAAGGTCTGGAACTTGACCGCGTCGGCGCCGGAGGCCGCCGCGACATCGATCAGCTGCCGGGCGAGATCCATGGATCCGTTGTGGTTGACGCCGGCCTCGGCAATGATGAAGACTGGTTGGCTCATGCGCTTGTTCCGATGAAGTTGGAGATTGAACCGAAGATCGTGTCCATGTCGCGATCGTCGTAACGTTGGTCGACCGGCAGCGTCAGGATCGATTCCGACAGCGCCCGTTCCTGGGCGAAGCCGTCGCCGACGTGGGACAGATTCCAGTGGATAGGGCAGAACACGCCGCGATCGGCGAGGTTCCTGCGCAGGGCGTCACGACGACCGTGGGACACCGTGACCGGCAGGCCGAGCGGAACTTCGCCGTCGTCCAGCGCCGGCAACAGGCACTCGATGCCGGCTCGCGCCGGCAGTCTGGCGATGCGGTGGCGGAGCGCCTGGAAATTGGCGCGCCGCGTCGACGCGATCGCGGTCAGCGGCGCCTGGGTGAGCAGGCGTCGGCTGAGCCACGACATCGCGCGCGGGTGATTGTCCGCGAGACGTGCCTCGGACGCCTCGAACAGAGGCAGGAACGCGGACGCAGGCGCGCCGCTGCCGCGCATCAGCTTGCCGGCGACGCGGGAACTGACGAATGTCTCGTCGGCGTCGTCGACCTCGGCCGCGAGCGGCAGACGCGAGGACAGCAGTGCGCCGTCGGGTTGCGGCAGCAGCTTGCGCAGGCTCGTCAACGCGAAGTCGCCGTGCTGGCCGACCCCGGTCGTCAGCGCCGCCTGGACGCAGTCTTCGATCACGCGCACGCCCTGCGCCTGAAATCGGGCGACCATTCCCAGCGCTGTCCGGTTGCGCCGGCCGAAGTAATGGATGAACAACACCGTGTCGCCGGGCGCCGGATCCGCGGCGACGTCGTCGAGGCGCGCGCCGACGGCGTAGAACTTCAGACGCAAGGATGCGCGAAGAAACGGCCCGGTCATCGACTCGCAGCTGTAGGCGGGCAGCCAGACGGCGGCGTCCGGCGCCGTGCGGCGAAGCTCCGAAGCGATGACGGCAAGGGCAGACCGACCCGAGTCGAGCCAGAGCTCGTGCGCATTGCCGAAGCTCGGCAAGGCCTGGACGGGCAGGTCCACGGCGGCGAGCTGCGCTGCGCCCAGCTCGAATTCGCCGCCGATGCGACGCGGCTCAACACTCGAGGTCATGGAACTTCTTGGGCAGGTGCCGGCCCGATTCGGCGCGCAGCAGGACCGAGCGGATACGGCTCGACGCATCGCATTGGCCATAGAGCGATACGGTCCGGGAAAGCTCGCGCTGGAACTCGTCGGACGCGATGCGCGCGAGGGCCTGGCGTATCGATACCAGGTCGGCCGGACAGTCGACGATGGAACTGGCCCTCAGCCGACCGTCCTGACGGGGGCCGATGTTGAGGGTCGGGCGCTGCATGGCGGGGGCCTCGACGATCCCCGACGACGAATTGCCCACGACCGCGGCGCAATGGCGCATGGCGCTGAGGTACCTCAGCTGGCCCAGCGAGGTCGTGGCGACGACGCGCCCCGCGCTGGCGCGTGCATAGTCGTCGACCATCGTCGACAGCAGGCGTCCGCCGGCATCCGCGTTCGGCTTGGTGATCAGGACCTGGTGGTCGGGATGTTCGTCGAGCGCGTCGAACAATGCCTGCATCTGCGGCTCGAGCGGTGCCGAACCGAGCGTGACGGGGTGAAAAGTCACGAGGAAGAACGGGCGCGATGGATCCAGGCCGACGTCGCTGCACAAGGCCGCGCGATCGAGCAAGGCAAGCCGAGCGATGTTGTCCAGGCCGGGGTCGCCGACGTTGAAGACCCGCGCGGGCTCCTCGCCCAGCTGGATGACACGCTGCCTGTAGCGCTCGGCGGCCACGAAGTGATACCGCGACAACTTGCTGATGGCGTGACGGATCGAATCGTCGATCGCGCCTTCCGTGACTTCTCCGCCCGAGATGTGCGCGACGACATGCCCGGAGATGAAAGCGGCCTGCGCGACGGCCAGCATCTCGAAGCGGTCGCCGAGCACGACGACGATGTCCGGCGCGAGCGATTCGAAGACATCCGCGAACCCGAGCACGCCCAGTCCGACCGACTTCGCCATGCCGGTGGCTGAATCGCTCGAGACCATCATCTCGACCTTGCGATCGATCCGGAAGCCGTCGGCTTCTATCGCGCGATAGGTCGAGCCGAACTCCGGCATGAGGTGCATCCCGGTGGCCACCAGCTGCAGTTCCACGGCCGGATCTTCCGCCAGCTCGCGGATCAGCCAGTACAGGATGCCGTATTCGGCCCGGCTGCCGGTGACGACGCAGATCTTCTTGCGCATGGTTCAGTCGCCAAGCTTCGCACTGCTCGGCAGATTCACGATGCTGGCCTCCAGCCGTTCGGCGACCGGCAACGCCGATCGCGGGCACCGCGCATACATCGGCAACCTGTGCATCAGCGTCCACACGGGGCGCGACATGTACCCCGCATCGTTCAACGCACTGAGCAGCGCATCGCGGCGCTCGAGCGACACGTCGTCGAGGACGATCGCATTGAGCCAGTAGTTGCTCCTGGTGTCGGCCGGCTCCTTGACGAATCGCACGCCGGGGACGTCGCGGAAGGCCTGCTCGTAGCGCTGCGCGAGCACTCGCTTGCGCTCGGCCATCTCCGGCAACCGTTCGAGCTGGGCGCAGCCCATGGCGGCGTTCAGATTGGGCAGGCGATAGTTGTAGCCGACCTCGTCGTGCAGGAAGTTCCAGCGGTGCGGCGTGCGCGCAGTGGTCGTCAGGTGCTTGGCACGGCGCCCCAGCTCGAGATCGTTGGTGAGGATCGCCCCGCCGCCACCCGTGGTCACGATCTTGTTGCCGTTGAAGCTGAGCGCGGCCACCCGTCCGACGTTGCCGGTGTGGCGGCCGTGGTAACTCGAGCCGAGCGACTCGGCTGCGTCCTCGATCAGCACGATGTTCCAGCGCTGGGCGAGGGCGTCCAGCGCGTCGAGGTCGCACGGCAGGCCGAACACGTGCATCGCCACGAGCGCCCGTATCGGGGCGCCCGTCAGGCGATTGCGGCAGGGGCCGTCGACGACCTCCGCGACCGCGCGCAGATGCGCCTCGATGCTTTGCGCGTCGGGCCCGAAGGACGTGGCCTCGGAGTCCACGAAATGGGCCGTGGCCCCCGCGTACGAGATGGCATTGACCGTGGCCACGAAGGTCAGCGTGGGGACCAGGACCTCATCGCCCGGCTGCACCCCGGCGAGCAACATGCAGACGTGCAGGGCGGACGTGCCGTTGGACGTCGCCACGGCGCAGGCCGCGCCGGTGTAGATCGCGAGATCGCGCTCGAAGCGGTCGACGAAGGAGCCGACCGACGAGACCCAGCCCGTGTCGATGCACTCCTTCACGTAGTTCCACTCGTTGCCTGCGAACTCGGGTTCGTGCAGTGCGATCGTGCCGTGCGGGGTCCCCAGCACGCTTCCGACTGCGGCCAGCACGCCGTCGGCCACGGCGTCCTGAGCCCGGGGAGATTGGATCGAGGTCGTCATGCTTGCCTCAGATGTTGTAGAGACCGGCCTTGTAGCGACGCAGATTGGCCGGGTGGGAGAACCATTCGATGGTCTCGGCCAGGCCGCGACGCAGGCCGTCGATGCCGCCGTACGCGGGCGTCCAGCCAGCCAGTTCGCGGACCTTGGAGTTGTCGGCCCAGAGCCGCTCGACCTCGCTGGCCGCCGGCCGCAGGCGCTGCTCGTCGCACGTGAACTCCACTTCGCGGCCCATCACCTCGGCGATGAGGCGAGCCGTGTCGCCGATCGTCACTTCGTAGTTGCTGCCCACGTTGACCACCTGGCCGACGGCGGCGTCGCATTGCGCAAGGGCGATGAAGCCCGCCACGGTGTCGCGCACGAAATTGAAGTCCCGGGTCGGATGCACCGCGCCCAGCTTGAGCGTGCGCGCTCCCGCGGCGATCTGCGTGATGATCGTCGGGATCACCGCACGTGCAGACTGGCGCGGGCCGTAGGTGTTGAACGGACGGATGATGGACACCGGCGTGGCGAACGACGCAAAGAAGCTCATCGCCATCTGGTCGGCGCCGATCTTGCTTGCCGAATATGGCGACTGGCCCTGCAGCGGATGCTCCTCGGTGATCGGCACGAAGCGCGCCGTGCCGTAGACCTCGCTGGTGGAGGTGTGCACGACGCGCTCGATGCCCAGATCACGCGCCGCCTGGACGACGTTGAGCGTGCCCTTGACGTTCGTGTCGACATAGGTGTCGGGCGAGTGGTAGGAGTAGGGAATCGCGATCAGGGCCGCCAGATGCAGCACCACGTCGCAGCCCTTCATCGCCGTGCGAACGCCGTGGGGATCGCGGATGTCGCCCGCGAACACATCGAGCGACTGCTTGATGTTCTCGTCGGCCTCGTCGAGCCAGCCCCAGGAATTGAAGCTGTTGTAGTACACGAAGGCGCGAACGTCGTGGCCCTGTGCGACCAGCGCTTCGGTCAGGTGCGAACCGATGAAGCCGTCGGCTCCGGTGACGAGGATTTTCTTTTTTTCGAGCTTCATGATCGGACGGTCGATTGACCGGGTTGACGACAGTGGCGCACGGTCGCCTTGTCGGGAGAAGGGATGCAGGTCGAGCGGCGTTGCCAGTCGACTTGTCAGGGCGATTCGCCGCGGACCGGCGCCCGGCCTGGAACAGGAGAGCCCAGGTTCTGCACGCGGATGGCGATTGGCTGCGTCAAGGGTGCTCCTCGGCATTGGGAACGGGCGGCACGGCATGCTGGCGGATCTCGCTGCGCAGCGTGGCGATCTCCTGCTGCAGCAGCACGTACTCTGCTTCCTTGCGTTGAAGATAGGCCTGCGTCATTCGCGCCTTGGCCACCACGCCGCTGGGCGTCAGGAGGTAGAGATAGGCCAACTTGTTGTCGCTGCGCCGGAAGTTCTCCGCCTTCACGAGGCCTTTCTTGAGCAATTCCCGCAACAGGAAATTGGTCTTGCCCAGGCTGATTCCCAGTGCCAGCGCGAGGCTGCGCTGGGACGCGGTCGGAGAATCCGCAACGACGCGCATCACTGCGAGCTCAAGCCCTTCGTCAAGCGATTCCGGATTCCGGTCGAGTCTGTTCATGGTGTGAACTGACAGTCTACCGCAAAAACCCGGCCCCCACTTCGCAGGCCTGCCAGCGCGCGCGGGCCAGGCGTCCCGAGGCGTCAGCGCCGACGCTTGAGCGCCACGCACAGCGCGGCCCAGCGCTGCGCTTCCTGTGGGTCGGCGAGGCCCGAACGCAGGCGCCCGCGCAAGACCAGGAACATCGCATAGGCAAATCCGGCCACGGCCGCCGTGACGAGGCCGAACTGGAGCCGGGCCGGACGGGTCTTGTGCTCGGGAGGCTGTGCCGAATCCACGACCTGGATGAGCGCGCCCTCGCGGCCTTCGTCGACGCGTGCCAGTTCGTACTGCCGCGCCATGAGATCGAACAGCGTTTCCTGGTACTTGAATTCGCGGTATTTGCCGACGAAGTCGGCCTGGACACCTTCACCCCCGGCGCTCCCCGACTTCTCCATCGCCTGCACCTGCGCGCGCAGGGCACTCACCTTCGCGAGCTGGCGCTGAACCTCGGCGGAGCCGTCGACGAGCGATTCGCGCATGGTCTGCAACGTGACGATGGCGGAGGTCAGGTCGGCCTGCAGCTTGGCGTACCCTTCGGCGGCGGCTCGCGGTTCGGCCTTGAGCGCGCCTTCAGTGAAGCCGCTTCCCTGCAGCGCGATCTGGGCCGTGGTCAGGCGATCCTTGGTTTCCTTCAGCTTTTCCTCGAAGAACATGCGGCGGCGCTGTGCTTCGGTGACCGCCAGGACCGAGGTCAATCGACGCAACTCCTCGACATACTGATTGGCCATGGCCGCCGCGCGCTTCGGGTCTTCGTCCTCGACCGCGACTGAGATGAGGCCGTCCTTCTTGCCGACCGAGAAGTCGGAGCGCTTACCCAGAATTTCGCGGGCCTTGTCGCGGAATTCGACCTTGTAGGCGGACAGCAGGGCGAACTTGTCGATCATGCGGTCGCGTACCGTGACGCTCTGCATGAGCGCCACGTACTCGTCTCCGGTGCTCTTGGCGCCTCCGCCGACGCCCGCGACGCCGGCGAGTGCGCCCAGCGATGCCAGCGCGGAGGCCGCGTTGCCCTGCTGCTGCGGCGGAACGAACAGGGACCGCGCCGTGAAGATGGGCGCGAGGCTGAACGCATACGCCGTGCCCAGGATGCCGGCGACGATGAAGACCAGCAGGAGCGACCGCCAGTGCTGCGCGATCGGCAGCAGCAGTTCCAGGGAGTCGGATTCCCTCTCGTCCACCTCGATTGCGGGAGGCAGTGCGGACTCGTCCAGATTGAACTGTGTCATCACAACCCCAGCGACTTGATGCCAGCCAGGCCCAGCCCGAACTGGTAGAGGATCTGGGTCCAGTCCTTGGCGTCCTGCACGAATGTTGACTTGTTGACCTGCTCCGGCACGAAGATGGTGTCGCCCGGCTGCACGGTGGCATCGCTGAAGTCGCTGCTGGCGTGCCAGAACGTCGAGCCCTGGCGCGCGCTGATGACCGAGCCGTTGGCGCGCAGCATGAACATGCTGCCCTTGTCGGCGCCGCGCGTCGGGCCGCCGGCCAGTGCGAGGTATTGCTCCGTCGTGTGGCCGGGCTCGAACACGAAGCTGCCGGTGTTGAACACGCTGCCGAAGATGCCGACCGAGGAGCTGCGGTTGGGGATGTTGAGCGTGTCGCCGTCCTCGAGCGCGAGATTGGGCAGTTCCTTGGCGTCCGGCGGCAGTTGGAGCACGACCCGGCCAGTGGGGCGAACCTCGCGCAGGCGCGCGAGGAGTCGGGAATTTGCAGCGGCCGTGGCATTTTGCGACGCCAGCTCCTCGCTGGACGTCACGCGCTGGCTCGCCTGGTTCTTCGACATGTCCGTTTCGAGGTCCCGCAGCGCGCGTTCATAGTTGACCTGCTGCTGGCGGCGCACGCTCTCGCGCGAGAACTCCGTTCCGTAGGGGTAGGCGGCGCTGGTCAGGCCGCCTGCTGCGCGCAGCGCGTCGGCGACGTGGCTGCCCGGAGGAAGAATGTAGTCGCCCGGATGCGCCACTTCGCCTTCGACGCGCACGTGTTCGTTTTGCACCTCTTGCGGCAGCGAGGCGGTGATCACGCTGAAGACGTGGACCAGGTCCCCCGATCCGAGCACGTCCTTGAAGTGTGCCGGCAGCGTCAGCTCCGCGACCCGGCCGCTGTTGCGATCGGCCAGGCGCTCGAGCGCCACGCGCGAGCGGTCGGCCACGGCATTGAAGCCGCCCGCCATGCTCAGCACGTCGGACAGCGTTTCGCCGGGCTTGAGCTCGTAGATCGCCTGCTGGTTGACGCTGCCGAGCACGGCGACCTGCGTGCCGATCGGGCCGACGAAGATCACGTCGTCAGGCTGCACCAGCTGGTCGGTGTCGCGATTGCCCTTGAGAAGCAGGTCGTAGAGGTCGAATACCGCGACTTCCTTGCCGCCGCGGCGCAGATGGATGTCGCGAAAGCTGCCCGCGGCGGACGGACCGCCGGAACGCATCAGCGCATGCAGGATGGACGACAGTCCGCTGACGGTGACGCTGCCCGGATGCTGCACATAGCCGCCGACGAAGACCCGGATGGCGCGCACCTGGCCGGGGGTGGCCGACAACTGGAAGTTCTTGAAGACGCGGCCGACGCGGCGGCTGATGACCTCGTTGAGGTCGCCGCTGCGAACGCCGCCCACCTGGATCGAGCCGACGCGCGGTACGGCGATGTTGCCGCTGCGGTCGACGGTCAGGCGCAGGTCGGCGTCCACGGAGCCCCAGATCGTCAGCTGGAGCTCGTCGCCCGGCCGCACGATGTAGTCGCCCGGGACGGACGGCAACGGATCCTGGCTGACATACGAGGAGCTGTCGGTCACCAGGTTGGCGCCGAAGCGGCGCACCTGAACGTTGGCCGTCCGGCGGGCGACCCGGCTGTCCGTCGCGCGCGAACTGGCGCTGCCGGCGTTGTTGCCGTTGTCGCGCTCCTGGAACGAGGCTTGGTCCTGGTCGAGATCGGCGTCCTGGGTCAGGCCCTGGTTCTGCAGTTCATTGGCGCGCTTTTGCACGTAGCGTTCGAATTCGCCAGGCTGGTAGGGCGTCTTGCGATAGAACGGATCGCGCGGTTCGGCCTGGCTCGATCGCGCACTGTCCGCGCTGGGTTGCCGCAGGCGCGTTGCCCCGTTCGACGTCGACGCGGAGGAGTCGACCGAGGCGCCGTTTGCATTGATGTCCGAGACGTCGGTGCTGCTCTGCGACGTCAGGTCGTTGCCGGTGTTGCCGGCGAATTGGGCGGAGGCCTCGCCGTTGCACAGTGCCAGGGCGGCCGCCAGCGCGCACGATGCGGCGACGCGGACGCCGGAACGGCGCGTCGGCGCGGGATGGAATTCCAGGGGTCGAAGAATCGGCATGAAACGGTGTTCGCGGGAGCAGGCGGCGGGCTCGCGTAGTGCGGCACCGGATCGGGGCGCGCGAGTCGGGGAAGGATCTTAAAAGCGGCGAATTCTAGCCGTTCGACGTTTCCCGTCCGGAAGTCCGGACCCGGCTCCATGCGCATTTGATCGGTACAAGCGATAATGGTGGTCAATGACAGATGCACCCCAAGCCCAGGACCAGGCTCAAAACACGGTCCAGCCCGTCGACGCAAACGAGTCCCTCGTTGCCCAAACGGCGTCGCCCGGCGAGCCTGCAGCCCCGGCCCAGGCGCGTTTCGACACCCTCCCACTCGATGCAAAGCTGATCCGGGCCGTTGCCGACCAGGGTTACGCCTTCATGACGCCGATCCAGGCGAAGGCGATCCCGCTGGTGCTGCAGGGCCGCGACGTAATGGGCGCCGCCCAGACCGGCACCGGCAAGACCGCCGCGTTCTCGATCCCGCTGCTGCAGAAGATGATGCGCCACGAGACCGCCAGCGTCTCGCCCGCGCGCCACCCGGTGCGCGCGCTCGTGCTCGCGCCCACGCGCGAGCTGGCCGACCAGGTCGCGCAGAACATCAAGGCCTATGCCAAGCACTCGAACCTGCGCGTGGCCGTCGTGTTCGGCGGCATCGACATGAAGCCCCAGACGCTCGAGCTCAAGGGCGGCGTCGAGGTGCTGATCGCCACCCCGGGCCGCCTGCTCGACCACATCGAGGCCAAGAACTGCGTGTTGAACCAGGTCGAGTACGTCGTGCTCGACGAAGCCGACCGCATGCTCGACATCGGCTTCCTGCCCGACCTGCAGCGCATCCTGAGCTACCTGCCCAAGGCGCGCCAGACGCTGCTGTTCTCGGCCACTTTCTCGCCCGAGATCAAGCGCCTGGCCAACAGCTACCTGCAGGATCCGGTCACCGTCGAGGTGGCGCGCGCCAATGCGACCGCGACCAACGTCGAGCAGCGCTTCTACAG
>FTCZ01000980.1_pt1 | contig 22693 bp, 20 predicted proteins | sample 1658871 | NCBI WGS metagenome assembly FTCZ01 (sample SAMEA3914864, study PRJEB12502) | metagenome | biome: forest; material: soil | place: USA | collected 2012-03-12 | depth 0.3 m
CCTGGTAGAGGCTTAAGAGACGCTCTTCCGGCTGATCGAAAGCGGCGGCTACGCGGCGGCGGTTTTCGCGGATCGCGTCGGGCCGGTCCTTCGAACCCAAGCCGACATTCAGGCTTTCATACGGAAAGTCCGACACGCCGCCCTGGCGCGTGAAAAAGCCGTGCTGGATGCCGGGGAGGTCGAGCAGCGGGTGGAGAATGCGCGGGGGCAGGGGGGACATGGCGGTGCCTCTGGAAAGGGACCCCTCACCGCTTCGCGGTCCCCCTCCCCACGCTTCGCGTAGGGAGGAGCACTTTCCTTTGATGGGGAGGGGGACCCCGAAGGGGTGGAGGGGTATCTTCTGGCGGTCTAAGGCTTTGGACCATCCGCTTCAAGCCCGATCATCGGCAAACCTTCGGACGCAAAGCCGACGACCTTGAAAAGCTCGCCCATCTCGTCGGGCGCCATCAGGCGATGATACTGCCGTTGCAGCTTTTCGGCCTGATCAGGGTTTTTCCGGGCCAGGGCGGCGAACCGCGCCTCTACGCCCAGCGCCGCCAGAAATTCCGCCTGCGTGGCGATGCGGCTGACGCAAACCCCTTCTGTCCGCGCCGCTTCGGCCACGGCGGGAAAGTCGGCCCATTGCGTCAGGTCGTGTTCGCCCGGCGCTTCCAGCGGATCGTGTTTCTCATGGCGATACAGCGCCTGCAGCGTATTGCCGGGCCCGGGCGCATCGCGGCCGTAGTCGATGAGCAGGGCCGCGCCGCCGGAGACCTTGATCGCCCGCGCCAGGGTGGCGGCGAAGCGGCGCTGGGCGGGGCTGTATTCCCAAAAATCGCCGAGCCGGCCGGGCAGCGCCGCAATATGGTCCGCGACTTCGGCGCTGAGACCGAAGGCAAGCCGGCCGTCCGACAGTCCCACCAGGCATTCGTGCCAGCCGGTCTCGCCGCGCACATACTGGTTGGCCGGCAGGCAGTCGAGGACCTCGTTGCCGATGACGATCAGCGGGCCCTCGGCCCCGTTGGCGTCATCGTCGAACGCTGTGGCGAAACGCGTCTCGGGGAACCGTGCGGCCTGGACGGTGCGAAGCGCGGGCGAGGGCTCGACCAGAGTCAGCCGCATGGCGTCGCGCATCCCGGCGACGCGGTCGATCACGCGCAGGATGTCGCTCATCAGCGTGCCGTCGCCCGGGCCGATCTCAGCCAGCCTGAAGGGCGAGGGCGATCCCATCGCAGCCCAGGTTTGCGCCACCCAGACGCCGACCATCTCGCCGAACATCTGGGACACCAGGGGGGCGGTGATAAAATCGCCGGCCTCGCCGAACGCCACGTGCCGGGTGTAATAACCGTCGATCGGATCGAGCAGGCAAGACGTCACATAGTCCGCCACGCTCATCGGGCCGTCGAGCACGATCTGCTCGATCAGTCGCTTACGCAGGCTCAAGGTCAGGCCGCCGGAGTCTTGTCGGAGGCCGGCGCGGCCACGGGCGCCGCCGGCGGGACGTCGGACTTCATCGCGCGCCAGATCAGCCAGGCGCCGCCCACGACCATCGGGATCGAAAGCAATTGTCCCATGGTGATGACCGTCTTGAAGAAGCCCAGCATCTGTTCGTCGGGATTGCGCACCATCTCGACCCCGATGCGGATAATGCCGTAGCCCATGATGAAGACGCCCATGACCAGGCCCGGACGCTTGAATTTGTACAGGCGCTGCCCGAGAAACCACAGCAGGAAGAACATGATCAGGCCCTCGCCCAGCGCTTCATAGAGCTGGCTGGGATGACGCGGCAGTTCGCCGGCCGGGCAGAGCCCGTGATAGGTTTCTTCGTACTGCTTGCGGATGTAGCTGTTGCAGAAGACCATGCCCCACGGCACCTGGGTGACGCGGCCCCAAAGCTCGCCGTTGATGAAGTTGGCGATGCGCCCGAAGAACAGGCCGATCGGCGCGACCGTGGCCAGGAGATCGCCCAGGCTGAGGGCGCCGGCAAAGCCTACGCCGTTGCGCCGCGACCACAGGACGGCGGCCAGCAGAACACCGGTAAAGCCGCCGTGGAAAGACATGCCGCCTTCCCAGATCTTGAAGACGTCGAGCGGCTTTTGCCAGATGATGGATGCGTCGTAAGCCAGGATATAGCCGATGCGTCCCCCCAGAATGACGCCGCCGGTCAGCCACAGGATCAGGTCGTCGAGCTGGTCGGCGCTCAGCGGCGGCTTGTTGCCCGGCCAAAGTTCGGTCCGCTTGAGCAGGCGCCCGGCATAGAGCCAGCCCAGCACGATGCCGGCGACATAGGCCAGGGCGTACCACCGGATGGCGACGGGGCCGAGATGGATCAGGACCGGATCGATGTCAGGCAGGCGCAGCGTCATGTTCGATATCTTTCCCCGTGTGCGTCGCGCTCATTTATCAACTTCAATCTGCTTCGTCGCGACAAAACAGCGGCAGGATTTATGAGAATCATGGAAAAACTTTGTTGCGCGAGCGATATGGCCTATATTGGTGACGAATATCGCATTGCCGCATAGTTTGAGGACCTTATTCCCATGCAAAGCCAGAACCCGTTTCTCGATGAAATGGCAAAGCTCACCTCGTCCGCGATGAGCCTGGCGCAGGCAGCCGGAGAAGAGGCCAAGGCCGCGATGCGCGCTCAGGCCGACCGGTTCGTCGCCGACATGGATCTTGTGCGCCGCGACGAAATCGATGCGCTGAAGGCGGAAATCGCCGCACTGCGTGAGGACGTCGCCCAGCTCAAGGCTGCGAAGGCGACAAAGACGAAGCCGGCAGACCCGGCACCAGGGATTTGACACGAGATTTTCATATGAACACCTCTGAGGTTTACGACAGCGACTCCGCCTTCGACCCGCTCGACATGGTGGAATCGATCCTGACCGAGGAAGGACTGGACTTCGAACGCACGCCCGAGGGGGATCTCGGCTTCGCCCTGTCGGGCGACTGGCGCACCTACGAAATGTGGTTCTCCTGGCGGCCGGAAGGCGACTGCCTGCAACTGTGCTGTTCGCTCAATGTCGAGCTGGGCACGGGCAAGGCCCTGCCGATGGACCGCCTGCCGGGGCTTTATGAGCTGCTGGCGCTGGTCAACCAGCACGTCTGGTTCGGCCATTTCGAAGTCTTCCGGGACACCGACGTGCGCGACGGCGGATACGACATCGTTTTCCGCCACACCGTCGCCGTCATCCCGCAGGACCGCGGGTCGGTGGCATCGTCGGCCCACATGATCAACAGCGCCGCGGAAGCGGTCGACCGGTTCTTCCCGGCCTTCGACTTCTGGTTCAAGGGCGCGGCCTCGGCCAACGATGCGTTCGCCGCCTGCCTGTTCGAAACCCGCGGAGAAGCCTGATTAGATGACCGAGACTGTTCTGCCGAAGCCGATCCTGCTCATCGGAGCCGGTGCGTTGGGTTCATCCATGCTCAAGGGCTTCCGGGCGCGCGGCCACGTCGTGCCGGCCGACCTGATGATCCTGGATCTCATGCCGGGCGAGACGGCGCAGGAATGGGCCGGCGACGGCGCCAGGCTCAATCCGCCGCCGGAAGAATGGCACAAGGCGAAGACGGTGATCCTGGCGGTCAAGCCGCAGGGCTGGCACGCGGTGGCGCAGATCCTCAACGGCAATTTAAGCCCCGACGCCGTCATCGTTTCGGTGATGGCCGGCGTCCAGGCCAAGGCGCTGAGCCAGGGCTTCAGCGGCCATGCCGTGGCGCGGGTCATGCCGACCACGGGCGTGGCGACTGGCCGGGGCGTCGCGTCGATCTTTTCCGACAAACCGGAAGCGTTGGCGGCGGCGCGCGGCCTGTTCGAGCCTATGGCCGCGACGGTCCTGCTGAAAAGCGAGGACCAGGTCGACTCGGCGACGGCCGTGTCGGGCTCGGGTCCGGCCTATGTCTATGCCTTCGTTCGGGCGTTGGAGAAGGCTGGCAAGGAAGCGGGCCTGTCGTCCAGCCATGCGCGCGATCTGGCGCGTGGGACGCTGGTTTCGGCGGCGCGCCTGCTCGATGCGACGGGCGAGGAGCCCGACGAGCTGATCCGCAAGGTGGCGTCTCCCGGTGGGACGACCGAGGCGGCCCTGAAGGTTCTGTGCAAGCCGGGCGAGGGGCTGGACGAACTTGTCCTGGCGGCCGTCCAGGCGGCGCATCAACGCGCCAAGGAATTGGGGTAGCAGGCTCCAACCCGACCCCCCCCCCTGGTATCGCAGGGAAGGGGGGACCATACGAGCCGCAAAGCGGTGAGATAAGGTGGTGGGGTCGGACGGCGCGCGCCTTGACCTCCTCGTTGACGATACGAAGTTTACGCGTCAGATTATGGCTTCGACTGAACCTTCATGCGTGTCCTCGCCTGAATTCGCGGTTCGACCCCACCACCGCATCTCGCCGGTGCAGGCACCGTCTCGTGCGGTCCCCCTCCCCTGATACCAGGGGAGGTTCTGATTATTTAGAATATTTATATTTCAAAAAATTAGGAATCAACCTGCTCCGCCGGTAGCGCGATCGTCGCCCGCAGTCCACCCAGCGGGCTCTGATCCAGGGTCAGATTTCCGCCATGTCCCCGCACGATGTCGCGGGCGATTGCCAGGCCCAGACCCACGCCCTTGATGTTCTGATTGCGCGCCTCGTCCAGACGCGAGAACGGCTTGAAAGCCTCCTCGCGCTTTTCGGGCGCGATGCCGGGGCCGTCGTCGTCGATAAAGAGACGGACCTCGCGGTCCCCGACCTCGCAGCTTAACCGCACGGTCTTGCCGTAGTGGAAGCCGTTCATCACCAGGTTGGTCATGGCGCGCTCGATCGACAGCCGGCGGATACGCACGCTGATCGTTTCCGACGGCAGTTCGACCGCCAGTGAATGGCCCGTGCGCGCGGTATTCTCCCGCAAGCCGTCCATCAGCTCGCCGACGAAGACCGTGTCGGTGTCCTCGGCCGCTTCGCCGCGCGCAAACGCCAGATATTCGTCGATCATGTACGCCATTTCCGACACGTCCTGCTTCATGCGCTCGGTGGCGGTGTCCTGTACCGCCATGGCCAGTTCGAGCTTGAGCCGTGTCAGCGGCGTGCGCAGGTCGTGGCTGACGCTGGCCAGCAAGGTCGTGCGCTGTTCGATCTGGCGCTGGATACGCAACTTCATTTCGATGAAGGCGCGGGCGGCGGCGCGGACTTCGGTGGCGCCGTACGGCTTGAAATTGGGGTCGTCCTCGCCGCGACCGAAGCGCTCGGCCGCGTCGGCCAGCCGCTCGATGGCGCGCACCTGGTTGCGGATGAAAAGGGTCGCCACCGTCGTCAAAAGCCCCGTGGCGCCGAATATCCAGAAGATGAAGATATGGCCGGTGGTGACGAAGGCCCGGTCCTTGGGCACGAAGACGCGCAACAGGCCCTGCTTGACCTTGACGCGGATGTCGAGGAAGCCGGGGTAACGCGTCGTGTCGAACCAGAAATGTTCGTCGAGCGCGTTGTCGAGCGCGCGGTCGAGCGCCCGGTCGAGCGGCACGAACAGGGACGAGCGGCGGTTCTCCGGCAGGTCGACGCCCTTGAGCAGCGAGATGGTCAGGCCCATGGTCCTGGCCTGTTCGCTGATCTTGTCGAGATTGGCCTCGTCGGGATCGGCTTCGTAGGCGCTGACGGCCCAGGCAACGTCGCCGGCCATGCCTTCGGACAGCTTGGCGGTCACCGCCTCCCAGTGCATGTCGAAGAACACCCAGGTGACGATCAGCTGCATGATCAGGATCGGCGCGACGATGATCAGCAGGACGCGGCCCATCAGCGAGCGCGGCAGGCGGCGCTGGATGATGGCCGGCCAGAACTTCAGCCGCGGTAGCTTGAGACCCATCAGTCGGGCGCCAGCATATAGCCCTTGCCGCGCACGGTTTGCAGGTACCGCGGGTTCTTCGGGTCCGTCTCGATCTTGCGGCGCAGGCGCGTGACCTGGACATCGACGGCGCGGCCCGTGGTGTCGACGCTGTCCTTGGCCAGGTCCATGCGGTCGACGGGGATGTTGGCGCGTTCGGCGAGGTATTTCAGAAGCTGCGATTCCGCCTCGGTCAGCCGCACGGGCGCACCCGACTTGGTCAGCTCGCCGCGCTCGAGGTCGAAACTGAAACTGCCCATGACGATGGTCTTGGGCAGGGCGGGCTTGGTGCCTGTCCGGCGCAGGATCGCTTCGATGCGCAGCAGAAGTTCCTGCGGCTCGAACGGTTTGGACAGATAGTCGTCGGCGCCGATGGTCAGCCCCATGATGCGGTCGTCGGGCAGGCCCCGCGCCGTCAGGATGAGGATGGGCACGTTGGAATTGCTGCGCACCCATTTCGACAGCGAGAACCCGTCTTCGCCCGGCATCATGACGTCGAGGATCAGGAGGTCGAAGTCGAGCAGTTGCAGCATGCGTTTGGCCGCGTCGGCGTGGGCGACGGCGGTGACGCGGAAGCCCTGGCGCGACAGGAATTCCTTGAGCAGGGTGCGGATGCGGTCGTCGTCGTCGACGACCAGCAGGTGCCGGGCGGTGACATCTGTGGCGGGTGTCATGACTTCTCTTATGGGGCCGGCGCGAGCGGACTCGCCGTGGACTCAACGCGTACTGTAGTTCGGGATGCGTTGCTTGTCACAACCAATCTCCGCAAGCCTGCATTGCTTGCAATTCGGGCACGGATGAGGCGAAAGCAGCCACACTGTTCCCCCTTTCGCATATGTCCGTAAATTAAGCCTTGCATTGGTTTCAGGTGCTACGGATAGTGAGGCTTTCGTTATCTGGGGCGCGTACATGAATCTCCACTATGGTCCGGAAAACCTGCAAAGCCTGCTGGGCATCGCCGCCATCCTGGGCGCGTGCTGGCTATTGTCGGAGGACAAGAAGCGCTTTCCTATATGGCTGACCGTCGGGGCGATCGGCGTGCAGGTGGCCCTGATACTCATCCTGTTCATACACGTCGATTTCACGCTGTTCGGCCAGCGCTTCACCTTTGACAGCCGGATATTGCTGGACGCCATAAGCGCCGGCATGGCAGGGCTGAGTGAGGCGACCGGCCGCGGCATGCAGTTCGTCTTCGGCTACATGGGCGGTGGCGCCCAGCCTTATCAGGTCACCAATGAAGGGGCGCTGTTTGTCTTCGCCCTGCGGGTCTTGCCATTGATTCTGGTCATAGCCTCACTGTCCGCGCTCTTGTGGCACATAGGCATTCTAAAGGTCATCATACGCTTCTTCGGCGCCATTTTTGAGAAGACCATAGGGCTGGGCGGTGCTTCGGCCCTCGGCGTGGCGTCAAATATATTCGTCGGCAATGTCGAAAGCCTGATCATTATCCGGGCCTATCTCGACAAGCTGACGCGGTCCGAGGTGTTCGTCATGCTGGTGGTCGGCATGGCTAATGTCGCCGGATCGACCATGGTGGCCTATGTGCTGATTCTGCACGACGTACTGCCCAATGCCGGCGGGCATATCCTGGCTGCCGCCATCGTGTCGGCGCCGGCGGGCGTGCTGCTGGCGCGGATCATCGTGCCGGAACTGGCCGACCGCAAGGCTGAGAAGGTCGATTATGACAGCTCGCTGAAATACGACAGCGTAGTCGATGCCGTGTCGAAGGGGACGCAGGACGGCATGATGGTGGCGATGAATATCGCGGCGATCCTGATCGTACTCGTGGCGTTCGTCGCTCTCGCGAACATGATCCTCAGCAACTTTTACCACGTCGGGGGGCAGCCGATTACGATCGAACGTCTCCTGGGCTACGTCTTTACGCCGCTCGCCTGGCTGATCGGCGTGCCGTGGAACGAAGCCAAGACCGCCGGCGGGCTGCTCGGCGTCAAGATGGTGCTGACGGAGTTCGTGGCGTTTCTCCGGCTGGCCGCCATTCCGGTAGCCGACATGACCCCGCGCACACGGATCATCCTGACCTATGCGCTGTGTGGATTCGCCAATATCGGGTCCGTAGGGATCTCGGCGGCGGGCTTCGGCGCGCTTATGCCGCAACGTCGGCCGGAAATCTTTGCCCTGGTCTGGAAGGCCCTGTTCGCAGGCTTCCTGGCGACCTGCCTGTCGGCGGCCGTGGTCGGCGCGCTGCCGAATTCGGTTTACGGCCTCTGATCGAGGGTTCGGCGGGCAAAGGGTTTTTGCCACGGATAGCACGGATGGGCGCTACGCGCCCGACACGTATATCCATACCGATAACAATCCTCCCGCCAAACGACTGATGCGTGCGCCTCGCGCGAAGCGCATTCGTTGTTCAACGCGGCACAGGGGGGTTCGTTGGCAAGAATATCCGTGCCGCCGCGCAGCGGCGATCCGTGCTATCCGTGGCTAAACCCTTACCCGTCGCGGCTGCCGAGCGGCGATTTGCGGGCCAGGATCCCGGTAAAGCTCATCAGCAAGCGGTCCTTGCACCTCAACTCGCCGCGGCCGAAGACCAGGGTCTTGCCGGCGCGGGTGATTTCACCCGAGGCGATAATGACGTCGCCCAGGCGTCCGGGCTGCTGGAACTGCGAGTCGAGCTGGACCGTCACCGCGCCGCCGCCGTCGAGGTGGGGCAGGGCGAAGATGAACAGCGACGTGTCCGCCAGTGTCAGGAGACAGCCGCCATGGACCGTCCCGCCGCCGTTCAGGTGGCGATTTTCGGCCTTGAACGCCACTTCGGTCTTTCCAGCCGCGTCCTGCCGGTAGTAGTAGGGACCGACAAGGCCGTTGAAGGTGTCGGTGAGGTCCGATACCGCCCAGCCGGCGAATTCGCCTTCGCTGATCACCTGACGCTTCGATTCATCGGCCATTCTTTTACTCCGGAGGTACCTTATGTCTTCGCAGGTCGAGGAGACTCTGCTGGCGCTCTTATCGCAGGCGCGAGACAGTGAGTCCATAAGCCCCAACGACGTCGCCAAGACGCTCGATGCCGAGAACTGGCAGCGCGAACTTCCCAAGGTGCGCGGCGTGATTATCGGTCTGGCGCGCCAGGGCCGCGTCGAGGTCCTGCGCAAAGGCAAGCCGGTGTCGCCCGAAGGGCTTAAGGGCGTCTATCGCGTGCGGCTGTCGAAAGATGGCGAGGGCGCCGCAGAATCCTCCTGACGGTTATCGGCGCCGTTTCGCCTACAACCGGACGTCACGGGACAGTGTCTGGAAGACCGGATCTCTGGATTGTAGAGTCGTCCTCGGGGCGGCAAAGAGGAGCGCCATCATGAACAAGAACACGATCTGCCTGTGGTACGAGCGCGACGCCGAAGCGGCGGCGCGGTTCTACGCCTCGATCTTTCCCGACAGCGCGGTGAGCGCCGTGCACACCGCGCCGTCCGACTTTCCGGGTGGCAAGGCCGGCCAGGTTTTAACGGTCGAATTCACCGTCTGCGGCGTGCCGTGCCTGGGGCTCAACGGCGGCGACTATTTCAAGCAGACCGAGGCCTTCTCCTTCCAGATCATGACCGAGGACCAGGCGGAAACCGACCGCTATTGGAACGCCATCGTGTTGAACGGCGGCCAGGAAAGCCAGTGCGGCTGGTGCAAGGACAAATGGGGCGTGTCGTGGCAGATCACGCCGCGCGTCCTCAACGAAGCCATGGCGAAGGGCGGAGACGTCGCCAAACGCGCCTTCGACGCCATGATGGACATGGGCAAGATCGACGTCGCCAAGATCGAGGCGGCGGTCAAGGCCGACGCTTAAGCGTTTTTTCAGCGCAAACGCCGCAAGGCTCGCCGCGTAAGCGGCGGCGCGCAGTCGCTCTTGCCGACTGCGATTCAATCAATCGCCGCTGGAACAGGCGGCCGGGCGGCTTTTCGACCCTGGCGCTGCAGCCATTCGCCCAGCGCATCGGCCAGCGGATTGTCGCCCGCGCCAGGCTGGATAAAGGCCAGGCGAAACGGCAGTTCGCGGAAGCCGAACGGCGCCATGAGCCGGCCCATGGCGATATCGGCCTCGGCGAAGCTCCATGGCGCTATGGCCATGCCGAGACCCGCCACCGCGGCTTCCAGCATGTAGGAATTGTGCTCGAAGACCTGGACCGACGGCGGGTCGGGCAGGGGCCGGCCAAGGCCGCGCGACCATTCCTCCCAACTGGGCAAGAAGGTCTCGCTGACCAGCCGGGGTAGCCGCAAGGTCGCTTGCGCGTCGCGGCCGCACGCCTCCCAGACCTGCGGCGACAGGACCGGGCCGTGGAACTGCGGCATGAAGCGGATAAAGCGCGCGCCCTTGGGCACGGCGTCGTCCATGCGAATGGCGGCCTGCACGTGGCCGCGGCTGAAATCGACCGGGCCGTGTTCCTCGACGATGCGGATCTTCGTGCCGGGACGCGATTTCAGAAAGTCGGGCAAGCGCGGGATCAGCCATTTCATGGCGAAGGTGCCGTAGCACGACAGGAAAAGCTCTTCGCCTGTCGCGGCGCCGGGCAGGGCCTCCGCGATCCGTGCAAATGCGGCGCCGGTGGCTTCGGCCAGCCGTCGCCCCGCCAGGGTCAGGCGCAATTGATGGCGCGGACCTTCGACGAGGGCGGCGCCGACCTGGAGCTGCAGGGCGCGGATGCCCCGGCTGACGGCGCCGTGAGTGACGCCGAGTTCGTCCGCGGCGGCCGTCATCGAGCCCGTACGGGCGAAGGCTTCGAAGGCGCGCAGGCCGGAAAGAGCGGGAAGTCTGGGGGGTGTCATGTGAGTAAAACTCACACATTGCGGCCCATTTGTCGATTGCTGAAAGGGTCTTCTCCGCATTAGCTCTGCGCCACGAAGAGGAGATTTCACGCCATGCTGAAAGCGGTGGACTACAACGACAAACAACACGCGGGCTACGTCCAGGGCCGGGATTGGGGAACCGATCATGCCCGGCAATGGGTACGCATCATGGCGGCGCATGCCCCTGAAAACAGGCCGTTGACGGTGTTGGACCTCGGCTCGGGAACAGGGCGTTTCACCAGCCTCCTGGCCGAAACCTTCTGCGGCGAGGCGATCGGCGTCGAGCCCTCGGACCAGATGCGAAGGATCGCCGTCGAGCGGACGAACCATCCGCGCGTCCGCTTCCTGCCCGGAAAGGCCGAGGCCGTTCCGCTCGACGATCAATCCGTCGATATCGTGCTGATGTTCCTGTCGCTGCACCATGTCAGAGACCGTGCGGCAGCGGCGGCGGAGATCGCGCGGGTCTTGCGTCCCGGCGGCCGGCTGTTTGTCCGCAGCGCGTTTTCGCACGCGTGGCGCGCGACGGAGTTCGACTGGCATGCCTTCTTTCCCCGCGCCCGCGACATCGAGATCGAGATGTTTCCGACGCTTGAAGAGGTCGAGGATCTGTTCGCCGGGGTCGGCTTGCGCCGCACGGCCTTGATTCAGACCCGCGAGCAGGTTGCGGAAACGCTGGAAGAGCAGGCGCGCCGCCTGCATTTCCGGGCCATCTCAACCTTCGAGCATATGACGGAGGACGAAGTCCAGGCAGGGTTCGCGCGCCTCGACGCGGCCGTGGCGGCCGACCCCAAGGCTGGTCCGATCTGCTGCTTTAGCGATTTGCTGGTATTGGGCGGCTATTGAGGCATGGGCCGCGCCCGCGCGGACGCGGCCCATGCCTTTTTACGACAGGACGACGATCACCACGCGCCGGTTGGCCGAACGGCCGTCGGGCGTCGTGTTCGGCGCCACGGGCTGTTCGGAGCCGTAGGAGATCGACGCCATGCGGTTCAGCGGCACGCCCTGGCTGTTCAGGAAGCGGCGGGCGGCTTCCGCGCGCTCATTGCCCAGTTTCAGGTTGACGGCGTCGCTGCCGACGGCGTCGGTGAAGCCCTGGATTTCAAGATAGACGTTCTTGTTGTCGGTCTTCAAACGGCTGGCCAGTTGTCCCAGGGCCTGCTTTCCGCTTTCGGACAGCTCGGCCTTGCCGAAGGCGAACTTGATGGAGTCGTCGCTAAGCACGACGGAATAGTTGAACTTGCCTTCGGCCAGCTTTCCCGCCGCGGTGGCGCGATCCAGCGCCTCCTGAGAGGTCGTATCGAGCTGGGTAAGGTGCGCGTCGTGCTGATCCAGGCGTCCGCTGGCGATGGCGAACTTGTCATCGACATATTTGTGGCTGGCGCAAGCCGACACAGTCAGCATAAGGGGAAGCGCAAGAAAGAGTGCGCCAAGTTTACGGTATGTCATCGAAATCCTCTTGTTTCGAATCCCGCCGCCTAGCCTCGCATGCCTACTAAAACGATGAATATGGACCGAAAAAAGGCGGCACGGCGATCAGTTTATCCGGCCCGGCCGATCGATTCTCCTGGCGGGAGAACATAATCATTTCCTTATTTCGAGTGGGTCTAATCTCAATGCGTTTTCCCTATCGCGCCTTTTTTATTGGTTTTTTACAGCCGCCGAAGCTCTTCGGCGGCTGTATATTTATGCGCCGATCCGCCGGGGCGCCGGCAATTGCGATCGCACGCCAACTGTGTCTTCATATGGCTTTGCGCGATGGGCGGGGCTGACCATGCAAACGGACGTCAAGGTTATCTATCCCGAGGACAGGCTGCCGCTTCTGCAGACCCTGGTGGCCGGGTTCCAGCACGTCATGGCGATGTTCGGCGGAACGGTGCTGTGTCCGCTGCTGATCGGGTTCGATCCCGGCACGACCGTTTTCTTTTCCGGCGTCGCCACGCTTTTGTTCTTCGTCATCGTGCGCGGCCGTGTTCCCAGCTATCTGGGATCCAGCTTCTCGTTCATCGCCGCCATCATCGCGGTCACGGGCTACGCGGGTACCGGGCCCAATCCCGATATCCCGCGGGCCCTGGGCGGAATCGTGGCGTGCGGCGCCGTCTATGCGGCCATCGGCCTGCTGGTCGTGGCCACGGGGCGGGGCTGGATCGAACGCCTGATGCCGCCCGTCCTGACCGGGGCCATCGTCGCCGTGATCGGGCTCAACCTGGCGCCCGTGGCGGTGCACGATCTCAATGGATCGGCGTTCGATACCCTGTTTGGCCTGTTTACCGTCCTGATCGTCGCCCTGAGCGCGGTCTTCCTGCCCAGGTTCCTGGCGCGCCTGCCGATCCTGATCGGCGGCGTCACGGGCTTTGTGGCCTACTACGCCCTGTGCAATCTCGGCGACATGGGTAAGCCGATCGACTTCGCGCCGGTCGTGCGGGCCGCCTGGTTCGGTTTGCCGCATTTTACGACCCCGACTTTCGCGCCCGACGCCATGATGATGGTCGCGCCCGTCGCCGTTGTCCTGATCGCCGAAAACCTGGGGCACGTGCGGGCGATCGGCGCCATGACGGGGCGTAATTTCGACCGCTACCTTGGCTGGGCCTTCGCCGGCGACGGCATCGCCACCATGCTGGCCGGCGGTTTCGGCGGCACGGGGGTGACGACCTACGCCGAAAACATGGGCGTCATGGCGATTACGAAAAATTTTTCCAGCTGGACATTCGTCGCCGCGGGGCTGTTTGCTATTGCCTTCGGCCTGTCGCCGAAATTCGGCGCGGTCGTTTCGATTCTGCCCGGACCGGTCCTGGGTGGCCTGTCCCTGGTCGTATTCGGATTGATCGCGGCGACGGCCGGACGCATATGGGTGGAAAACAAGGTCGATTTCACCGAGCCGCGCAACCTGATCGTCGTCGGCGTCGCAGCCGTCATCGGCGCCGGCGACCTGTCGTTGAAAATCAACGGCTTTTCCTTTGGCGGGATCGCGCTGGCGTCCTTCGTGGCCATCGCTCTATACCATCTCCTGTCGATCAGGCGGGCGCCCGGCCGGTCATGACGCGGGTGAAATAGATGGTCTCGGCGTCCGGCCGGGCGCGATAGAGCTGGGCCGGACGGTTGCTGCCAACTCGAAAAAGCCCGTCCTCCGCCGGGGGGCGAGGGCGGGCTTTTTCAACATTGGCTATGGCGCGGCGGGCGGTATAGTGCGCGCCGCGGAGGGACCAGATGGGCAAATTTATCCTGAGCATGAACGTCTCGCTCGACGGCTATGTCGACGACATTGGCGGCAATCTTGTCATGCCGGCGCCGAGTTCGGAGGTCTTCCGCTTCTGGATCGACGAGGTCGGCAGGCATGCCGCGACCATCTACGGCCGGCGCATGTACGAGGTGATGCGTTACTGGGACCAGGACGATCCGAACTGGAGCGACGCGCTTCGCGAATTCGCCGACGTCTGGCGCAAGGTGCCGAAATGGGTGGTGTCCTCGACGCTGGGCGAGGTCGGGCCCAACGCCACCTTGATCAAGGGCGATATCGCGGCACAGGCGCGCGACCTGAAAGCGCGCACGGACGGCACGATCAGCGTGTCCGGTCCCGAGATCGCCGGGCTGATGACGGGGCTTAACCTGATCGACGAATATCATATGGTGCTGCGCCCCTATGTGCTGGGCCAGGGCAAGCCCTTCTTCCACGGCGCCCGTCCGCCGCTCAAGCTGGTATCCAGCGAACGGCTCGACGACGACACGATGCACCTGGTCTACGTGCCGGCTTAGCGGGCCGCCTTCCGCCCTGCCGCCGCGATCAACATCGCTTCCAGATCCGCCGGTTCGAACGGCTTGGTCAGGAAGTGCGCGAAGCCGACCTCCGTCGCCTGCTGCCGGGTCTTGGCGTCGCCGTATCCCGAATGGGCGATAAAGAGCGTATCCGCCAGCCCCGGCAAGGCCTTCATGTCGCGGCAGATTTCGAAGCCGTTCGTCCCCGGCAGGCCGATATCAAGAACCACCACGTCGGGCGTGCGTTCGGCTGCGCTGGCCATGGCGGTAGCGGCGCGGTCGGCCAGGGCGTAGGAATATCCCAGAAGCTCGACCATCCAACCCGTCGTCTGGGCCGAGGCGGCGTTGTCGTCGACGATCAGGACATGGAGCGGCACGTTCGCAGTGCCGGACAAGCGCGTCATAGGGAACCTTGTAAGATAAACTCTTTTCGAGGCTAAGCCCCGGGAAACATTGCCGCTTTATGCGGCTGCGCGCGACAAGGGCGTGTCGCGTCGCCGGGGGCGCGAAAACCTTGTGTCCGCCGGTAACACTTCCGTACCGGCGTGTCTGTCTACTAGTGCACATAGCTGACGTTATTTTTCTGTTGCCCCGGACTTTGCCAGGACTTTGCCCCGACTTTGAAAGCACGCTGATGACGTCTCCCACTCCCCAGCAGATGGCGCAAAACGCCCTTCTTTCGGTGTTGCGCGAAGAGGACAGGCGGCGTCTGCAGCCGCACATGCTGATCCTCGACCTTCCGCAGCATACGGTGCTGTCGCACGCCGGCCAGGACGTCGTCGACACCTGGTTTCCGTGCGGCGGAGCGCTGGCGGCCTTCTGCATCGCCGGTCCGGAAGGGCAGGGCGTCGACGTCGCTTTTGTCGGCCGCGAAGGCGCCATCGGCGGCATCGTGTCGAACGGCAACGTGCCGGCCTACGCCACGGCCGTGGTGCGGCTGGAAGGAACCTTCCTGCGCATCAAGACGGTGGCGCTGGAACAGGTGAAGCTGGAATCGATCAGCCTGAGGCACTGGTTTTCACGCTACGCCGACTGCCTGCTGGCCCAGGTCTTTCAGACATCGGCGTGCAATGCCGTCCACACCATACGCCAGCGCGTCGCCAAGATGATCCTGGCGGGCCTGGAGCGCAGCAACGAGACCGAGTTCAAGATGACGCAGGATCAGCTGGCCGACATGCTGGGCGTGGGCCGCAGCTTTATAAGCCGCGTCCTGGGCGGGCTGCGGCGCGACGGCATCATCGAAACCGGGCGCGGCGTGCTGGTGATCAAGGACCTTCAGGCCCTGCGCGCCCTGTCCTGCCACTGTACCATCGCCATCGAGGACCATTTCGACAAGGTCCTGCACGGCATATACCCGCCGCCGGTATAGGGCGGCGGCCTACTGCCGTTGATCGTGCGGGTTGCCCCGGCGCTCGCCCGGCTTGTCCGGATGAGGATCGTCGTGGTGCGCGGCCTTCGCCTTTTGCTGCGCGGCAGCCTGTTGGCGCGCGACGGCCTGCTGATGGGCCAGCTGCTGCGCGGCCAGGACTTTTTGCTGTTGCGCCTGCTGCTGATGTTCATGGGCCTGCTGTTGCTGGGCCAGTTGCTGGCGCTGGCGGGCTTCGGCCTGTTGGTGTGCCTGTTGTGCGGCCTTTTGGGCGCCGATTTGCTTGCGCCGGGCTTCTTCGGCCTCCGCGAGTTTCTGCTGTTTGACGGCGGCCAGCCGTGCCTCGGCCTGTTGGTGAGCCTGTTGCGAAGCCTGTTGTGCGGCCTGCTGCGCGCCGATCTGCTTGCGCCGGGCTTCCGCCGCTTCGGCCTGCTTCTGCTGTTTGAGGGCAGCCAGCCGCGCCTCGGCCTGTTGATGGGCTTGCAGAGAGGCCTGTTGTGCACCCAATTGCTTGCGCCGGGCTTCCTCGGCTTCGGCCTGCTTCTGCTGTTTGACGGCGGCCAGCCGCGCCTCGGCCTGTTGGTGCGCTTGCAGCGAGGCCTGCTGTGCGGCGAGTTGCTGTTGCGTGCGTTGTTCAGCCGACTGACGCTGTTTGTCGGCTTCCGCCCTCTGCTGATTGTTCCGGAATTCGGCTTGCTGGCGGGCTTGCTGTTGCGTCTGCCGATCGGCGAGCTGTTGATTCAACCGCGCTTGCGTCACGGCGTGATCACGGGGAAGCTGGTCAGCGAGGGCCTGCTGCTGACGGTCGCCGATGGCGGCGGGCGGCGACCCGCGATAGTCCTGGCGCTGCCAGTCGTTGAAGGCCTGCGCCTGGCGGGCCCGCTGGTCGCGTTCGCCCTGCCAGTAGGCCGCCTGCTCGGCGGCGTGGGCGTCATGATAGGCGCGCCATTCGGATTCGCGCGCAGCCTGCGCCGACCAGTCGGCGCGGGCGGCGTCGATCTGCGAACGACGCGCGGCCCAGTTGGTGGCGCGGACCTCGCGGCGTTCGCTGTTCAGCGACGCGGCATAGACGGCGCGCGCCCGGGTCAGTTCGCGCGCGGCGCGGTCGGCATAGCGTTCGGTGTCGCGCACCGGCCGCCCGCCGCGGTCGTAGACGACGACCAGGTCGCCGTTGTCGTCATAGCCGTAGCTGTTGTCGTAGTCGCGCACGAGGTAGGGGGCGCGGGCCCCGGCGCGGTAATAGTAATAGCGGTCGCCGCCGTCGAGCGGCTCGACCAGCCGCACCGAGTCGTCGCGGCCGCGCCACGCCCACAGATGAGTCGGACCATAGTCGTAACCGTAGTCCGGGGGCGCGTCGCCGAATGCGTCGCTCATGGCGTAGGCGTGATCGACATAGGCGTAATCGTCTTCGGGCCGCCTTACGCGGACGACGCGGACCGGCGCCGAGGCGCGGGGAAGTGCCGCCGCCGAGGGCGCGGGCGCGACCGGCGTTTCCGGCCCGGTCGTCAGCGGCATGGCCAGGGCGGCCAGATCGGCGCTGCTGCTTGAGGTGGCGGTGGTGTTGCGCGCGGGGTTGCAGCCGGCCAGCGCGAGGGCGCTCAGCAGGGCAATCGCCGAAATGGAGGTTTTGGAAGGGAGCATGTGCGCTCTCCTCATGTGACGACCGGTGGCCGGGAAAGTTTGGCCTATGAAACGCTCCGGCCGCGCCGTTCGACAATGCCGAGATAAGGCCTTTGCCGTTAAATCCTCATAGGATTAATGGCCGCGCACCGTGTACGCGGCCATCTGGGAGCGGCTTATAGCTTCCACCGCAGGGAGACGCCGTAGTAGCGGCCTTCGTCGCGGATATCGCGCGGGAACTGGCGGCCCGGCGCGTAGTAGCTGAAGTTGTGGTAGGGGACCGCCAGGATGTTGCTGATGTCGAAGTTCAGCGTCAGGTGCGGGTTCAGGGTGTAGTTGAGCGAGTAGTCGAGGCGTTCGACGGCGTCGGTGCCTTCGCCGGTGAAGCCGCCGTTGGCGCTGGATTGATAGTACGAGTTGATCCAGCCCGAACGTCCGTTGAACGACAGGCGGGTCGACAGCTTGTCCTTCTCGTAGAAGACCGCCAGGTTATAGCTCCACTTGGACACGCCAGGGATCTGGACGTAGTCCGGGAATGTGCCAAGTGTGTCGGGCATTCTGTTTTTGGCCTCGATATAGGTCACGTTGGCCTGGACACCCAACCCGTTCCACTTGCCGGGAAGGAAGTCGAAGAAGGTCTGGCCGCCGACCTCTATGCCCTTGATCTGGCCCTGACCGGCGTTTTCCGGCCGCGAGACCTGGATCAGGCCGTAGGTTGGATCCTGGACGCGGCGGGTATAGTTCGAAATGAAGCCGAACAGGTCGCGATAGAAGACTGCGGCCGTCAGCGAGCCGGTGTGCGAGAAATAGTATTCCGCCGTCGCGTCGTAATTGGTCGAGGTCAATGGCTTCAGGTCGGGATTGCCGGCCGATCCGTAGGCGTCGGGCGCGTCGGCCGGCGTGGTCGAGGTCTTGACGTTCTGCGAAATGTTGAGCGCCGGGTTCAGCGCGCCGAAATCGGGGCGCGTCCGCGTCTTGGTAATGGCGAAGCGGAACTGCAGCTGTTCGGTCGGCCGCAGGCGCAGGCTGATATTGGGCAGGACGTCGATATAGTTCTGGTGCGAGGTGCGGGGCACCGACTGGGTCGACCCATTCCAGGTAACGCTCGAAATCCCGCTGTAGTCGCCGACGGTATTGACCGCGCGCACGCCGATGTCGCCATCCGCGTCGATGCCGAACAGCCGCGTTTCGTAGTGGGTTTGCGCATAGGCCGAGCGTGTGGATTCGCGCGCCGTGAAGCCCCAGAGCGGATTGTAGTCGAGCGGCTTCTGCCAGTTGGCCAGCGTATCCTTCCAGCCCTGGTCGTTCGGATACATGGCCACCAGCTGTTGCAGGGCCTGGATGGTGTAGGCCTCGAGTTCCTTGGTGTGGCTTTGCACGCCGTCGATCGAGGGCTCAAGCCATTGCCGGAACCCTTGCACGCTGCCGCGGAAGGTGTCCTCGGTCAGGCTGAGGCCGCCGAACGGCGTGTTGGCGAAGGGCAGGGCCAGGGGAAGCGTCCAGGCGTAGCGGTTGCCGTTGCGCAGGTAGGCGCTGCGGTCGGTGTAGCGCAGGCCTGCCTTTACATTTTTGAATATATTCCAGTCGGTTTGATAGACGATGTCGCCGCGCCACTGAATGCCGTGGCCCTCGGTCTTGTATTTCGACTGGTAGTAGCCGCGCCAGATGTAGCTGGAGGGATCGGCAACGTCGATATTGGTGACGTTGAAGGCCGCCCCGCCGTTGTCGCGGTCGGCGCGGAAGGTGACGTCGACGGTCGGCGCGTTCTTGAATTCGGAATCGATGCTCCAGGATTCGGACGAATAGATGCTGTCCGTATAGGCGAAGTCGGTCGTCGCCTTCAGGCGGCCGTTATTATAGACGGCGCCGAAAGCCACCTGGGACGTATCGGTCCGGCCTTTTCCCGTCGACCGGTAGAAGTCGCCAACGCCACCGCCTGACTTGGTGAAGCTGAGCGCCTGATTGGTGTACAGGGGATCCAGCACGACATTGCTCAGCGTCGTCGCATCGTTCAGCGACATCCGCGTCCAGTCGGCCGCGCCCTTGCTGCGATACGCCTGCCACAGGAGTTCGGCGTACAGTTCCAGGTGGTCGGACACCTTCCACTGGAAGGCGGCATTGGCCGACGGCCGCCAGCGCAGGCCGCTGTCCATATAGGTGCCGACGCCCGACGAATAGTTGAAGGTATTGCCGGCGGAGGCGGGCGTGATCGTCTGGCCTGAATTGGCGGTCACGATCCAGCCGTCGGCCCACCGCACGGCGTTGCGATAGTTCTGTTCCGTGTAGGACAGGTTGAGCAGGGCGCCCATTTCACCGACAGGCGTGGTCCAGCGGTCGCTGATCAGCACGTTGCCGTTGACGTCGCTCTTGCCGTTCTGGTCGTTATAGGTTTCGCGGAACGCCCCGTCCATTTCGAAACCCTTGAAATCGAAGGGGCGGCGGGTACGCACATTGATCAGCCCGGCAAGGCCCGGCTCCAGCAGGTCGGCCGTTCCGGACTTGTAGACTTCCAGGGAGGCCAGGGCGCCGGACGGGAAATCCTGCATCTGGACGCGGCGCAATTCCGCCGTCGAAATGTCGCGGCCGTTGACCGTCGTCGCGACGTCGGGCAGGCCGCGCACAAGCACGCCCGAGCCCTCATCGCCGTAATGCGTGATCTGGACGCCCGGCAGGCGGGCCAGCGATTCGGCGGCATTGTTGTCCGGAAGCTTGCCGATGTCTTCGGCGACGATAGCGTCGACGATCGAATCCGACTGTTTCTTGATCTGTTGCGCCGAGCGCATGCTGGCGCGGTAGCCTTTCACGACGACGACCGATTCCGTTTCCTGTTTGGCGGTCTTGTCTTTTTTTGCGGTGTCGGACGTGGCCGTCGTAGGGGTCGATTGGGCGTGGGCGGTCCCGCAAGCCGCCATGAGCAGCACGGACGCAGACGCCAAAAGGTGCAATTTCACGTTCATATTTTCCTCCGGAACGGGCGTTGTTCGCCCTTGTGCGTTTTGTAGGACTAATATGATTAGTCCGGCAATTTGGTTTTCATAAATCGGATTTGTTTTGGGCTTCTTGCTGTCATAAATGCAACAGATTGGCCGTAATACGACGAGAATCCGAGGCGCTGTCCCGGCTTTTGGTGAGGTATTTCTATATCTGGACCTCAGGCGGTGGCGTGCGGGTCTTGCGTGTCCGGCGTCGCAGGTGAAATGACGCATGGTGCGGCTGGAGTCGCGCTATGCCCATAAAATATTTCAATTAATTCAGTGAAATATATAAAATGACCCTCGCGCCCCTTCGATTCGGCACCGGGGTTTCAGCTGTCGATCCGGACGGGCGCGAGGTAACACAAGGTGTTTTTTAAGTCTCGAGGCGAGGGAGCTGGCAACGGTTTGCCGTCGTCGTGATGGCCATTCACCAGGCAGTCAGCCACGCGAACCAAGCGTCTCAGCGGGGCTATATTAAGTCGTATATAATGCAAAAGTAAAGCCATTTTGTATGAGTTTTCCTCTCCGTTATTTGAGAAATATAACGATGCCGGGTGGGCTTGCGGAAGCATATGTGGCGATTTCGCAACGGTCGTGCGGCATATCTGCAAGCCATATTGCGTATGGTTGCGAAATTAACTATAGCGCTCGCCGGGCCGCATAGGGCGGCCGGCATGGAGACATGAATTGTTGGGATCGAAAACCTGTCGGGGCCTGAAGCCCGCCGCGATCCTGCCTTTCGTCTGAGGCGCCTTTCGGCGCCGCGGCGGGGCAGGGATGCCCGGGCCGCAGAGTTCCTGATGACATAGCTGGAACATCGCGAGATGCGCGCGACCGCGCGCGTCCGCTTAAAAAGAACAAGACAATGACAGAACATGACATCGTCCGGAGCGTCCTGCTCCGGATCGCGCGGGGCGTTGCGCCGAATGCAATGCTGGCGCAAAAACTGATGGCCTGGGGCGCCGGCAACGCGGCTTGGCTGACGGGGGAGGCGGAAGCCCCGCCGCCCGCAGTCGAGGCCGAACCGGCGGACGCCGAAGCGCGGGCAGAGGCCTTGGGCAAGGCGCTGACCGCGTCGCTCGATTCGGGCGGCCATTGGGCGCGGTTCCTGGCGCGCGTCGAAGCCGCGCCGGCGCCGGAAGAGCCGCGTCCGCACGTGCTCGACCTGGCCGTCGAGCTGGGGCGGCTGCTCAGCCTTCAGCCCTTCGACGCCCGGCTGCTGACGCTGATGATCGCCTGCGACCGCCTGCCGCGGCTGTCGAACCTGCTGAACGACGTCATCGAACACGTGCGCGACCTGCCCGCCATCCTGGGCGAGCTGGCCGGCGCCCAGCCGATCGACGCCGATCCGCGCGTCCGCTCAAGCGAGGTGCTGAAGCTGGGGCTCGTCGCCTTCGGCCTGCGCCTGCGCCACGACAATGCCGTGGAGATCCGCTGGCCGCTGGCGCGCGTGCTCGACCGCAATCCGACGATCGAGGCCTTCGGCGACGCCCTGGCGGGCAAGCGCCAGCCGGCCAGCCTCGTCCTGGCGGACTTCGACCACGTGCCCGACGCGGACTTCCTGGTGCGCCTGCTTAAGGGCGCGGCGCGCGAGCGCGCCCACGGCGTCAACATCCTGATCCACGGGCCGCCGGGCACGGGGAAGACCGAGCTGGCGCGTACGCTAGCCGCCGCCGCGGGCTGTCCGCTGCACGGCGTCGCCGAAGCCGACGAGGACGGCGAAGAACCGTCGCGCCACGACCGCGTGCTGGCGCTTCAGCTGGCGCAGCGGATCCTGGGCGACCGCTCGGGCGGGGTGCTTTTGTTCGACGAGATGGAGGACCTGATCGGCAATGCCCAGCGCTCGCGCGGCGACTGGTTCTCCGAGCGCGAGGGCAGCAAGGTCTTCGTCAACCGGCTCCTGGAAACCAACGCCACGCCGGTCATCTGGGTGACTAACGCCGTCGGCAATATCGACGACGCCATCCTGCGCCGCATGAGCTTTGTCCTGAAGCTCGACCTGGCGCCGCGCCGGGCCGCGCACCGTATCCTCGACCGCATCCTTGAGGACGAGGGCGGGAAGGCGGGGCCGGAGATCGCCCGGCTGATCGATGCCGCGCCCCAGACCTCCAGCGTGCTGCGCGTGGCGGTGCGGGCGGCCCGGCTGGCGGGGGAGGCGGATTGCGGCGCGCGGGCGGCGACGTCGCTGGTGCGCGCCCTGCGCGGCGGGGAACTGCCGATGCCGGGTCCGGGCGAGATCGACTTCGCGCTCTACGAAGCCGATCGGCCGCTCGACGCTCTGTTCGACGGCATCCGCGATCAGGGGGCGCTCGACGTCTCCTTGCTGCTGACCGGTCCGCCGGGCACGGGCAAGACGGCGCTGGCGCACCA
>FTCZ01002427.1_pt1 | contig 22658 bp, 22 predicted proteins | sample 1658871 | NCBI WGS metagenome assembly FTCZ01 (sample SAMEA3914864, study PRJEB12502) | metagenome | biome: forest; material: soil | place: USA | collected 2012-03-12 | depth 0.3 m
CCCAGCGCCCGCGCGCGTTCCAGCCGTTCCTCCGACAGATCGAGCGCAACCACGTCGGTCACCCCGCGATCGATTAGCCAGAGCAGCATGCCAAGGCCGATCGGCCCGCAGCCGAACACCACGACCTTGTCGCCGGGCTTTACGTCCGCGCGGTTGACGCCGTGCATGGCGACGGCCAGCGGCTCGCACATGGCGGCAACGTCGTAAGAGATGCCCTCGGGGATCGGCAGGATGGAATCGCCCAGGCGCGCCTCGCGCACCAGCAATTCCTGCGTGAACGCACCTTCCGGCCCGCCCGAACCGATATTGCTGGGCGTCATCATCGGATTGACGATCACCGCATCGCCCACCGCAATGCCGGAGACTTCCGCGCCCACTTCCATCACTTCGCCCGCGCCTTCATGGCCCAGCGCGGTCTCCACGCCCGGCGGAATGCCCCCCATCTTGATGTAGGACAGGTCCGATCCGCAGATGCCGACCGACTTCATCTTCACGACCACATCCTTCGGCCCCGCCGCCGGACGTTCGTAAGCATCGACGCGGACATCGCCGACGCCGTGGATCTTGAGCAGTTCCATAGCTTCTCTCCTCATCCAGCCGCTTAGGGGCGGACCATGTAGCCGCCGTCGATGGTGACGGTCTCACCCGTCATGAACGAGCTGGCATCCGAGCACAGATAGGCGCCGATGCCTTCGAAGTCCGCCGGATAGCCGGTGCGCTTCATCGGGATCGTCGGCGCGAAGTGCGCGGCCACGGCGTCGGCGCGCGGGCCTTCGCCCATCATCGGCGTCATGATCAGGCCGGGCGCGACCACGTTGGCGCGGATGCCCAGCGGCGCGAGTTCGATGGCAAGGCAGCGCACCGCCGCCGCAATAGCCGCCTTCGAAGAGGCATATTCCATCTTGCCCGGCAGACCCTGGAACAGCGAAAGCGATCCGCAGGCGACAAGGCTGCCGCCGCTTTCGTCACCCGCCTCGACCCGCTCCTTCATCAGCCGCGCACCTTCGCGCAGGGTGAAGAAAGCGCCATGGAGCGCGGTGTTCTGGAATTCGTGCCAGTGCTCGGTCGGCATCTCGAACACCGAGTTATAGCGTGGGCTGGCGCCCGAGTTGGCGAAAACGCAGTCCACCCGGCCGAAATCCGCCATGACCTGCTTGTAGCCTTCGACGATGTTCGCTTCCTGCGAAACGTCTACCTGATAGGCGATCACCTTGCCCGCGCCGGCCGCTTCCAGTTCGGCCTTGGCCTTGGCGCTCTTCTCGGCATTGCGGGCCCAGATCGCAATATCGCCCCCCATCTTGGCGACGCCCATGGCGAAGCCGAAGCCAATGCCGCCATTGCCGCCGGTCACCACCGTCACCTTGCCCGTGCAGTCGAAAAGGCCCTTGGCCATCATTCTCTCCTCGATCCCGTTACCGGCCTTGTTGCCGGCACTTTCGTTGGCGCGATGTTTCCCGACACCAGCCTTGTCCCGCAAGCGTGGGGGGCATAGAAATCAGGCCTTATCCAAGCGTCAGGGACACGAATTCGGGCCAGAGACCCGACAGGGACCTGAGGCGTCCGGGAGAATGAGAGATGCCCGCCAGCACGGCCGCCCCGCTGCCGACCATGACTGTCGATGCCGCGCTTTCCGCGCCGGGAATCCATGCCGAAATCGTCCGGTTCGACATCCCCGAACCGACCGACACCCGGCACGCGGTGGGCGCCGGATATCATGTGAACTTGTGCCTCACGCCCCGCCCGCTGCAATCGCGCGGCGGCTATCGCGAGCGCTGGGGGCCACACCGGTTCGAGCGGCTGGGCGACGTCTTCGCGATTCCTCCCGGCGAATCGCTCTATATTCGGGGTGGCAGCGGGCGACAGGCCTCACTGGTCTGCACGATCGACGCAGCACTGGTGCACGAGTTGTTGGGCCGGGAACTGCCGTGGGACGATGCTCACCTCGCCGCCGCGCTGGACATCGGCAGCGCGCAAGTGCGCGCGCTGCTTTTCCGCATCACGGCCGAAGTGCGCCACCCCGGGCTTGCGTCACGCAGGATGCTGGAACTGCTGGGCGGCGAACTGGCCATCGAACTGGGGCGATATGGCTTGGAAGTCTCCGAAAGGCCGATGACCGGCGGCCTGTCCGGCTGGCGCCTGCGCCTGATCGAGGAGCGCTTGGCCGGAGACCTGACCGCGCCCTCGCTGAAGGAACTGGCCGATTCGTGCGGTCTTTCGGTGCGCCAGCTCACGCGCGGGTTCCGTGTCAGTCGCGCCTGCTCGATCGGCGACTATATCGAGCAGCGTCGCATGGAAGCGGCCAAGCGCCTGCTGATGGAGGGGGAAAGCGTGAAGACGATCGCCTTTTCGATGGGCTTCGCCTCGCCATCCAGCTTCACTTTCGCGTTCCGCCGCGCGGTCGGGGCCAGCCCCAGCACGTTCCGCCAGCGGCAGGGACGCGCCTTGGCCTCAACGTCTGTCGCGGCGTGAGGCTGTTGCCGGTCTTGACCCGGATTCGACATAACGGCCCGATCTGACGCGCCTGCCGCATTGCCAATCGGCCCCGCGCGCAGGCTATCCTCGTATCCATGAGGCCGCCGCAGCGGCCCGCACAGAGACACGGGAAAGAGGACCACGCAATGGCCGAGCAACTTACGGCGGACCAGATCGTCGGCGACGCCCTCGTCGAGCAGGCGATGAAGGACACCGGCATCGATGCCTTCGACAACGACACCTGGCGCGAGGGCTTCGACGTCTTCGTAAACGACTTCAACGCCGGAATCGCGCGGGGACAGTACACCGAAGGCGGCATCGCCCGTGCCACCGCCGATACCCTCCACTACCTTCGCGGCCGGCTGAAGATTTCGGACTACCTGCGCCAGAATCCGGAACTGCTCACCCGCCCGGTCGAAAAGCCGGTCTTCGTGATGGGCGTACCGCGCACCGGCACCACGCTGCTGTCCAACCTGCTCGCTGCCGATCCGGCGCGCCGTTCGCCGCTTACCTGGGAAATCGACGATCCGGTGCCGCCGGTCGCCTCGAAGGACCTTCTCACCACCGATCCGCGCGCGCAGGCCCGTCTGGCGCAGGAAAAGGCGATGCTGGAAGCCAATCCGGCCATGGGCAAGTACTATCGCGGATCGGCCGTCTATCCGAACGAATGCGTGTTCTTCATGGCGCATGACTTCAAGACGCTGATGATCGATTCCAAGGGCAAGCTGCCGGAATACAAGGAGTTCATCTTCTCCTGCGACATGACCAGCGCCTATGAGTACCACAAGAAATTCCTCCAGGTGCTCCAGCAGAATGCCGGCGGGGTCTGGAACGTGAAGAAGCCCAGCCATGCGCTGTGGCTGGAGACGATCTTCAAGGTCTATCCCGATGCCCGCGTGCTCTGGGCGCACCGCGATCCGTTCACCGCGACGGGATCGCTCTGCTCGATCATCTCGCTCAGCCATATGGCGCACATGGGCAAGCCGGACACGGCCTGGCTCAAGGAAAATTACACCTGGCAGGCGGCGGAGCACGCCAACCGGATCATGGATTTCCGCGACAAGCATGGCGAGGACAAGGTGATCGACGTCCACTACGCGGACATGACCGCCGATCCGATCGGCACGATGAAGAAGGTCTACCAGCAGCTGGGCGACGTATGGACTGCCGAGGCAGAGGCGGGCATCCAGCAGTGGGTGGACGACAACCCGCAGGACAAGTTCGGCAAGCACGAATACAAGCTGGCCCAGTACGGCATCGAGAAGGCGGAGCTGGAGCCGCTCTTCGAACGCTATCTGTCCCGCTACGACGTGGCCCGCGAAGGCTGATCGAGGGCGCCGCTCGGCTGAAATCCGGCATGAATCCGGCGCAAACCGACACCCGCCCAATACACCTCGTCGCCCCCGCGAAGGCGGGGGCCCCGCTTTCTTCTAGCCACGCCGCAAGAAAAAGCGGGATCCCCGCCTTCGCGGGGATGACGTGGTTAGGTGCAGGCGCAAGATTTTAGGAGAGACTGATGCTCGAAGGCCGCCACTACCAGAACGCCTATGTCTGCGACAATCTGGAAGCCGGGATCGACATGTTCCGCGGGCGTGGGCTGACCCGCGAACCGATGATCATCCCGGTGGACCAGCAAGTGCTCACGCCGCAGGGGCTGAAGCGCCAGAAGGGCCGGATCTGCTTCATCTGGATCGGCGAACTCCAGATCGAACTGATCGAGAACGAGATCGACGAAGTGGGCATTTACGCCAACTGCCTGTCGAATGGAGGTCCGCTGCGCTTCCACCACATCTGCTTCGGCGTCGACGACTGGGCCGATTTCCGCAAGCGCGTGGACGCTCAGGAATTCCCGCTCGCCATGGAACGGCCCGAGGGCGACGATCCCAATGCGCTGAAGTTCCTCTACCTCGATGCGCGCAAGGTCTTCGGACACTACATCGAATATACCTGGATGCCCGACGCGATGTGGCAGCAGATCAGGAAAATGTGACCGGCATCGTGCCGTCGGCTCGTACGGCGGCACGTCCCACCGATTCCCGCGCCATGCGATAGGCGGTGGGGTCGGGAATGTTGAGCCGGGCCTGGGCTGCGTCCAGCGGCTCGGCAAGCAGGCGTTCGTAGTCCTCGCCGGGTAGCCACGCGGCGTTCTTACCCCGACGGTAGCCTTCGCGGATCGCGCGCCGCACCTGCTCGCCTCCACGCACGCGCAAGGACTTGAGCGCGCCGCCCACCGCGATGAACGCCCAGCCCAGCCCGTGCGTCTGCGCATAGGAGAACGCCACAAGGCACAGTTCTCCCAGCGGCTCGTCAGCGCGATAGCCGGTGAGGATGTGCCAGATATCGTGCGTATCGCGCATGCGGCGGCCGTACCAGAGATAGGGATGGCGCACGTTGAGATCGACGCCGTCGATCTTGCTCACTTCGGCCAGACCCGTGGCAGAATAGCCCGTCATGCGCAGAAATTCGGCATAGGCCGCGCCCACGGTGCCCTCACCGAATTGTGCGACGAAGGCGGGATCGGAGAAGCGTTCGGCCAGTTCGACCCGCTCGTAAGCGATGCGCCCGCCATCGGCGGTGCGCAGCAGCCGCAGATAACCGGCCTTTGCCGTGCCCGCATTGAGCGCGCGCATGATGCGGAAGACCTGCTGCGTGTCGTTGGCATCCGCCAGCAAGCGGCGCAGCGCCTTGAAGGCGGTAGCCCAGTCGCGACGGTCAGGGATCACGGTGGAGATATCCGATGTCATCATCCGTTCCTTGGCAAGAAGCCGATAACGGTATTAATATGAGCAAAACTCATATTCCGAAACTCGCGTTTGCAACCACCGCCCATGACCCAGAAACCGCCCGAAAATCCGCCACTCAAGACGCGCAGCCCACGCCAGGGCCGCGCCGTGCACAAAGTCGAACTCATGTTGGAGGCGGCCATGCGGCTGCTGGACGACAAGGGTTATGAAGCGTTCACCACCAATGCCGTCGCCGAAACGGCAGGCGTCAGCATCGGCACGCTCTACCAGTACTTCCCGAACAAGGAGGCGATCCTCGACAGCCTTGCCGATCGTGAGATGGCGGCGCTGTCGGAACGGATCCTGACCGTTCTGGCCGACAAGGCCATGGTTTCGGTGCGCGAGCGTGTGGGCCTGATCGTCCGCGCCGTTACGACCGCCTATGGCGACCGGCGGCGCGTGCACCGGCTGCTGATGGAGCGATCGCTGGCGCGGGGAACGCATCGGATGGCGCCGTTGCTGGACCACCTGACCACCCTGCTCTCCTCCCCTTCCGGCCCGAACGCCCCCGGCAGCGAGCGCAAGCTGACGCGCGGCGAGGCCTTCGTGATCACCACGGCTTTCGTCGGCGTGCTGCGCGCGATGATCATGCGCCCCGAATCCGCGCCCAGCGACGCAGAAATCGAGGATGGTCTGGTGCGCCTCGTGATGGGCTACGCCGATCTCGCCAATCCAGTCGAGGACGGCTCGATTCAGGTCGGCTCGATTCAGGCCGGCTCTGGAACTACCTCGCCGTAAAGCGTGGTGCGCTGCTTCAGACTGCGACCGACGCTTTCGGCAGCCTCTCGCAGTTCGGCGATCGTCACGCCCTGCCCATGCGCTGCCCCCGCCGCGCGGCTGATGCTCTCATCCATGAGCACACCGCCAAGGTCGTTGGCGCCCGCTGCCAGCACGGCGGCGGCCCCGTCCATCCCCAGCTTCACCCACGAGCACTGGATCGAGTTGATCGCCCCGTTCAGCGCCAGACGCGCCACCGCGTGCATCATCACCGCCTCACGCCAGGTCGGCCCCTTGCGGCATTGCCCGCGCCGGTAGAACGGCGCTTCCATATGGACGAGCGGCAGCGGCACGAACTCCGTGATCCCGCCGGTATCAAGCTGGAGATTGCGCAGCGCCAGCAAGTGACGCGCCCAATGTTCGATGCCCTCAAGATGGCCGAACATCACCGTGGAGGTAGTCGGCAAGCCCACGCGATGCGCGGTGCCGACGACATCGAGCCATTCCTGCGTCGTCAACTTGCCGGGGCATATCTGTTCGCGAATGTCGTCGCAGAGGATCTCGGCCGCCGTGCCGGGCAGTGAACCCAGCCCCGCGTCCTTGAGCATCGCCAGATAGTCCCGCACCGGCATGCCCAGCGTCCGCGCGCCCTGACTGACTTCGAGCGGCGAGAAGGCATGGACGTGAAGGTTCGGGCAAGCCTCCTTCACTTCACGCAGGATCGAAAGGTAGGTTCCGCCGGTATAGCTCGGGTGGATTCCGCCTTGCAGGCAGACCTCGGTCGCCCCGCGCTCCACCGCCTCGCGCGCGCGACCGGCGACCTCGGACAGATCCAGATTATACGGCTTGTCGCGGAACCCGGCTTTGCTGCTGGTCTTGGAGAAGGCGCAGAACGAGCAGGTGTGGGTGCAGATATTGGTGTAGTTGATGTTGCGGTTTACCACGTAAGTCACGGTATCGCCGCTGACTTCCGCCCGCAGCGCATCCGCCGCCGCAACCACCGCCTGCGCCGCCGCTCCGCGCGTGGCGAAAAGTGCGACGATTTCGTCCTCGCTCAATGTCGCCCCGCTCGCCGCGCGGTCAAGGATGCGGTGGAGCGAAGCTGCGACCGGGCCATCGTGATGACGTCCGAGCGGCGCGCGGACGCTGCCCGGCGCATGTTGATCGGCCAGCCCCGGGCTCCAGACGCTGTCGCGCGCCAACCCTTCGGCATCGGCGTGACGCAGCACCGCTGGACGGATCGCCGGATCGAGCCATGATCGATCCTCGCTCATGACGAAGCGCGGATAGACGGTCAGGCGCTCAACCAGCGGCAGGCCCTTGGCGGCGCAGATGGCCCGCAGCCGTTCCACTTCGGGCCACGGAGCCTCCGGATTCACATGATCGAGCGTGACCGGCGAAATGCCGCCCCAATCGTCGATCCCCGCATCGATCAGTTCGACCAAGCGCTCATCATTGAGATTGGGCGGCGCCTGCACGGAAACCTCGTCGGGCAGCAGGATGCGCGCGGCGGCGACGATGCGCAGGAAATCGGCCTCGCTCGCCTCTGGCGCTTTCGCCATCTTCGTGCCCGGCTTGGGGCAGAAGTTCTGGACGATCACTTCCTGCAAATGGCCATGTTCAAGGTGCAGATCGCGCAGCGCGATCAGCGCGTCGATCCGCTCCTCCGCCGTCTCGCCGATGCCGATCAGCACGCCGCTCGTCATCGGTACCTTCGCGCGACCAGCAGCGGCGAGCGAGGCGATCCGCACAGCCGGCTCCTTGTCGGGCGAGCCGTGGTGGCACATGCCCTTTTCCAGCAGCCGCTGCGACGTGCTCTCCAGCATCAGCCCGGCCGACGCCGAAACCGGGCGGAGCATCCGGTAATCGTCTTCCTCCAGCACGCCAGCATTGACGTGCGGCAACAGGCCGGTCTCTTTCAGCACCAGTTCGGCGCAGTGGCGGACGTAATCGATGGTGCGCGTGAAGCCGCGCTCCGCCAGCCATTCGCGCGCGACGGCATAGCGGCGCTCCGGCGCGTCCCCCAGCGTGAACAGCGCCTCCCGGCACCCCGCAGCGACGCCGGCGCGGGCGATCTCCAGGACTTCCTCAGGCGTGAGGTAGGGCGCTTCCAGTCGCGAAGGCGTGGTAGCGAAGGTGCAGTAGTGGCAGACGTCGGTACAAAGCCGCGTCAGCGGGATGAAGACCTTGGGCGAATAGGTCATGCGCGCCGGGCCGTTCGCATCGCGCCGCGCCCTTGCGCGGGCAGTGACCTCCTCCAACGGAGCGCCCAGCAGCCATGCCTTCAGCGTGTGGCTATCATCCTGCATCTGCTCACCCTTCAGATGCCCGCGATGGCAAGCACCTCCTGCGCGAGCCTTTCCCTGTCGGCGGCTTCGCGCATCATTGTCTTCGTCACGGTGACCTTCAGGCCCCGTGCCTGCAAACCAGAGACATCGGCCTCATCGGCATGATCTATCAAGAGGTGGTCGAGAAGATCGCTGTAGTGATGGGCGATGGCGTGGTTGCTGACGCCATGTCCACGTTCCGCCAGCATCTTGGCGAGCGGGCCTTTCACCGAGGTTCCGCCGACAATCGGCGAGACCGCTATCAGCGGAACCCGCCGCTCCTCCAGCGCCTCTCGCACGCCATCGACCGCCAGGATCGGATCGACGCTGAGGAAAGGGTTGGAGGGGCAGATCACGATGGCGGCTAGGTCATCCCGCGCCAGTGCCTCGGCCAGGCCGGGCGATGGTTTCGCGCCGGGCGCCCCCTCGAAACGCACATCGGAAACGGGTGCAGCGCATTGATCTCCCACGAACCAGCGCTGGAAGTCGGTCCACCCCGCGTCGGTCAGGACTTGCGTGCGAACGGGATCGTCACTCATCGGAACGACCTTGTGTGCGATGCCGAGTTCCCCCGTCAGCCGCGCCGTCACTTCAGAAAGAGTCTCACCTGCGCGCAGGCGCCATGAGCGGGCGATGTGCATGCCCATGTCCCGGTCGCCGAGGTTGAACCAATCCTCTTCGCCCAACGCGCGGAGCATGACCATCGTCTGCCATGTCTCGTCCTTCACGCCCCAGCCACGCTGCGTATCGTTGAGCCCGGCCAGCGCATAGGTCACAGAATCTATGTCAGGACAGATAGTTAGGCCAAGATGATCGAAATCGTCGCCAGTATTGATGACGAGCGTCAGATCCTCCGGCGCCATGACGGCCGCCAGCCCCGCCGCCAGCTTCGCGCCGCCAACGCCTCCCGAAAGCGCGAGAATATGCTTGCCGCTCATCGGAACATGTCCTGCTCGATAGGCCGTAGCCCGCTGGCCGCGCCCGGCCCGTCTTCCTCCGTAACCCAGCGCTCGCAGCCGCGTACGAGAGCAACCGGCGTACCCTCGTCGCCCTCGCCCATTGCCAGCGCCGCCATGGCGGCAACGGAGTCGGCAATGCCGATCACGGTTGCCTGAAGTGTCCGGCCATAAAGGTCCTGCGAGCGGCCGCGGCGATCCTCCAGCACGGCCAGCCCCGCACAGCCGATGGCAGTACCCAGAGTGCCGATCCGCCAGGCCCGCCCCATCGAATCCGCGATCACCACGCCGATCCGAACTTCAGACATTACCTGAACTTCGTGCCGCAACGCCCTTGCGGATGCATCGGGATCGAGCGGCCAGAGGAGCACGCGGCCCGCATCGCCGCCCTCGACATTCGATGCATCGATGCCGGCGTTCGCCAGCACATGCCCGGTACGATGCGCCGCGATCACCGCAGCCGGGGTACGGCGCAGAATGTGAGAACTTTCCTCAAGTATCGCCTGCATCATCTCCGGCTCACGCCCGGTCGTGCGCGCAAGCTCATGTGCTTCCTCAGAAGCCGTGAACGTGTGGAGATCGCGCGTGCGGCCCTCCACCTTGGAGACGATCTTCTGCGCCACCACCAAGATATCGCCATCGCGGAACCGGTCGCCTTCAGCCTCAAGGCTTACGCATATCGCTTGCGCAATCGACATTCCGGTAGCGAACATGGGCAATCCGGCGAGCGGTCGCACGGTCAGTTCTGGATTTCGCTTCATCGATCCTCCCGAACGCCTGTCTAGAACCGCCGCGCCGGGAACGACAATGACAACGACCAAGAATTCGCGGGAGAGATAATCTGATGGCAGCAATCGCGGTGATCGGCGGAACCGGTGCGCTCGGCAAGGGTATCGCGCGAAGGCTCGTCAAGGCGGGGCATCAGGTGACCATCGGCTCGCGCACGGCGGACAAGGCCCGCGCGACGGCGGAGGAACTGGGCGCCGCCGGCCATGCCGAGAATGGGGAGGCGGCCAAGGGCAAGGACGTGGTGATCGTTGCCGTGCCGCACGCCTCTCAAGGCGATACGCTGCGGCAGATCGCCGGCGTGGCAGGCAATGCCGTGGTGGTCGATACCACCGTGCCGCTGGTGCCGCCCAAGGTCATGCGCGTGCAGCTTCCCGCAGAGGGCAGCGCCGCCATGCAAGCACGCGAACACCTTGGCCCGGACGCCCGGCTCGTCACCGCGTTCCACAACGTCTCGGCCCATCACCTCGACAGCGACCATGCGATCGACTGCGACGTGCTGGTCTTCTCGGACGATGTGGAGGCTCGCCAGACGGTGGTGGACCTTTGCCCCGGCATGGGCCTGCGCGGCCTCTCCGGCGGCGCACTGGCCAATTCGGCGGCGGCGGAGGCTCTGACCTCGATCCTGATCTACATGAACAAGACCTACAAGGCCGACGGGGCCGGAATACGCTTCACCAACCTTACCGCAGCGCCTGAGGTGCCGTGAGCTGCTGGGCACTCATCCCGGTCAAGGCGCCCGGGTTGGGAAAGACCCGGCTAGCCTCCGCCCTCGATCCCGACGAGCGCGAGGCGCTGGTCTGCGGCATGCTGCGCCACGTGCTCGACACGGTGAGCGGCTGCCGCGCCATCCAGCGCGTCTGCGTGCTGGGACCGGCGCGGCCCAACCTGGGCAGCAAGGTGCTGCGCTTCGACGATCCTGGGCCGGATCTGAACGGTGCGCTGGAAAGCACGATGTCGGCGATTACTGCTGCCGGGCCGGAGCGGATCGTGGTGCTTCCCGCCGATCTGCCCTGCCTGAGCCTGGCCGATGTCGAACGCCTCGCCACCCTGCCGCCCGATACGCTGGGCATTGCGCCGGACCGGCATCGCACCGGCACCAATGCGCTCTCGCTGCCATTGCCGGCCGGGATATGGTTTCCTTTCTCCTTCGGTGAGAACAGCTTCTCAACCCATTGTGAACATGCGAAAAATCACGACCTTACCGTGGAGACGATCCTCTCCTGCGGACTGGAGAAAGATATAGACGACCCCCTCGATCTCGCTGATGCTGTTCGCGTTTTAAGGCGCGTCTACAACCCGTCAATCGACGGTTGGCCACGCTCCGGAGGCCGAAAACGGCCCATTTGAAGGGAGAACGGGTGTGGATGGCTCAGTCATCGACCTGACGGGGAAAGTCGTGTTCGTCACCGGCGGCGGCGGCGGGATCGGACGTTCCGTCGCGCTTTGCATGGCCGACATGGGGGCGGATGTAGCGATCCTGGATGTGATCCCCGAACGCTGCGAACAGATGACCGAACTGGTCGAGACACGCGGACGACGCGCACTCTGCATCACTGGCAATGCCATGGATGTGGAGGTCGTGCAGAACGCCGTCAGCGAAGCAGCGCGCCATTTCGGGCGGCTGGACGTGCTGGCGAACAACGTCGGCGGCGTGACGCGGCGCCCCTTCGCCGACCTCACCGAGAAGAACTGGCGCCGGCATATCGACCTCAACCTGGTGTCCAACCTCGCCGCGACACAGGCCGCGCTGCCGATCATGATCGAGAGCGGAAACGGCGGGTCGATCATCAACGTCACCAGCATCGAGGCCTCTCGCGCGGCGCCGGGCTATGCCGTCTATGCCGCGTGCAAGGCCGGCATCAACAACCTGACCCGCACGCTGGCGGTGGAACTGGCCCATCACGGCATCCGCGTGAACGCCATCGCGCCCGATTACACGGTGACGCCGGGCACGCGCGGGCAGTTCGCCGGGCCGGTCGATCCGGAGCTTTGGTATAGGCCCACTCCCGCTCAGGAAGAGGCGATCCGTCGCCGTATCCCGCTGGGCCGGGCCGGTATCGACGAGGAGTGCGGCCGCGTCGCCGTGTTCCTGGCCTCCGACCTTGCCAGCTACGTCACCGGCACGATCATCCCGGTCGACGGCGGCACCTGGGCCTCCGGCGGATGGGTGCGCAATGATCGGGAAGACTGGGTGCTGCCACCCGAAGCGTCCGCCTGAAGTCGAACGCCTGAATTCGAACGAACGAAAGAGCCAAGCATGACCTTCACGCTCAGCACCAGCCTGCCCTTCGACCGGGTCGACAAGCCGCAGGAATACGGCACCATGGAAGCCGTGCACGAGATTGCACGGACCGTGGAAGAGGCCGGTTTCTACGCCGGCACTGTCACCGATCACCCCGCACCCTCGGCCCGCTGGCTGGATGCGGGCGGCCACTATGCGCAGGATCCGTTCGTGATGCTCTCCATGTTGGGCGCGGTGACGACCAAGCTGCGGTTGCAGACCAACATCCTCGTCCTGCCCTATCGCAACCCCTTCGTGGTGGCGCGTGGGGTTTCGACGCTGGATCACTTTACCAATGGCCGCGTGATCCTGGGCCTTGGCGCGGGGTACATGAAGGCGGAATACAAGGCGCTGGGCGTCGATTTCGACAGCCGCAACGACCTGATGGACGAATACATCACCGCCATGAAGCTCGCCTGGACGGGCGAGGACTTCACGTTCGAAGGCACTGGCTACACCGCGCTCGGCAACCGCATGCTGCCGACGCCGGCGCAGAAGCCCAATCCGCCGCTACTGGTGGGCGGTAACTCGAAGCGCGCGCTGCGCCGTGCGGCGGAGATGGGCGATGCCTGGCACCCCTTCTTCGTGCCCAAGTCGGTGACGGACACCGCCCGCACCGCCAATCTGGAGGGTGACGAGGATATCAGCGAAGCCATCGCCTACATGCACGCCCATGCCGAGAAGATCGGCCGCGTGGAGCCGCCGAAGGTCATCGCCTCGTCCACTTATTCGATCAAGCAGGGCTGGAGTGCGCAGGAAGCGCTGGACCACTTCGCGCATCTGAAGTCGCTGGGCATTCATGGTGCCGGGGCGACGGTCTATGCCGAAACGCGCGCGGAATATTGCGAGCTGGCGCTGAAGTTCGGCGAGGACGTGATCGCGAAGATCGATTTTTGACGGATGGGGCCGGCATACGCCAGACCCAACCGATCAATCCAAACACTCCGCCGCCCCCGCGAAGGCGGGGGCCCCGCTTCCTTCTCGCCGCCGATGAAGAACAAGCGGGATCCCCGCCTTCGCGGGGATGACGAGGTTCTATTGGGCTAGTTTAGCAGTCATTGGGCGAACGCCCGCGTCCGTCTCAGGCCATCGCGCCGGTAATCGCCTCGTGGAAGGCCTTCACCGCAGCCGCTTCGTCGCCGTTCCACACCGCGCCCGAAACCGCGAGGAAGTCCGCACCCGCCTTCACCAACGGCGCGCAGTTCTCAGGCGTGATGCCGCCGATGGCGACGCAGGGGATCTCAAAGATCGCCTGCCACCATTCCAGCAGGTCGAGCCCGGCCATGTGCTTCACGTCCTTGGTGGTCGTGGGGAAGAACGCGCCGAAAGCCACGTAGTCCGCGCCCTCTTCGCCCGCATCCATGGCGAGATGGCGGCTGTTATTGCAAGTCACGCCGATCTGCGCATCCCGGCCGAGGGCATCGCGTGCTTCCTCGACCGAGCCGTCTTCCTGCCCCAGATGCACGCCGTCCGCGCCAAGGCGCTTGGCCAGGCTGGCGGAATCGTTGACGATGAAAGCAACGTCGCGGGCGGCGCAGATCTTCTGCAACGGCTCTGCCAGGCGTGCGGCCTCATGCTGGTCCACGTCCTTGACGCGGAACTGGAACGCCGCGACCGGCCCGGCGTCCAGCGCGCGGGCAAGGCGATCGGGAAAACCACCCGTCACATCGAGGGGCGAAATCAGGTAAAGCTGCGTCGGTTCGCGTTCGTTCTCTTCCATGTGCGCGCACCTAGCCTTTCATAAGCCTTCCGAAAAGACCTCGTCGTCGAAACGGGCATCATTCCGCTCTCGATTGACCATCCGCAACGCTGCAAAGGCGAACAGGACGATGGTCAGCCGCAGCACCGCGTGCAAAGCCTCATCGGCTGTATCGAAATTCCAGTGCGAAGCACTCAGGATCTGAAAGATCGCTTTCGAGGCGGCGAAGCCCGCGCCGCCAATCAGTACGCCCACCAGGATAGTGGACGGTCGCCACATCAAAGCGGCAGACAATGCAAAGGCGGCCAATATGCCTACCTTCGCATCGAGCGTGACGACCGTTGCCTGCGCCTGATCCATCCAGAACCACGCCGCCTCTGCAATCAATAGCGCAACCGCCCGTCGCAACAGGGGATCTAGCCGAGGCCGAAACCACTCGATCACGGCCGTCGCTACCAATGCCACAAGCAATGGAGGCAGTACCACACTACGAACGGCCGGCGGCAACAGATACGGAGCGACAAAGCCCACCATCAGATAGGCGATCCAGATCTTCGTCAGCCCACCGATACCAGACCAGAATTTCGTTAAATTCATTGTTGCCCCATTTGCCGATCCGAACACTAACGACCTTGCCCCACCTCGCAAAGCACCATTCGTTCGGCGCAGGTTCAGGCCCGGCCGATAGGTTCGGCAACGGCATTCGGAACCACAAGTCCGTTCAAGCTATGTGGGAGGAACATGAAAAGACGCGCCGCGACGCCCGCCCTTTCGCCCATCGTTGCGATTGCCCTGATGGCGTTCGCCATGGCCGGATGCCGTATCATTCCCGATGGCGGAGGGGCTTCGGACGCCTTTCCTAAGCCGCCTTCCCGCCCTGCGCAGACTTATCCTCAGCAGCATCCCCAGCCAGCACTGCCGCCCGCGCCTGCCTACACGCCGCCGCGCGATCCGGTCGAGCCTGTGTCCGAGCCCGCACCGATGCAGTCACCTGTCCAGCCATCACGCCCCTATCAAGGCCCACCACTGGCCTACACACGCATTGGCGAGACGGTCTTCGTCGATGGCCCCAAGGTCACGCCGCTTTCGCTGATTGAGGACAGTCGGTGCCCGCAAGGCGTGCAATGCGTCCAGGCCGGGCGGCTAAGGCTGCGCGTCCGTGTCGATCTCGGCTCCGGTTCGCACAAGATCGACATGACGCTGGGCCAGCCGGTGCAGGTCGCGGACGGCACGCTGGAACTGCGGGATGCGCAGCCCGGCCCTGTCGCCGGAAGCAAACCCGCGCCGTTCGCCTATCAGTTCGGCTTCCGCTTCATGGGCGGCATCTGAAACGAAAAGGGCGGCGCCTTACGGCACCGCCCTTCCCTATTTTATGACCGAGTGGATCAGGCTGCCGTTGCGGCGGCAACCTTCTGGGTCGAACCCTTGTAGATCTCGTCGATCGCGTCGCTCAGCGCTGCGTCGAACTCGGCATCGCTCATCTGCGAGCGCAGGTCCTGCAGCAGCGCACGGCTGAAGCTGGCGATGATGCCCTTGTTCTTGGCCAGTTCGGCGCAAGCCTCGGGCCGCTCATAGCCACCCGAAAGCGCGACCACGCGAAGCACCTTGGGGTGCGAGACGAGCGGATCGAACGTGCCCGGCACGATCGGCAGCGAAAGCTTCAGCATCACCTGCTGGCCTTCCGGCAGCGCGTCCAGGTTCTTGAGGATTTCGGCGAGCAGGATCTTGTCGCACTCGGCGCGGGTGGCGCTCTTAATGTTCACCTCAGGCTCGACGATCGGCATCATGCCATGCGAAATGACCTGCGCGGCGATCTCGAACTGCTGCTTGACGACGGCGGCGATGCCTTCGGCATTGGCCGAGTTGATCACCGAACGCTCCTTGGTGCCGAACACGCCCAGCGCCTTCGAACGTTCCAGCAGCGCGTCCAGCGTCGGCATCGGCTTCATCAGCTGCACACCGTTCGCTTCGTCCTCAAGGCCCTTGTCCACCTTGATGAACGGCACCACGCCCTTGGCGATCAGCGCCTGCGGGGTGGGAATGCCGTTCACTTCGCCGTCCATCGTGCGTTCGAACAGGATCGCGCCGAGAACCTTGTCACCGGTGAAAGAAGGCGACGAGATGATGCGCGCGCGCATCTGGTGGATCAGGCCGAACATTTCCTCTTCGGTCGACCAGGCGCCTTCTTCGATGCCGTAGCCCTTCAGCGCCTTCGGGGTTGAACCGCCGCTTTGGTCAAGCGCGGCGATAAAGCCGTTTCCGCCGGCTATCTTGGCCGTCATCTCAGAAAATTCCATGGGTTTCTCCTCCTAGATTTGCCCCGGCGAACCGGAGCGAAACGGTTTGTCCGCGCCCTCAGGGCAGCGGGTGGGCGGCCGCGTGGCGCATCACCCGCGCCATCGCGCGGCGGCGCAGCAGGCCGCTCAGCAAAGTGCGGGCCGGCACGTCGATCCAGCGCACGCAAAGCCATGCGATCGCAAGGCACAGGCCAAGGAACACGAAGGCCATCAGCACGGCATCGTAATGCAGATCGTCCTTGAAGTAACGCATCGGCTCGATCACGGCCCAATGCACGGCGTAGAGCGCGAAAGACACCTCCCCCACGAACCAGGCCATGCGCGCGAACCGGCGCGAAGGCTCAACGCGCGATCCGCACCAGACCAGCAGCGGCGAAAGCACCAGCGCGCAGACAAGGTCGTATTCGGTGGTGGAAATGAACTGCGGATCGGCCATCAGCATGGCCGCTATGGCGACAAGGCAGGCAACGCCAGCCCATGTCGCCGGGCGGTGTTCGGGCTGCGGCAGCTTTGCGATCAACATGCCGATTCCGAACGAATAAAGCGTGCGGGCCAATGCGATCGACCATTCGTGCCAGACCGCGCCGATGTTGCCCGATCCGTTCTCCAGCACCGCCGGCACGAACCACGCGGCGGACAAGGCACAGACCACTGCCACGCCCAGGCGCGGCAAACGGAACAGCAGCACGATCATCGCGAAATTGGCGACCAGTTCGTAGAACAGCGACCATGCCGGAACGTTCAGCGGAAACAACGTGTTGGTCAGCGGCGACGGCAGCATGAGTGCATTGATGCCGGTGCTGATCAGAATGGTCTTGAGGCTCAGCGAAGTGTCGCCCCCGCTGTGCAGGCGGGCAAGGCCCACCACCGTCGTCAGCGCGACGCCGACGAGGAACAGCGGATAGAGCCGCACCAGGCGCTTCAGCATGAACTCGCCCGTGCCCATGCCCGCCTGCCAGCGCGGCAGGTAGCTGGTGGCAAGCACGAAGCCCGAAAGCGCGAAGAAAAAGTCCACCGCCACGTAGCCGTGCGGGGCCTGCGAGATGTTAAAGTGGAACAACGCGACGGCAAGCGCGGCGATCCCGCGCATGCCGTCGAGCGTTACATAACGGCCGTGCCACGGCGGGCGCGGGGCTTTCCAGCCCTGAGCATCAACGGGATTCGCAGCAAGGTGACCCGATGTACTCATGTGCGCCGCCCCAGCCCTGCCCGATCAGGCTTCGAGAGCCGCCACGCCGGGCAGTTCCTTGCCTTCCATCCATTCGAGGAAAGCACCGCCGGCGGTCGAGATGTACGAGAAGTCGTTCGCTACGCCTGCATGGTTGAGCGCGGCAACGGTGTCCCCGCCACCCGCGACCGAGATCAGCGAACCCTCGCGGGTCAGCGCGGCAGCGGTCTTGGCCAGGGCCACGGTCGCCGCGTCGAAAGGCACCGTCTCGAACGCGCCGAGCGGACCGTTCCACACCAGCGTGCGGCAAGTCTTGAGCACGTCGCCCAGTGCCTCCACCGCCAGCGGGCCAACGTCGAGGATCATCTCGTCCGCCGCCACTTCGTGGACGTTGCAGGTGCGCAAGCTGGGCGGATTGGCGGCGAATTCCTTCGAGACCACCACTTCGTAAGGCAAGTGCACGGTGCAGCCTGACTTGTCGGCGGTGTCGAGAATCTCATTCGCGGTGCCGGCCAGATCATGCTCGCAAAGCGACTTGCCCACGTCCACGCCCTTGGCGGCGAGGAAGGTGTTGGCCATGCCGCCGCCGATGATCAGGTGATCGACCTGGGTGACGAGGTGCTTGAGCACGTCCAGCTTGGACGAAACCTTGGCGCCGCCGACAACAGCCGCGACCGGCTTTTCCGGCTTGCCCAGCGCCTTTTCCAGCGCTTCCAGCTCAGCCTGCATCGAGCGACCGGCATAGGCGGGCAGCACGCGGGCAAGGCCCTCGGTGCTGGCATGGGCACGGTGTGCGGCGGAGAACGCGTCGTTCACGTAGAAATCGCCATTCGCGGCGATCGCCTTGACGAGTTCGGGGTCGTTCTTTTCCTCACCCTTCCAGAAGCGGGTGTTTTCGAGGATCGCGATGTCGCCAGCGCGCAGGATGCCGACCGACTGCTTGACCACGTCGCCCGCCACTTCCGGCACGAACATCACTTCCTTGCCGAGCACCTTCTCGACCGCGCCGACCACCATCGACAGCGACATGCTGGGCACGCGCTCGCCCTTGGGGCGGCCGAAGTGGGCGAGCAGGAGAACCTTGGCGCCCTTTTCGGCGAGTTCCAGAATCGTCGGGGCGGCGGCGCGGATGCGGGTATCGTCGGTAACGACGCCGTCGTTCATCGGCACGTTGAAGTCGACGCGCACCAGCGCGACCTTGCCGGTCACGTCACCAAGGTCATCAAGGGTCTTGAAAGCGCTCATCGTTCGATCCTTATCTTGTGCTCGTCGTGCAGCGAAGACCCGTCATCCCAGCGAAAGCTGGGACCGCTGGCCGGTTGCGACCAACTATCGTCAGGACGTCCTGCTGCAACGTGGCGTTCACGGCCAGCGGTCCCAGCTTTCGCTGGGATGACGAGGTCGTGTTATTCAGCACTGCGCCGCGAAAGCCCGTGAGGGCTTCCGCGGCGACAGCAAGGACGGTGGATCGCTTTCGATCCACCGTCATAGTCATTGTCAGAGCAGGCCCGCCATCACGCCGGCCGTGTCGACCATGCGGTTGGAGAAGCCCCACTCGTTGTCGTACCACGACAGAACGCGGACCAGCTTGCCTTCGAGAACCGAAGTCTCAAGGCTGTCGATGGTCGACGAGTGTGCGTCGTGGTTGAAGTCGATCGAGACCAGCGGCTCTTCGGTGTAACCGAGCACGCCCTTGAGTTCGCCCTCGGCCGCTTCCTTCAGCAGCGCGTTGACTTCCTCGGTGGTGGTGTCGCGCTTCGGCACGAAAGTCAGGTCGACGACCGAGACGTTCGGGGTCGGCACGCGGATCGACGAACCGTCCAGCTTGCCCTTCAGGTCCGGAAGAACGAGACCCACGGCAACGGCGGCACCGGTGCTGGTGGGGATCATGTTCATTGCGGCGGCGCGGGCACGACGCGGATCCTTGTGGATCTGGTCGAGGATCTTCTGATCGTTGGTGTACGAGTGGATCGTGGTCATCAGACCGCGCTCGATACCGATCTTCTCGTGCAGAACCTTGGCGAAAGGCGCCAGGCAGTTGGTGGTGCACGAGGCGTTCGACACGACGACGTGCTCTGCGGTCAGTTCCTTGTGGTTCACGCCGTAAACGACCGTGAGATCCACGCCCTTGGCCGGGGCCGAGACGAGAACGCGCTTGGCGCCCGCGTCGATGTGCTTGCCGGCGCTGGCCTTGTCGGTGAAGAAACCGGTGCATTCCAGCACGATGTCCACGCCCTGCGCCGCGTGCGGCAGGTTCGCGGGATCGCGCTCTGCCGTCACGTGGATGCGCTTGCCGTTGACGACCAGATCGTTGCCGTCAACTTCCACGGTACCTTCGAAAGTACCGTGGACGCTGTCACGCTTGAACAGGAGAGCATTGGCCTTGGCGTCCGCCAGGTCGTTGATCGAAACCAGCTCGAGGTCATGGTCCGTGCGTTCGAGAATGGCGCGAGCGACATTGCGCCCGATGCGTCCGAAACCGTTGATCGCAACCTTGGTCGCCATAGGTAAATTCTCCTGTTTACACGCTAAGCTTGTTGAGGATCTTCGGAACGATCGCTTCGACGGTGAAGCCGAAACGAGCGAACAGGTCCTTGGCCGGGGCCGAGGCACCGAAGCGGTCGAGACCGATGTTCAGGCCGCCATTGCGGCTCTGTGCGGTATAGCGTTCCCAGCCCATGGTGACGCCGGCTTCGATCGAGACCTTCAGGATCGATGCGTCGTTGGGCAGGATTTCATGGTGGTAGGCTTCATCCTGGGCCGCGAAGAGTTCCATGCACGGCATGGACACTACATCGGCACCGATGCCCTGCGATTCAAGCTCCGCACGGACCTTGACCGCCAGTTCGACTTCCGAACCGGTGGCGATCAGGATCACCTTGCGCGCCGCTTCTGCATGGCGGAGCGTGTAGGCGCCGCGGGCCGAGAGCATGTCGCCGGTCTTGCGCAACTGCGGCAGGTTCTGGCGGGTGAGCGCCAGCACCGAAGGCGTGTCCTGCGATTCCAGGGCGACGTTCCAGCATTCCGCCGTCTCGATCACGTCGGCCGGGCGGAACACATAGAGGTTCGGGATAAGGCGCATGGACATGACATGCTCGACCGGCTGGTGGGTCGGGCCATCTTCGCCAAGGCCGATCGAATCGTGGGTCAGCACGTAGATCGCGCGGGTCTGCTGCAGCGCCGAAAGGCGGATCGCATTGCGGCAGTAGTCCGAGAAGATCAGGAAGGTGCCGCCGTAGGGGATCACGCCGCCGTGCAGCGCCATGCCGTTCAGGGCAGCGGCCATGCCGAATTCACGGATACCGTAATAGACGTAACGGCCGCCGTAGTTGTCCGGGGTGAACGGGTCCTGGCACTTGGCCTTGGTGTTGTTCGAACCGGTAAGGTCGGCCGAGCCGCCGATCATCTCGGGGATCGCCGGGGCCAGCACGTTCAGCCAGTTTTCCGAGGCCTTGCGGGTGGCGACGGTGGATTCGCCTTCCAGCCATTCGGCCAGCTTAGCGCGAATCGCGTCGGTTTCCGGCAGTTCGCCGGCCATGCGGCGGGTGAATTCTTCGCTCTTGTCCGAAGCGGCCAGACGGCCGAACCATTCGACATGGGCCTGCGCGCCGGCTTCGCCCAGCGAACGCCAGTCGGCCAGGATTTCGGCGGGGATTTCGAACGGAGCCGAAGTCCAGCCAAGGTATTCGCGGGCAGCGGCCACTTCGGCATCGCCCAGTGCGGAACCGTGAACGTCGTGGCCGCCCTGCTTGTTGGGGGCACCCTTGCCGATCACCGTCTTGCAGGCGACCAGCGTGGGCTTGTCCGAAGCGGCAGCCTGACCCAGCGCGCGTTCGATATCGCCGAAGTCATGGCCGTCGCACTCGAACACGTCCCAGCCCGAGGCACGGTAGCGCGCGGGGATGTCTTCGCTGGTCGAAAGCGAGGTGTCGCCGTCGATGGTGATCTTGTTGTCGTCCCACAGAACCTTCAGGCGACCCAGCTTCAGCGTGCCGGCCAGACCGATGGCTTCGTGGTTGATGCCTTCCATCAGGCAGCCGTCACCGGCGATCACCCAGGTCTTGTGGTCGACCAGATCGTCACCGAACGTGGCGTTGAGCTGACGCTCCGCCATCGCCATGCCGACCGCCATGGCCACGCCCTGGCCCAGCGGACCGGTGGTGCATTCCACGCCTTCGATCAGGAAGTTTTCCGGGTGGCCGGCGCAGACAGAGCCAAGCTGGCGGAAGTTGCGGATGTCGTCCATCGTCGGGCTGGCATAGCCGGTCAGGTGGAGCAGCGAGTAGATCAGCATCGAGCCGTGGCCGGCGGACAGCACGAAGCGGTCGCGATCGGCCCACTTGGGCTGTGCAGGATCGAACTTCAGGAACTTCGAAAAGAGGACGGTGGCAACATCGGCCATGCCCATCGGCATGCCGGGGTGGCCGCTGTTGGCGGCCTGCACCGCGTCCATGGAAAGCGCCCGGATGGCGTTGGCCATCGGCGCGAGACGGTCGGCTGCAAGGGTCATCGGGTGGCTCCGGTAAACGGAAAAAGGAACGATTCGGCTTGCCGACCCCCTTTAGGGAGAGGCCAGCGGGCGTCAAGTTCACCCGCACCGCAATCATGCGCGGCCCTCGGACAATCGCGTGGTGGCACAAACTCTTCGTTTCGTCGAAGCAATTGTCGGCAAACCGTGCGGATTTCTTGCCTTTTCGCGGTTTCGCGGTAACCGAGTTCCATGAATGAAGTATCGATCGGCCAGGTCGTCGAACGGATCGAGGCGGCGCTGGCACGTCTCGACAGAGCGATCCCCGAAACAATAGAGCAGCGGGCGCGCGATGCGCGCCTGCGTACTACGGTAGAACACGCGCTGGGCGAACTCGACGAGCTGCTGGCGAAGCCGGCGGCGCGAGATCCGCGATGAGCAACGTCAACCTCACCATCGGCGGACGTAGCTTCACCCTGGCCTGCGCGGACGGGCAGGAACCACATGTCGAACACCTCGGCCGCCTGATCGACGAGAAAGTGGCCGCGGCCGGCGCCGTCGGCCAGACCGAGACTCGTATGCTGCTGTTCGCGGCAATCATGCTGGCCGATGAAGTGCATAACTTGCGCGAAGCGGCTGCCGCTCCAGCGGTTTCCACGCCCCCTCCCTCCACCGAACCGGCTCCAGCCCCCGCTCCGACC
>FTCZ01008063.1_pt1 | contig 22484 bp, 23 predicted proteins | sample 1658871 | NCBI WGS metagenome assembly FTCZ01 (sample SAMEA3914864, study PRJEB12502) | metagenome | biome: forest; material: soil | place: USA | collected 2012-03-12 | depth 0.3 m
AAATAGATCGCCGCCGCCATCACGATCGGGGTCGGGCTGAAGGTCGTGCTCTGGGCCTGGCGCGCGGCGAACAACAGCTCGGGGACAGCCACCACGCTGCCGAGCGAGGTGAGCTTCACCACCTCCAGCGTGTTCGACAGCAGGTCGGGCAGCACGTTGCGTATCGCCTGCGGCAGCACGACGTAGATCATCGCCTGCGCGCCCGACAGGCCGGTCGAACGCGCCGCCTCGATCTGCCCATTCGGCACCGAGTCGATACCCGCGCGCAGAACCTCGCCGTAATAGGCGCTGTTGTTCAGCATGAAGGCCACCGCCACGCAGGCGAAGCCGCCCAGCTCCAGCCCCATGAACGGCAGTCCCGCGAACAGCAGCACCAGCAGCACCAGCGGCGGGAAGGCGCGGAAGAAATCGACCCAGCCCATCAGCAGCCAGCGCAGCGGCCGGCTGCGCGTCCGCGCCATGACGGCCAGCGCAAGGCCAGCCATGAAGCCCAGCGGCACGACCATCAGCGACAGCAGGATCGTGTTGACGAGTCCTTCGAGCACGAACGGCAGCGCCGCGCCCGCGATGTCGGCGTTGAAGAAGTTGTCGACTATCGCTTCCATGCGAACTTCGTCTCGACCCAGCGTGCGGCCACGACCACCGGCACAAACAGGACCAGGTAGGCCCCAGCCCCGAGCATCAGCGGCGAGGGATTGTAGGAGTTGGACACCGCCGAGCTCGCCATGCCCAGGATCTCATGCAGCGCCACGACCGTGCCGAGCGCGGTGCCCTTGGTGATGGCGATGGTGCGGTTGGTGAGCGGCGCGATGGTGAGGCGCAGCGCCTGCGGCAGCACCACGTTCATCAGGGTCTGCGTGAAGCTCAAGCCGGTCGAGCGCGAGGCCTCCCACTGGCCCTTGTGCACCGAGGTGATGCCCGCCCAGAAGATCTCCTCCGAGAAGGCCATCAGCACCAGCGAGAGCGACAACCAAGTCGACAGGAATGCCGACGGCGACCAGCCCGCCGCGGGCAGGCCGAAATAGAGCAGCACGATGATCACCAGCGGCGGCAGCGAGCGGAACAGGTCGACCACGAAGATGATCAGCCAGTTGAGCGGCCGCACGCCCAGGCTACGGATCAGCGCCAGCACCAGCCCCGCCAGGATGCCGCTCGCCACGATCAGCAGCGCGAGCTCGATGGTCAGTACCGTGCCAGCCACGATGTCCGGCAGGTACTTGGCCATCACCTTGGCGTTGAAGAACGTGTCGAGGAACTTGTTCCAACCGGTCATGACCGGAGCCACCCGCGCGACATGATCAATGCCGCTGGATCTGGCCGATGAACGCGCGGGTGCGTTCGTGGCTCGGGCTGTCGAAGATCGCGGCGGGCGCGCCCTGCTCGACGATCAGGCCGTTGTCCATGAACACGACGCGATCGGCGGCGGCCTTGGCGAAGCCCATCTCGTGGCTGACCACGATCATGGTCATGCCGCTCTCGCGCAGGTCGCGCATGACGGCGAGCACCGAGCCTACCAGCTCGGGATCGAGCGCTGAGGTCGGCTCGTCGAACAGCATCACCTTGGGCTCGAGCGCGATCGAGCGCGCGATCGCCACGCGCTGCTGCTGGCCGCCGGACAGCTCGGCCGGCCGGTGATGCGCGCGGTCGGCCAGGCCCACGCGCTCAAGCGAGGCGCGTGCAAGCTCCTCGGCTTCGGCGCGGCCCTTCCCCGCCACCTTGCGCAGCGCCAGCATCACGTTGCCGAGCGCCGTCATGTGCGGATAGAGGTTGAACGACTGGAACACCATGCCGATGTGCTGGCGCGCATGGTTGATGTCGGTCTTCGGGCTCAGCATGTCGATGCCCGCCACCTCGATGCGGCCCGAGCTCGGCTGCTCGAGACGGTTGAGGCAGCGCAGCAGGGTCGACTTGCCCGAGCCCGAGGGCCCGATCACGAACACCAGCTCACGTTCGGCCACCTCCAGATCGACGCCCTTGAGGACGTGGAGGTGACCGAAATGCTTGTGAACGCCGTAGGCCTTGACGATAGGCACGCTTGCGGGCGGCGAACCGGAGGGCGCAGTCATCAGCCGCAATGCAGCTCATGCGGGGTCGGATCGTAGCCGGGCATGCCGGGAACGCCGTAGCCCGGCGTGATGGTGCGCTCGAGTCCATCGGCTTCGGACGGGCCGATCCACTTCTCGTAGAGCTTCACCAGGCTGCCGTCCTTCTTCATGCAGTCGAGCGCGTCCTGGAGCTGGGCGCGGAGCTTGGGATTGTCCTTTGGCACCGGCGCGCCCCAATGCAACCTCTCCTCCTTGAGCGCGAGATCCGCCACCAGGTTCGGGTTCTGCTTGGCGATGTACTGCACCGAGGTGTTGCCGACGAAGGTCGCGTAGGCGCGGCCCGACATGACGGCCTGCACCGCGTCAGCCTGGCTGTCGTAGGCCTGGACCTCGAAGCCGAGCTCCGCGCCCTTGGCCTTGCTGATCGTCTCGTACGGCGTGCCTTTGTTGACGGCGACGGCCTTGCCCTTGAGATCGGCCCAGCCGGTCAGCGGCTTGCTGCCCTTCTTGATGCCGAATTGGTAGTAGGTCCAAATGTAGCCGGCCGTGAACAGCATGTTCTCGGCGCGCTCCTTGGTCACGGTGGTCGGCGCGGCAATGAAGTCGTAGCGGCCCGATGCCATGCCCGGGATCAAGGTCGAGAAGCTCACGCCGTCGATCGTGATCTCGCGCTTCATGCGCTTGGCCACCTCTGTGAAGAGATCGATGTTGAATCCTTGGAGGCCGCCGCCGGGCTTGGGAAAGGCATGCGGCGGGAAGGTGCCGTCGATGGCGGTCTTGAGCGGCGGCAGCTTGTCCTGCGCCGACGCGGCCGGCGCCAACGCAGGCGACGCGCAGAGCAAAACAGCCGCAGCGAGTGCGGCGAAACGGTTCATCATTGAATACCTCCCACGATACATCCCCAACACCCGGACGGTAGATCAGACGTTGTCCAATAGCAATTTAGAGGCCATGTTTACGACATGGAACGCATCCTCGTCATCAACCCGAACTCTTCCCAGGCCGTCACCGACGGCATCGACCGCGCGATGGAGTCGCTGCGCATCCCGGGCGGTCCTGCCATCGAGTGCGTGACGCTCAAGGAAGGCCCGCCGGGCATCGAGAGCCAGGCGCATGTCGAAAGCGTCGTTTTGCCGCTCAGCCAGATGGTGAAGGGCCGCGACAACGACTGTTCGGCCTTCGTGATCGCCTGCTACTCAGATCCCGGCCTGCATGCCGCGCGGGAGGTCACGACCAAGCCGGTGCTCGGCATCGCCGAGTGCGGCATCATGACCGCGATGACGATCGGCCAGCGCTTCGGCGTGATCTCGATCCTGAAGAAGTCGATTCCGCGACACCTGCGCTATGTCGGGCAGATGGGCGTGAGCGACCGCATGGCCGGCGACCGCGCGATCGGCCTCGGCGTCGCCGAGCTCGGCGACGAGGCGCGCACCTTCAGCCGCATGGCCGAGGTCGCCGCCGAACTGCGCGACGAGGACGGCGCCGACGTGCTGGTCATGGGCTGCGCCGGCATGGCGCGCTACCGCGACCGCCTGCAGCGCCACGTCGGCCTGCCGGTCGTCGAACCCAGCCAGGCCGCCGTCTCGATGGCGATCGGGCGTTCCAGGCTCAACTGGTAGGACCCAGCACCGCTGCGATGTCGTCGAGGCATTTGCAGCCGAGCTCGAGCCGCGATTCGTGCGTCGCGCGTTGATGTGCGGCGTCAGGAAGACGTTGTCGAGTTCAGCCAGCCGCGGCCTGCTTATTCGACGAAGATTTGCGCCTTGGCGGCGACGTCCTTCCAGAGCGCGGTGTTCGCCCTCACCGTTTCAGCGAGCATCTCGGGCGTGCTCGAGCTCGCCTCCATGCCGAAGCCGGCCAGCTGTGCGACGAGGTCGGGCTGGACCAGGATGTCCTTCAGCGCCGCGACCATCGACTGCACGATGTCGGGGCTCAGCCCCTTGGGGCCAAAGAAGGCGGCCCACGGCCGCAGCTCGAAGTCGGGAAAGCCTTGCTCGGCCATCGTCGGCACGTCGGGCAGCACCGGCAGGCGGGTCTTTCTGGGCACCGCCAGCGCGCGCAGCTTGCCCGACTTGATGAACGGGATGGCGACGTTGGAACTCACGAAGGCGATGCCGATCGTGCCGTTGATCAGGTCGGCGGCCACCGGCGCGTCGCCACGATACGGCACATGCACGATGTTGATGCCGTTCATCGTCTTGAACCGCTCGGTGCCGACATGGTTCAGCGCACCGATGCCAGCGCTGCCGTAGCTCAGCTTGCCGGGGTGCGCCCGGGCGTAGTCGACGAAGCCCTTCACGTTCTCGAAGGGCGCGTCGGGATTGGCGCACAGCACGAGGTCGAAATAGGACACCATCGAGACCGGCGTGAGGTCGCGCAGCGTGTCGAAGGCAGGCTGCGCCGTCACCGCCTGGTAGATCGTGACGCCGGCGCTGGCATGCATCAGCAAGGTGTAGCCGTCGGCGGGGTTGGACATCACCGCCTGCACGCCGATCGCGCCGTTGGCGCCCGGCTTGTTCTCGATGACGAAGGTCTGGCCGAAGCGCGCGGACAGCCGGTCGGCGACCAGCCGCGAGATGAGATCGACCGGCCCGCCCGGCGCATAGGGCACGACGAGCCGCACCGGCCGCTCCGGCCAGGCGGCGGCCGGCGCGGCAAGACCGACGAGCATGGCCAGGAAGACGAGAAGTATTCGAGGATTCATCGGCGCGGGCGCGGCAGAAGACTTCCGCGTCAGGATTTTGTTGTCGGCGACCGAAGTCATCTCCAGTTCCCAGAAAGTTCGTAGAACGAACGTATGTTCATTTTACGATAGGCATGTGATAGAGACCAGCAAATTGCAGGAAGGACGGGATGGCACGTCTGCGGGAAGCCGATGCCGCGCGCCGGCTGGCGAACGGCGGCGCGGATTTTGTCGAGGCCTTCGCTCGCGGATTGAACGTGATCCGCGCCTTCGGCCAGCAGCGCCGGCAGCTCAGCCTGAGCGACGTCGCGCGCGTCACCGACCTGCCGAAGGCCAGCGTGCGGCGCATGCTGCACACTCTCTCCATTCTCGGCCTCGTCGAGACCGACGGCCGCATCTTTCGCCTGACGCCCGGCGTGCTGTCGCTCGCCTGCGACTATCTCGGCTCGAACAAGATCTCGACCGTGGTCCAACCGACCTGCGAGCGCATCTCACGGGCGACGGGCCGCTCCTGCTTCGTGGCGGTGCTCGACGGCCACGACATCGTCATCATCGCCCAGGCCCTGCCGCAGCATCCGATGGAGCTGTCGCCCGGCATCGGCCTGCGCCTTCCCGCCTTCTGCACGGCCGCCGGCCGCGCGATCCTGGGCACCCTGGAGGAGGAAAAGCTCGAGTCGTGGCTGGCCGAGCTGAAGCCCGCCGCGCTCACCAAATTCACGCCGACCGGCGCGGACGCCATCCGCAAGCCGATCGACGACGCGCGCGTGTTGGGATATGGCGCGACACAGCAGGAAGTGAAGCTGGGCGACAGCGCGCTCGCGGTACCGGTACGGCGCTACGACGGCCGCGTGGTCGCGGCCCTCAATGTCACCAACTCGGTCGAGGACGAGCAGCCCAAGCGGCACCTGCCCCTGCTGCAGGCCGCCACCAAGCAGCTCGAGCAACAGCTCTTCTAGCCGTCGCTACTCCGCGGCCGCCGCCTTCACCACCGGCGCCGCGGGGAACTCCATGCGGTCGTCGGTGCGGCAGTAGCGGTCGGCGAACATGCGGCCGACCGGATGATACTTGTCCATGTGGACGCGCATCGCCTTGGGATCCCACAGCTCGTCGCGGATATGGAAGCGCGTGCCCTCGCCGATCACGAGCTGGCGGTCGTCCTTCACGTTGATGACCTGCCAGGTCTTGCATTCCATCGCCCACGGCGCGTCGGCCAGGCGCGGCGCCTTGATGTCGACCGACGGCGCGAGCTTGAGGCCGAGATAGTCGGGCTCGCCGACGTTGGGCGGAAAGTCGCCGCTCGAATTGTGCATCTTGAGCGCCAGCGGCTCGTCGGTGAGGTTCACGACGAACTCGTTGGTGCGCTGGATGTTCGTCCAGGTGTCCTTGAGACGCCCGTCCGGCCGCTTGTTGATCGCGAACATGATCAGCGGCGGGTCCTCGGCGAAGACGTTGAAAAAACTGAACGGCGCTGCGTTCACCACGCCGGTCGGACCGACCGTCGTCACCCAGGCGATCGGGCGCGGCAGCACGAAGGCGGCCAGGATCTTGTAGCGCTCGTGCGGCGCCACGTCGGTTGCTGCGTATTGCATCGCTAGTTCCTCAGTTGGCCGTATCGACCTTCACGCCGGCCTGCTCTGCTATCAGTCTGTAGTGCTCGGGGCGGCGGTGCTTGGCGAAGTTGAAGGTGGTGTTGCGGATATACTCTCCGAGCGACAGGTCGCAGTCGTAGGAGATGACCTCGTCCTCCTCCGTCGTGCCCTTGGCAACAACCTCGCCGGTCGGCGCCACGATCACCGAGCCGCCGTGCAGCCAGAAGCCGTCTTCCTTGCCGGCCTTGGCCGTTGCCACGACCCAGATGCCGTTCTGGTAGGCAGCCGCCTGCAGCGACAGCATGTGATGGAACACGCGCAGGTACGGCGGCTCGTGCGGCGCATAGACGTTGTCGCTCGGCGTGTTGTAGCCCAGCACCACCATCTCGGCGCCCTTCAGCCCCATGACGCGGAAGGTCTCCGGCCAGCGCCGGTCGTTGCAGATGCACTGGCCGACGATCACGTCCTCCTTGAACATCTTCCAGACGTTGAAGCCGATATCGCCGACCTCGAAATACTTCTTCTCGAGATGCTGGTACGGCACGTTCGGGCGATGGTCGTCATGGCCCGGCAGGTGGACCTTGCGGTACTTGCCGACCAGCCGGCCGTCCGGGCCGACGAGGATCGAGGTGTTGAAGTGATGCGGCTTGCCGCCCTCTTCCGTGCGCTCGGCATAACCCAGGTAGAAGCCGATGCCCTTGGAACGCGCCAGCTCGAACAGCGGCGCCGTCTCCGGGCTCGGCATCTGGTTCTCGAAATACTTTTCGACCTCGTTCGGATCGTCATACCAGTAGCGCGGAAAGAAGGTCGTGAGCGCCAGCTCCGGGAACACCACGAACTTCGAGCCGCGCGAGTCGGCCTCCTTCAACATCTCGATCATGCGCTTCACGACACTGGCGCGGCTGTCGGCGAGGTTGATGGGCCCCAGCTGGGCGGACGACACTTTCAGACGACGGGACACGTTCTGTCTCCTTGCTAGAACAGCGGCTTGAGGCCGAACTTTGACATGGCTTTCATTTCTGGCGCGGCATTGCCGAGAGGCTTGGCACTGTCGGGCGAGGCGCACGGCAGGAACTTGCCCGAGCCGCGCGCGGCGTCGAGCTTGCCGTGGTCGACGACGACGCGCCCGCGGCTCACCACGGTGACGGGCCAGCCCTTGATCTGCCGGCCCTCGTAGGGCGTGTAGCCCACGTTGTCGTGCAGGTCGGTCCATTTGACCGTGATGTCCTTGTCGGCATCCCAGATCGCCATGTCGGCGTCGGAGCCGACCGCGATCACGCCCTTGCGCGGATAGAGGCCGTAGAGGCGCGCGTGGTTGGTCGAGCCCAGCTGCACGAACTGCTGCAGGGTGATGCGGCCCTTCTGCACGCCCTCGCTGAACAGCAGCGGCAGGCGCAGCTCGATGCCCGGTACGCCGTTGGCCATCTCCTTGAAGGTCGTCTTGTCGCCCTTCGGGATCTTGCCGCCTTCGTTGAACTGATACGGCGCATGGTCCGATGAGAAGGTCTGGAACGTGCCGTCCTTCAGCCCCTCCCACACTGCCTCTTGAGCCGCACTGTCGCGCGGCGGTGGCGAGCAGCACCACATGGCGCCCTGCACGCCCGGCTTGTCCATGTCGTCGGCGGTGAGCGCGATATACTGCGGGCAGGTCTCGCCGTAGATCTTCAGGCCCTTCTTCTGCGCCTGGCGGATCGTCTCGATCGCCTCGATCTCCGACACGTGGACGATCAGCATCGGCGCATCGACCAGGCGCGCCAGCGAGATCGCGCGGTTGGTGGCCTCGGCCTCCGCGACGCGCGCATGGGCGATGGCATGGAACTTCGGCGCGCCATGGCCCTGCTCGACCAGGTGGTGCGCCAGCCACTGGATCATGTCGTGGTTCTCGGCGTGCACCATGACCAGCGCGCCGTCCTTGCGGGCGAGCGCCAGGATGTCGAGCATCTGGTAATCGCTCACCTTCATGGCGTCGTAAGTCATATAGATCTTGAAGGAGGTGTAGCCGTCGCGGATCAGCGCCGGCAGCTCCTGGCCCAGCGCCTGCGGCGAGGGATCGGTGACGATCAGATGGAAGGCGTAGTCGATCACCGCCTTGGGCGTCGCCGCCTCGTGATAGTCCTTCACCACCTGGCGCAGCGACATGCCGCGATGCTGGGCAGCGAACGGGATCACGGTGGTCGTTCCGCCAAACGCGGCCGACACGGTACCTGAGTAGAAGTCGTCGGCGCACATGATGCCGAAGCCAGACTTCTGCTCGATGTGGGCATGGCTGTCGATGCCGCCGGGCAGCACGAACTTGCCGCCGGCATCGATCTCGCGCGTCCCCTTGCCCTTGAGGTCGGGCCCGATGGCGGCGATGACGCCATCCTTGACGGCGATGTCTCCGTCGATCTGACGGTCTTCGTTGACGATCTTGGCGTTGCGAACAACTAAATCGAATTCAGCCATTTCCCCCTACTCCGCCGCCATCTTGGCGCCGCGTCCAGACGCGGCGAGGCGACGCTCCAATCGCTTGATCATGCCGTCGAGCTCCGTCCTGTCCGTCGCGGTGAGCGACGAGCCGGGCGCGCGCTGTTTCGGACTCTTGATGGCGCCGCGCCGGAACAGGACTTCCTTGCGCAGCGCCAGACCGATCGCCGGCTGCACCTCGTGGCGCACCAGCGGCAGATAGATATCGAACAGGTCCTCGGCCTCCTCCGCCTTGCCCGCGGCGAAGAGATCGTAGACCTCGACCAGCATCTCTGGGTACGCGAAACCCGTCATCGCCCCGTCGGCGCCACGGCGCATCTCCTGCGGATAATAGAGACCGCCGTTGCCGACCAGTATCGACACACGCCGACGGCCGGGCTTCTTCTCGCCCTCGCGCACCTTGGTGAGCTTGGCGAGGCCGGGCGCGTCCTCGTGCTTCAGCATGACGAGCTGCTTGAAATCGTCGACCAGCCGCTCGAACACCTTCACCGGCAGGTAGACTCCCGTAGTCTGCGGATAGTCCTGGTAGACGACGGGAATGTCCGGACCCAGCGCCTGGAAGACCTGCGCATAATAATTGTAGATGCCCTCGTCGCCCTTGAGGCCGGGCGGCGGCGCCACCATCACGCCCGACGCGCCCGCGACCATGACCTCGTGGCTAAGGCGGCGGACGTTCTCGATGCCGGCATGGCTCACGCCCACGATCACCTGTTTGTCGCCGGCGCGTGCAATGACGCGATTCACGACGGAAATCGATTCGTCAGCGGTCAGCTTGTGCGCCTCGCCCATCATGCCGAGCAGCGTGAAGCCGTGAACGCCGCATCGCAGGTAGAAATCGGTCAGGGTGTCGATGCTCTGGAGATCGAGCGCACCGTCGTCGGTGAAGGGCGTGGCCGCGATGATGTAGACGCCCTTGGCGTTTTCGTTCAGCTTCTGCACGGACATGGCGTCGCTCCTCGGCGCGTTTCTTGCAGCGATCATGCCAGCCAAGATACCATCCCGGAAGGGAGCTGCTTCTAGTCAAATGGCGCGCCATATCGCCCACCGATTGATGATTTCGCTGCCGGTCCTGCTGGGCGTGCTGCTGATCGGCTTCCTCCTGCTGCAGGTCGTGCCGACCGATCCCGCCACGGTTTCCGCCGGCCCCTCGGCCAGCAAGGCCGATATCGAGGCGATCCGTCTGCAGATGGGTCTCGACCAGCCGATCTGGCTGCAATTCATCCACTACATCACGCGCGTGCTGCAGCTCGATCTCGGCCGCTCGATGATCTCCAATCGCGCCGTCTCCGATGAGATCGCCCTTACCCTCGGACCGACCATCGAGCTGATGCTGGCCTGCCTGATCTGGGCAGCGCCGCTCGGCATCCTGCTGGGCAGCCTCGCCGCGCGGCGCCACGGCTCGTGGATCGACCGAGCGATCATGGCCCTCTCGGTGGTGGGAGTTTCGGTGCCGGTGTTCTGGATCGGCCTGCTGCTGATCCAGCACGTCGGCGGAGCCGGATGGCTGCCCTTCCAGGGCCGCGAGGGGCCGCTTTGGACCTGGACTGGCCTCAAGAGCATCATCCTGCCGGCTTTCACCCTGGGCTCGGTGTTCGTGGGGCCAGTGGCACGCATGACACGCACGTCGATGCTGGAGACGCTCTCCACCGACTATGTGCGCACGGCACGTGCGAAGGGCATCACCGAATGGCGGGTCACGATCCGGCACGGTCTGCGCAACGCGTTGATCCCCGTCGTCACGCTGATCGGCCTGCAGATCGGCTTCCTGGTCGGCGGCTCCGTCGTCACCGAGACGATGTTCGCCTGGCCGGGCGTTGGGCGCATGGCGGTCGGCGCCATCACCTCGAGCGACTTTCCGTTGGCGCAGGGAGCGATCCTGATCCTGGCGATCGGCTTCCTGACGGTGAACCTGATCGTCGACGTCCTTTATGCCTGGCTCGATCCCCGAATCGGGGCGGCCCGCTGATGAGCGAGCTCGCCGTCGACCTGCCAACCACCGGCGGGGACCCGCACGTGGCCAAGAAGGCCTGGCGCCGGATCCTGAGCGATCCCGTCGCGGCCCTGGCGGCGATCTTCCTGCTGGCGATCGTGACGGCCGCGCTGCTCGCGCCCTGGATCGCGCCCAGCGATCCTTATGCGAGCAACCTGCGCGTACGGCTCTGCCCGATCGGCGGTGCGCGCTGCCAGCAGATGCTGCTCGGCGCCGATCAGCAGGGCCGCGACATGGTGAGCCGCCTGCTGTTCGGCCTGCGCGCGACCCTGATGCTGGGCTTCACCGCCGTCACGATCGGCGGCGGCATCGGCGCCACGCTCGGCCTGCTCGCCGCCTACTACCGCCGTCTCGACACGCCGCTGATGCGTTTCGTCGACGTGCTGCTGTCCTTCCCACCGATCCTCTTTGGCCTGGCTATCGCCGCCGTGATCGGGACCGGCCTGAACGGCCTCGTGGTCGCTCTCTGCATCACTGCCATCCCTTCGATCGCGCGTATCTCGCGCGGAGCGGCCCAGCAGGTCATGCAGCAGGAGTACATGGAAGCGGGCCGTGCCGCGGGCAATCGCGACTTCAAGATGCTGTGGCATTACCTCGCCGCCAATACCTGGCCGGTCATCCTGATCTACATGACCTTGCAGCTCGGCCAGGCGATCCTGCTCGGCGCCGCCCTTTCGTTCCTTGGCCTGGGCGCGCAGCCACCGACGGCGGAACTCGGCAGCATGGCTGCCGACGGCCGCAAGTTCCTGCAGATCTCACCGCACGTCTCGACCCTGCCGTGCGCGCTGATCTTCCTTCTGGTTCTGGCTTTCAACGTATTGGGTGACGCGCTGCGCGATGCCCTCGATCCGCAACTGAGGCAATAGGAGGGGCGTATGAGGAAGCATCTGGTGATGGCGGCGATGACCGCCGTGGCAATGACGGCGGCGATGCCGGCGTTCGCGCAGAAGACCGTGACGATCGTGCGCGAGATCGACACCGACCGTTACGACCCGCAGAAGTCGACGTCCCGCTCGGGTGCCGAGGTCATGTACATGATGGGCGACACGCTGGTGAACCTCGACTTCGACATGAAGACGCTGAAGCCCGGTCTCGCCGCCAGCTGGACCGTCTCGCCGGACGGCCTCACCTACACTTTCAAGGTGCGCGACGACGTCACCTTCTGCAGCGGCAAGAAGATGACCGCCAAGGACGTGGTCGCGACCTACGAGCGCTGGCTCGATCCCGAAACCAAGGGCCTGGTGAAGTGGCGCATGGGCGACGTCGACAAGATCAGTGCGCCCGACGACACGACCGTCGAGTACAAGCTCAAGAAGCCGTTCTCCGAGCTTCTCTACCAGATGACCCAGTACTTCCACACGATCCTGAACGTCGATCAGGCCAAGCAGCTCGGCGCCGACTTCGGCGTGAAGGGCTTCGACGGCACCGGCCCCTATTGCTTCGAGAGCTGGACGCCGCGCGATTCGACGGTGCTCACCAAACACGCCGGCTACAAGTGGGGGCCGCCGATCTACGACTACACCGAAGCGCAGGTCGACAAGGTGGTCTGGAAGATCGTGCCGGAAGAGAACACCCGCGTCACCGCGATGCAGGCGGGACAGGCCGACATCACCCAGTACGTGCCCTATTGGGCGCTGAAGGACCTGCAGGCCGACAAGAAGCTTTCGGTGACCAAGGCCGAGAACTATTTTTGGACCTACTTCATCGGCTTCAAGGTCGACCACGAACTGGTCAGCGACGTTCGCGTGCGCAAGGCGATCAATCTCGCCGTCGACCAGAAGGCGATCACCGACGCCGTCACCTTCGGCTTCGCAGAGCCCGCCGACACCTTTCTGCAGCCCGCCGTGCTCGACTTCAATCCGAAGCTCAACAAGGCCATCTACGGCGAGAACATCAAGCAGGCCGAGGCGCTGCTCGACGAGGCCGGGTGGAAGAAGGGGCCGGACGGCTTCCGCTCCAAGGACGGCAAGAAGCTGGCGCCGCTGATCTACGGCATCTCCGGACAGTTCAAGGAAGTGGCCGAAGCCGTCCAGGGCGACCTGCGCAAGGTCGGCATCGACCTGCAGATCCAGCTCTTCGACTCGACGGTCGCCTGGGGCAAGCTCGCGACGCAGGAGTTCGACGCCTTCGGCATGAGCTTCCCCTACGTCTCGGCGGGTGACGCGCTCAACCTCTACTTCCGGTCGGCCAATACGCCGACGCCCAACCGCATGAACTGGAAGGACAAGGAAACCGACGAGCTGCTCGACAAGGGCATGACCGCGACGGACGACAAAACGCGCTCGGCCGCCTACCAGGCCGTGCAGGAGAAGGTGCATGATGCCGCGGTCTGGATCCCGCTCTATCACGAGCCGCTTTTCGTCGTGACCGGCGCGAAGCTGAAGCCGATCAAGGCGCATGGCAATTACGGCTGCGGCCTCTACAAGGGCCTGGGTATCGCGTTCAAGTAAAAGCGAAGGGAAGAAACGACCAATGACTACGACAAAGATCGCCGGCCTCGACCATGTCGTGGCCTGGGACGACTCCGAGCAGCGGCACGTCTATCTCGACAATGCCGATCTCGTGTTCAGGGACAACGAGGTGGTGCATGTCGGGCCGGGCTACACCGGCCCGGTCGACGGCACGATTGCGGGCAAGGGGTTCATGGCGATCCCGGGCCTCGTGAACGTCCACTCCCATCCCTTCTCCGAGCCGGCCAACAAGGGCCTGACGGAGGAATACGGTTCGGACAAGCTCGGCCAAAGCTCGCTCTACGAATACCTCACCGTCTACGGCCTCAACCCCGAGGATGCAGGCCCCTCCTCCAAGGTCGCGGTATCGGAGCTGCTGAAGAGCGGAGTCACCACGATCACCGACCTGTCGATGGCCCGGCCGAATTGGGCCGACGAGCTCGCCTCGACCGGCATCCGTGCCGTGGTCTGCCCGATGATGCGGCAGGCGGTTTGGTACACCAAGAATGGCCATACGGTTGAGTATGCCTGGGACGAAAAGGCCGGCGAGAAGGCCTTCGAGGCATCGATGAAGACGCTCGACGAGGCCGCCAAGCATCCGAGCGGTCGCATCTCGGGCATGGTCGGTCCGGCGCAGATCGATACCTGCGGCGAAGGATTCTTCAAGGAAGCCCTACAGGAGGCCAAGCGCCGCGGTCTGCCGATGCAGACGCATGCCTGCCAGGCCGTCGTGGAGTTCCACGAGATGGTTCATCGCCACGGCAAGACGCCGATCGAATGGCTCGACTCGATCGGCGTGCTGGGGCCTGACCTGATCATCGGCCACGGCATCTTCCTGAACGACCATCCGCAGATCCACTATCCGCACGCCAACGATTTCGAGATGCTGCGCGACTCGGGCGCGTCCGTCGCCCATTGCCCGACAGTGTTCGCCCGCCGCGGCATGGTGATGAACTCGATCGGCCGCTACATGGAGGCGGGCATCACGGTCGGCATCGGCACCGACACCTTCCCGCACAACATGCTCGATGAGATGAGGCTGGTCTGCTACCTCGCCCGCGTCTTCACCATGAACTACAAGATGGGCACAACGCGGCATGCCTTCGAGGCAGCGACGGTCGGCGGCGCCAAGATGCTGCGCCGCTCCGATCTCGGCCGGCTCTCGCCGGGCTCGAAAGCCGACTTCTCTTTGGTCGACATGAGCCACCCCTACATGCAACCGAGCCACGAGCCGGTACGCAGCCTGATCTACTCGGCAGGCGACCGCGCGATCCGGCATGTCTATGTCGACGGCAAGCAAGTCGTGAAGGATGGCAAGGTGCTCACGATCGATGTTGAGGCTGCGACCGCGGGCCTGATCGAGGGCCAGCGCAAGCGTCTCAAGACGGTGAGCCAGCGCGACTGGGCCGGTCGCGACGCCGACGGCCTGTCGCCGCCGGTCTATGGCAAGAAGGATCGCCTGCCGCAGAGCCGGCCGGTGGACTGAGCTACGCGTCCGGGACGCCCGCTGTCGTCGAGTATTCGAAGTGCAGCGGCGTCTCGGGGTGGATCAACGCGTAGGCGGAGCGCGCCGCGATCGCCGCTTCGGAGAAGCCGGTGAGGATCAGCTTGAGCTTGCCGGGATAGTTGACGACGTCGCCCACGGCGAAGATGCCTGACTTCGACGTCGCCGACGTCGCGGGATCGACGACGATCTGGTTGCGCTCGAGCTCGAGGCTCCAGTCGGCGATCGGGCCGAGCGACATCGACAGTCCGAAGAACGGCAGCAGCACGTCGGCTTCGATCTTCTTCGTGCCGCCGTCGAGGCTCTCGACCGCAACGGCGGTGAGCTGGCCGCCGGCGCCGGCCAGGCCCTGCAGCTGGTACGGCACGATAAGGTCGAGCTTGCCGGCCTTGGCCAGCATCTTCAGCTTCGCCTCGCTCTCGGGTGCCGCGCGAAACTTGTCGCGGCGATGGATCACCGAGACATGGTCCGCGACCTCGCTCAGCGACAGCGCCCAGTCGACGGCGGTGTCGCCGCCGCCTGCGATCACGACCTTCTTGCCGCGAAAGTTCTCGCGATGCGTCACATAGTAGAAGACGCTCTTGCCTTCATAGGCCTCTATGCCCGGCAGCGGCGGCCGGTTGGGCCCGAAGGCGCCAACGCCCGCCGCCACGATTACCGCCCTCGCCTGGATCACCGTGCCCTTCGACGTGGTGAGCCGCCAGAAGCCGCCGGTCTGGGGCTGGAGCGCCTGGACCTGTTCTCCGAGGTGATAGACCGGCTTGAAGGGCGCCGCCTGAGCGCGCAGCCGCACGATCAGTTCGGCCGCCGCCACGCGGGGAAAGCCCGGGATGTCGTAGATCGGCTTTTCAGGATAGAGCGCGGTGCATTGGCCACCGACATCGTCCAACACGTCGACGACATGGCAGTTGAGCCGGACCATGCCGCATTCGAAGACTGCGAACAGTCCGATGGGCCCCGCGCCCACGATGACGACGTCGGTCTGATGGTGAGTGTGACCGCTGGTCATGGTCCTAACGTGGCGGATGGGAACTACAAATTAAAGCCCCCGGACCACGAAGGACCGGGGGCGGAATTGGTAGCTGGGGGCGGACTTGAACCGCCGACCCCGGCATTATGAGTGCCGTGCTCTAACCAGCTGAGCTACCCAGCCATGGGTGGGGGCTTTTATGCGGGCAGGCGCCGGGGTGTCAAGGAATGGCGCATTGCGGCTTCTAAAGGGACCACCGGACCGGTAAGTTGTCCCCATGCCCCGCGCGCTTTCCCTTCTTCTGGTCCTGCTGGCCGGTTCATTGGCCGGCTCGGCGCTGGCCCAGACCGCCCGTCCGGCGACGCAGTGGATCGTGGACGCCAATTCCAAGTGCAAGATCGCCAATGCCTTCCCGTCGGCCGCGGAGACGATCACCTGGAGCGGCCAATGCAAGGACGGCTACGCCGAAGGTCAGGGCGTGGCCCAGTGGTTCAAGGCCAAGAAGCCGACCCTGAAGAAATACGAAGGCGAGATGCAGGCCGGCTTCATGAACGGCAAGGGCGTGTTCACCCAGTCGAACGGCGACGTCCTGGACGGCACCTTCAAGGACGGCAGCCTGAACGGCGAAGGCAAAGCCGTGTGGTTCAACAAGAACAAATACGAAGGCGAGTGGCGCGACGGCTATCCCCACGGGACCGGCACCTACGTCTGGCAAAGCGGCCAGCGCTATACCGGCAAGTGGGAGAACGGCAAGCAGAACGGCGACGGGGATTTCAGGTTTCCCAACGGCGACCGCTATGTCGGCCAGATGAAGGATGGGCTGATGAGCGGCAGCGGCAAGTTCACCTGGGCCGACGGCAACGTCTATATCGGCGAATTCAAGAACGACAAGCCGAACGGCCAGGGGACGGTTCGTCTCTATGCCGTGGCGGTGTCGCACAGCGGCGTGTTCAAGGACGGCTGCCTGAAGGACGGCGACGAAGTCATCGCCATCAACCAGTCGACCACGAGCTGCGCCATGAAGCTCTCGAAATAAAACCGCCGCCCAGCACGCGGCTTCCCGCTCCATCGTCATAGACAACGCAGGCCTGACCGGGCGACACGCCGATCTCCGGCTCGTCGAAACGCACGACAGCACGGTTGTCAGACAGTTCGATCGTCGCGGGCCGCAACGCCTGCGAGGAGCGCACCCTCACCTGCACCGGCTGGGGCCCCGACACGGCGGGCCCGATCCAATTCACGTCGTACAGCGCGATGTCGCTGCGGCCGAGCGCCGAGCGCGGGCCCACGACGACGCGGCGCGTCTCGGGCTCCAGCCGCACGACATAGAGCGGATCGTTGTCGGTGCCGGCGCGCTCGCCCAGGGCGAGCCCGCGGCGCTGGCCCACGGTGAAACGGATGATGCCGTCGTGACGGCCGACGACCGCGCCCTTCATGTCGACGATATCGCCCGGCTCGACGCTCTGGGGACGCAGCTTCTCGACCACCGAGGCATAGTCGCCATTCGGCACAAAGCAGATGTCCTGGCTGTCGGGCTTCTCCGCGACCGCCAGCTCGAAGCGCTCGGCGAGCGCGCGCGTCTCGGTCTTGGGCAGGGCGCCCAATGGAAAGCGCAGGAAATCGAGCTGCGCCTGGGTCGTGCCGAAAAGGAAATAGCTCTGGTCGCGCGCCGGATCAGCGCCGCGATGCAGCTCCGCTCCGCCCTCGCCCGCGACGCGCTGGACATAGTGGCCGGTCGCCAGCGCCTCGGCACCGAGCTCGCGCGCGGTCTTCAGCAGATCGCGGAACTTCACCGTCCGGTTGCAGGCAATGCACGGCACCGGCGTCTCGCCGCGCGCGTAGGAATCGGCGAACGACTCCATCACCTCGTCGCGGAAGCGGCTTTCATAGTCGAGGACGTAGTGCGGGATGCCGAGGCGCTCGGCTACCTGGCGAGCATCCTGGATGTCCTGGCCGGCGCAGCAGGCGCCCGCCTTGCCGATCGCCACGCCGTGGTCGTAGAGCTGCAGCGTCACGCCCACGACGTCGTAGCCCTGCTCCTTGAGGAGCGCCGCCGTGACCGACGAATCCACGCCGCCCGACATGGCGACCACCACGCGGGTGTCGCCGGGCGCCTTGTCGATATCGAGGGAATTGCGGGTGGTCGTCTGGGTCATGGGGCGGGGCCTATATAGGCCCCGCGCCCGCTTCGTTCTAGTCGGGCCGTTCTGGCTGGCCGGTCTAGTAGTCGCGACGGCGGCCGGTGTCGCGCACCGCCCGGGCCACGCCGTTGCGGTCGTAGACGATCGCCACCCGGTCGCCCATCTGGACGTCGCCGTCGTCGGCCTGGGCGATGGTGACGGTCTGGCCGTCGTCCTTGCGAATCGTCACCTCGATGCCGCGCTTCGTGCTGCCGCGATCGATCGCGGTGCCCGCGACGGCGCCACCCACGGCACCCAGGACGCCACCCAGGATGGCGCTGCCGGCATTGCCGCCGATGGCTGCACCGGCGATCGCGCCGCCGGCCGCGCCGACGCCGCCGCCGATCAGGGTGCCGTCGCTGACGCCGGACTGGTGGCTCCGCAGCGGGACTTCACGGATCGACATTACTTGTCCGGTCTCGCCCCGGAAGCCGCCGGCCGGCGCGCTGACGACGCCCGGCGCGACGCTGTTGTCGTCGTTGCAGGCCGAGAGGCCGCCGGCCAGAGCGAGCGGTAGCAACAGACCCAAAAGCCATTTCCTGAGCATCGGTACATCCCCTTTTCACGAAGGAGATTTTTCAACCGAGCCGATGCCGGTGTCTAGTCCAAGTTGCCGTACCGTGGATCGTCCTGGGGACGCGGCGCCGAGCGGGACTGGCTGTAATGCTGGCCGTACTCGGCCGGCGGCACGCCGTTCTGGTCCTGCGGGCCGTTGTACTGGGAATTGTCGTACTGCGATCCGCCGTACTGGGATCCGCCATACTGCGACCCGCCACCGCGCGGCACGTAGCGCTGCTGGTTGCTGCTGCTCTGCATATCCTGCGGCGGCGGGCCGTTGTATTGCGGGCCGCCGTTCTGGTTTCCACCGTTCTGGTTTCCGTAGTCCGGTGCACGCGAAGTGTCGCGCACCGCTCGCGCTACACCATTGCGGTTCTGCACGATCTGCACGCGGTCGCCGAGCTGGATGTCGCCGTCGTCGCGCTGGGCGACGCGAACCGTCTGGCCGTCGTCCTTCTGGATGGCGACCTCGATCCCGCGCCCGCCACTGCCGACGCTGGTGTGGTTGTTGACGATGTTGCCGGCAATGGCGCCGCCGACCGCACCGAGCACCGCGCCGATCAGGACGCCGCCGATCGTATGGCTCGCGACCGCACCGATGGCGCTGCCGCCCGCTGCACCGATAAGCCCGCCCGTCATCATGCCGCCCGTGCCGCCGCTGCTGCCCCCGCCGCCGCGCAGCGCCACCTCGTTGATCGACACGACGCGGCCGGTCTCGCCGGTCGGCGTGCCGTAGCTGCTCGACGTCGCCGAGGCGCTGCTCGGGCCGTTGACGTAGCCCGGCGCGACGCCGTTCGACGCGCAAGCGCTCAACCCCGCGGCCAAGGCCAACGGCACCAGCGCCATCCTGAATTGCTTGCCCCTCATGCGCCCCTCCCAGTCATACCGGCTGTACGACTCGAACTATGACCGAACTGGGGCAGCTAGCCCCTTTCCTCGATCCAGGCGGCCTGAATCGCTTCCAGGATCTTCTCGTTGGAGCGTTCCGGCGCGTCGGCGAAGTCGGGCAATTCTAGCACCCACTTGTGCAAATCGGTGAACCGCAGGTTCACATTGTCGACATCCGGATGATGCTCCTCGAGCTCGATCGCGATGTTGTGAACGTCGGTCCAGCGCAGCTTTTGAGCCATCGTCGCTCCTACTTGTCGACCATCATGTTGCGGGTCGCTGCGGGCAGCTTCACCACCAGCCCGTCGAGTGCCTCGCTCATGCGGATCTGGCAGCCGAGCCGCGAAGTGTGCGTCAGACCGAATGCGAGGTCGAGCATGTCCTCTTCGTCCTCGCTGGCCGGGGCGAGCTTGTCGAACCACACCTGTTCGACCACGACATGGCAGGTCGAGCAGGCCAGCGAGCCCTCGCAGGCACCCTCGATCCCGATGTGGTTGCGGTGCGCGATCTCGAGCACGCTGAGACCCAGCGGCGCCTCGACTTCCTTGCGCGACCCATCCTTCAGAATGAATGTCATTTTCGGCATTTCAGCAGAACCTCTTTACTCGCCGACCCGGGTTTCCAGGTCGCTTACCGACATTCCCGACAAGGCCTCGCGGATGCCGCGGTCCATGCGGCGCTCGGCGAAGGGCTTCGACAGCGTCTCCAGCGCCTCGGCCGCGGCCGTAATCTCGTCGCGCACGTCGCCCGCGACCGCCGTCTCCAGCCGTCCGCGCGCCGCATCGATCTCGTCCCGCTCGTCCGCCGTCAGCAAGGCGCCGTCCTTGGCTAGCGCCGCATCGAGCGCCAGTAGGCCGCGCCTGGCCTCGACCCGCGACTCCGTCAGCAGGCGGCGCGCCATGTCGTCCTCGGCGTTGTCGAGGCTGTCGTAGAGCATGTCGGCCATGTCCTCGTGGCTGAGGCCGTAGGACGGCTTCACCTCGATGCGCTGCGCCACGCCGGTCGTGCGTTCCTCGGCAGACACCGTGAGCAGGCCGTCGGCATCGACCGCGAAGCTCACACGGATACGCGCGGCGCCAGCGGTCATCGGCGGAATGCCCGTGAGCTCGAAGCGCGCGAGGCTGCGGCAATCCTCGACCATCTCGCGCTCGCCCTGCACGACGTGGATCGCCATCGCGGTCTGGCCGTCCTGGTAGGTCGTGAATTCCTGCGCGAGCTGCACCGGGATCGGTGTGTTGCGCGGCACGACCTTCTCGACCAGCCCGCCCATCGTCTCGAGCCCGAGCGACAGCGGTGTGACGTCGAGCAGCAGCGTGTCTGACCCGCCGGTCAGCGCCTCGGCCTGCAAGGCAGCCCCCAGCGCCACGACCTCGTCAGGATCGATGTCGGTGAGCGGCGGCTTGCCGATCATTTCGGCGACGGCGGTGCGCGCCAGCGGTACCCGTGTCGAGCCGCCGACCAGCACCACGCCCTGGATCTCGTCCGGCTTCATGCCGGCATCGGCCAGCACATGGCGCGCGATCTCGACCGTGCGCTGAACGTGCTTGGCGATCATCGCGTCGAATTCCGCCCTGGTGAGCGCATGGAATGACGGCACACCGCCCAGTTCCAGCCGGCCCGATGTCTGCTCGCGATCGGAGAGCTGCTCCTTCATCACGCGCGCGAGCGCCAAGGCAGTCTTCACCGCACCTTCGTCGACGGTATCGGCGAGGCCGTCCTTCTTGCGCTCCGCCAGCAGGCGCTCGGCGATGGCGCGGTCGAAATCGTCGCCGCCCAGGGCGGTGTCGCCGCCGGTCGCCAGCACCTGGAACACGCCCTTCTCCAGGCGCAGCAGCGAGAAATCAAAGGTGCCGCCGCCCAGGTCGTAGACGGCGTAGAGGCCTTCCGAACCCTTGTCGAGACCGTAGGCCAACGCCGCCGCGGTGGGCTCGTTGACCAGCCGCAGCACTTCCAGGCCGGCCACCCGCGCGGCATCGCGCGTCGCGGTGCGCGCGGCATCGTCGAAATAGGCCGGCACGGTGATCACCGCGCGCTCGACCGGCTTGTCGAGTGCCGCTTCGGCGCGCGTGCGCAAGGCCTTCAAGATCTCGGCGGAAATCTCCACCGGCGAACGCGCTTTGCCGCCGATGCGCAGCTTCACCATGTCGGTCTGGCCGGTGCCGGGTTCGATCTCATAGGGCAGCACGCCTGCAATGGTGTGCAGGTCGGTGGCACCGCGGCCCATCAGCCGCTTGATCGAGGCCACGACGTTCCGGGGCTCCTGCGCCATCAACAGACGCGCGGCATCGCCCACCAGCACGCCACCGGCGGCGGGATAGGCCACGACCGAGGGCACCAGCGCCCTGCCAGACTCGTCGTGCAGCGCCGCGGGCGTGCCCTCGCGCGCGATGGCCACCACGGAATTGGTCGTGCCGAGATCGATGCCGACCGCCAGCGTTCCCTCGCCGGCATGCGGCAGGGGCGTTTCGCCCGGCTCATGGATCTCCAACAGACTCAACTTGCGCCTCGTTCGATATTGGTGCGCCGTGCGCGCGCTTCCTCGGCGAACTTGTCGAGATAGCGCAGGCGAAGGAGCGTCTTTCTGATGGCCGGCTTGTCGTTTGCCAAGAACAAACTACCCAGCCCCTTCAACGCTTTCTCCACGTCGTCCACGGCCTTCGCGGCAAGCCCGTCGACAGCCTGCACGGTGCCTGCGTCCTGCAATTCCTCGCGCGCTTCCATCGCCTCCATCAGCAGATCCGGATCGTCGATGGTCTTGCCGTCGGCCGGCATCTCCACGCCCTTCAGGGCGGCGAGATAGATCGCGCGATCGATCGGGCTCTTGAGCGTGCGATAGGCGTCGTTGAGGGCCGCCGCCTCGGACGAGGCCCTGGCACGCTCTTCCGGCGGCTTGGCGACGAAGCGATCCGGGTGCCACTGCCGCTGGCCCGCGAAGTAGGCCTTGTCGAGCGCGCCCGCATCCAGATCGAGCGCCGCCGGCAGCCCCAGCCGCGCGAAATGATCCATGACTATCCTTCAGACGTGGAAGGATTCGCCGCAGCCGCAGCGGCCTTTCTCGTTCGGGTTCTTGAACACGAAGCCCGACTTCAACTTCTCTTCCTCGTAGTCCATCTCGGTGCCGATCAGGAACAGCGAGGCCTTGGGATCGATCAGCAGCTTGA
>FTCZ01002059.1_pt1 | contig 22475 bp, 18 predicted proteins | sample 1658871 | NCBI WGS metagenome assembly FTCZ01 (sample SAMEA3914864, study PRJEB12502) | metagenome | biome: forest; material: soil | place: USA | collected 2012-03-12 | depth 0.3 m
CGCCTCGGCCTTCCCGATGGACCGCCCGCGCTACGTGGTCATCGCCATGATGGACGAGCCGCAGGGCACCGAGGCCACCTCGTTCCAGCGCACCGCCGCATGGAACGCGGCGCCAGTGGTGGCGCGCGTTGTTCCCCGCGTTGGGCCCTTGCTCGGCATCATGCCGGACGAGACCCGCGACATCGACGTTTCCGACCTCAAGCCGCTGATCCCGGCTGGCGGTGCTGAAGAGTGAGCCCTGAAGAATGAAGTTGAATGCCCTCTGCGCTGCTGCTGATATCGCCGTTCCGGCAGGCGCGGATGTGAATGTTACGGGCTTTGCCATCGATCACCGCAAGGTTGCGCCCGGAACTGTGTTCGGTGCGTTCAAGGGCGCCAAGTTCAATGGTGAGGACTATATCGCCGATGCCATCAAGGCCGGCGCCGTCGCCATCGTTGCCAGCCCGGAGGCCAAGGTCGAAGGCGCGATCCACTTCGCGGCCGACGAACCGCGTCATTTGTTCGCACGCCTTGCCGCGCCGTTCTTCCAGCCCGTGCCGGAAACGCTGGTGGCCGTCACCGGCACCAACGGCAAGACCTCCACGGTCGAACTGACTCGCCAGCTCTGGCGCATGGCTGGGCAGCGCGCGGCCTCGATCGGCACGCTGGGCGTTACCACCAGTGACGAGACGGTTTCGACCGGGCTTACCACGCCCGATATCGTGACTTTCCTTGCGAACCTGACTGGCCTTGCGCGTGAGGGCGTGACGCATGTGGCCTACGAAGCGTCCAGCCACGGTCTGTCACAGTTCCGGATCGAAGGGCCGTGCGTGGCGGCGGGCGCTTTCACCAACCTGTCGCGCGATCACCTCGATTACCATGCCGACATGGACGATTATTTCGCGGCTAAGATGCGCCTGTTCGACGACGTGGTCGTCGATGGCGGCACGGCCGTGATCTGGGCCGACGATGAGTGGTCGGTCAAGGCGATTGCCCAGGCTGAAAAGCGCGGCCTGAAAGTTTTCACCGTGGGTGCCAATGGCACCAGCATCCGCCTCTCGGGTCGCACGCCGGGCGGACTCGGCCAGAAGCTGGAGCTCGAGCACGACGGGAAATCCCGCGTGCTCGAGCTGCCGCTTATCGGGGCCTATCAGGCTGCTAACGCCTTGGTAGCCGCGGGGCTGGTGCTGGCGACGGGCGGCGATGCCCATACGACTTTCGATGCGATGAAGCGCCTTGTCACCGTGCGCGGCCGGTTGGAGCGCGCGGCGATTTCTCCGGTTGGCGCGCCGGTCTATGTCGACTATGCGCACACGCCCGATGCGCTGGAGGCGGCGATTGCCGCGCTTCGACCGCATGTGGAAGGACGCCTGATCGTGGTGTTCGGCGCCGGTGGCGACCGGGACCAGGGCAAGCGGCCCGAAATGGGCAAGGTGGCGGCAGAGGGGGCAGACCTCGCCATCGTCACCGACGACAACCCGCGCGGCGAAGACCCCGCCGCGATCCGCGCCATGGTGCTTGCCGGCATGGACGGAAAGGGACGCGAAATCGGCGACCGGCGCGAGGCGATCCGCGCGGCGGTGGCCGAAGCCCGGCACGGGGATATCGTCCTCGTCGCCGGCAAGGGGCACGAACAGGGGCAAATCATCGGCAGCGGCGACAGCGTGCGCGTGCTGCCATTCGACGACGTTACCGTTGCCAGGGAAATGGCCGGTACGGTTGGAAGGTAGGAATGCCATGAACGCTCACGCCCGGATTCTCGAATGGCCCGTTGAAGCCGCCGAGGACTTGACCCAAGCATTGTGGGATGCGGCCACACTCGCGCGGGTGATGAAAGGGGAAGCGAGCGGGGATTTCACCGTCTCCGGCGTCGAGATCGACAGCCGCGACGTTCAGCCTGGCGACTTGTTCTTTGCCTTGAAGGGAGAGGCGATGGACGGCCATCGCTTCGTGGAGGGCGCTTTCGCCAAGGGCGCTGCCGCCGTCGTGGTTGATCGTCCTGTCGATGGTCCGCACGTTCTGGTTGAGAACACGACCGAAGCGCTGGAACGCCTTGGCGCCGCATCTCGGGCCCGGGCGCGCGGCCCGATCATCGGCGTCACCGGATCGGTGGGCAAGACTGGCGTGAAGGAAGCGATCTTCGAAGCGCTGGAGCGGGCCAGCCGGGGCGACGCGCACCGCTCGGTCAAAAGCTATAACAACCACGTGGGCGTGCCGCTCAGCCTGGCGCGGATGCCGGCGCGGGCGCGGTTCGGCATTTTCGAGATGGGGATGAACCACGCGGGAGAGATCGCCGCGCTGACCCGCCAGGTGCGCCCCAATGTCGCCGTCATCACCACGATCGCGCCCGCGCATATCGAGATGCTGGGTTCGATGGAGGCCATCGCCGACGCCAAGGCGGAGATCTTCCAGGGCCTTGAGCCCGGCGGCGTTGCCGTGATTCCGGCAGACAGCCCCTATTTCCACCGCCTGAAGGAAGCGGCTGAGGCGCTGGGTTTCGATGTCGTCTCGTTCGGCAAGGCGGCCGACGCCGGCGTGCGCCTGCTCGATACCGTGCCGGCCATCGGCGGCGGATCGCTGGTGACGGTGGACATGCGCGATCGGCGCGTCTGCTACACGGTGGCGGCGCCGGGCGAGCATCACGTGATCAATTCCCTTGCGGTCATGGCCGCGGTGCGTGCGGTCAAAGGGGACCTCGGCGCCGCAGGCGTGGCGCTCGCCGAAATGGGCGGGTTGCCGGGGCGCGGCGCGCGACTCCAGATCGACGTTCCGGGTGGGGAGCCCGACGCCGAGGGCCGCCGCCGCGCTTTGCTTATCGACGAAAGCTACAATGCCAATCCTGCCTCCATGCGTGCGACGTTGGAGCAGCTTGGCCGCACGACTGCGACGCGGCGGATTGCGGTGCTGGGTTCGATGAAGGAACTGGGCGCGCACGGCCCCGCCTTCCATGCCGAACTGGCCGCACCGTTGGCCGCTGCCGGAGTCGATTACGCGGTTCTGGTGGGTGATGAGATGAGCGCGCTGGCCGCCATCCTGGGCGATGTGCTTGCGAATGTGGCTGAATCCCCGGAATCGGGGAAAACGGGCAGCGTTCCGCTTGGCAAGCGCGTGCCCTTCGCCCATTGCCTCACTGTGCGGGAAGCCGTCGATGCGCTGCGCGCGTTTGGGCTGGAGCAGGGCGATGTGATCCTGGTCAAAGGCTCGAACTCGGTTGGCTTGGCTTCCCTGGTAACGGATCTCGGTAAACAGGAAGGGTAGGGGGGCTCCCCCGCAAGATGCTGTATCTTCTCGCAGAATGGTTCCACTTCGAGGGACTGTCCAACCTCTTCCGCTATCAATCCTTCCGTTCCGGCGCTGCGCTGATGACGGCGCTGGGTCTCGGCCTGCTGATCGGCCCGCGCTTCATCAACATGCTGCGGGTGCGCCAGGGCAAGGGGCAGCCGATCCGTGAGGATGGGCCGCAGAGCCACCTTGCCAAGCGCGGCACGCCGACGATGGGCGGCCTGATGATCCTGACGGCGCTGGTCAGTTCCATGATCCTGTTCATGGACATGTCCAACCCGTTCGTTTGGGCCTGCATCGCCGTTACCGTGGGCTTCGGGATTATCGGTTTCCTGGACGATTACGACAAGGTGTCGAAGCGTTCGACTGCCGGGCTTTCCAGCAAGCTGCGCCTGGGGCTGGAATTCGTGGTGGCGGGTATCGCCGCCTACATCATCGTCAGCCAGCTCAACACCAACCTCTACGTGCCGTTCCTTTCGGGCCGCTACATTCCGCTCGGGCCTTTCTACTACGTCTTCGCGGCTTTCGTGATCGTGGGCGCAGGCAATGCCGTGAACCTGACCGACGGACTGGACGGTCTTGCAACGATGCCGGTCATCATCGCGGCGGGCACTTTCGCGATCATCTGCTACCTCGCCGGCCGCGTCGACTATGCGAACTACCTTGGCATTCCGCACGTGCCGCGCGCGGGCGAGTTGGCCGTGTTCTGTGCGGGCATTATCGGCGCCTGCCTTGCCTTCCTGTGGTTCAACGCGCCGCCGGCCGCCGTGTTCATGGGCGATACCGGCAGCCTTGCCCTTGGCGGCGCGCTTGGCGCCATCGCCGTAGCCGCGCATCACGAGATCGTGCTGGCCGTTGTCGGCGGCCTGTTCGTGCTGGAAGCCGTCTCGGTGATCATCCAGGTCTTCTGGTTCAAACGGACCGGCCGCCGTGTGTTCCGCATGGCGCCGATCCACCACCACTTCGAACAGAAGGGCTGGAAGGAATCGACCGTCGTCATCCGCTTCTGGATCATCTCGATCGTCCTTGCGGTGATCGGGCTGTCCACGCTCAAGCTGCGATAAGCGCGTGATCGTTTCTCCCGCCTTCGCCGGAAAGCGTTACGCGGTCCTCGGCCTTGCGCGTTCCGGCCTCGCCGCCGTGGAGACGCTGCTGGCCAGCGGCGCGCACGTCATGGCCTGGGACGCGCGCGATGAGCCGCGCCAGCAACTCGCCGGCCGGGTAGAACTGGCCGATCCGGTTACCGCCGATCTCACCGGCTATGACGGCGTGATCGTTTCGCCCGGCATCCCGCTCAACACCCATCCGATCGGCGAAGCCGCGCGCCGTTACGGCGTACCGGTGATCGGCGATATTGAGCTGTTCGCGCTCGCTCGTGAAAGCCTTCCTGCGCACCGCGTCGTGGGCATCACCGGCACCAACGGGAAGTCCACCACCACCTCGCTGGTCCAGCACTTGCTGAAGTCGGCGGGCGTGGAATCGCGCGTGGGCGGCAACATCGGCGTACCGGTTCTGTCGGCAAAGCCGCTGCCTGAGGGCGGGGTCTATGTCCTCGAACTGTCGAGCTACCAGATCGATATTACGCGCAGTCTCGATTGCGATGTCGCCGCGCTGCTGAACATCACGCCCGACCATCTTGACCGTTACGATAACTTCGCAGCCTATGCCGCGTCCAAGGCGCGCCTGTTCGAAATGCAGGGCGCGACCCGCCCCGCCGTATTCGGCAAGGGCGATGTAGAGACCGCCGATATCGCCGCCGTCGAAACCGCGCGCCGCGAACCGGGGCTGGTGCGCGAAGTGGATGGGCACGATATCGCCGCGCTTCAGAAGAACTGGCCCTCTCTGCAAGGCCCGCATAACCTTCAGAACGCTGCCGTCGCCGTCGCCATTGTCGAGGCGCTGGGCATTCCGGCCGCCAAGTGGAAGCCCGCGCTGCGCAAGTTCCGGGGCCTGCCGCACCGCATGGAGCGCGTGGCGGAGGCGAACGGCGTCGTCTACATCAACGATTCCAAGGCCACCAACCCGGCCTCGGCCGCACCCGCCATCGCCGCGTTCCCGCCCGATCCCAAGCCGCGCATCCACTGGATCCTGGGTGGCTTGCCCAAGGGCGACGATCTGGACGAATGCGCGCCGTTCTTCGGGAACATCGCCGCAGCCTATACCATTGGTGACGCCGGACCGCGCTTTGCCGAAATCCTCGCGCCCTATACGCGCGTCCACCGCAGCGAGATGATGGCAGAGGCCATCCGCGAAGCCATGGCCGAAGCCGTTCCCGGCGATATCGTCATGCTCTCGCCCGCCTGCGCCAGCTTCGACCAGTTCCGCGATTACGAAGCGCGCGGACTGGCCTTCCGCCAGATCGTCGAGGCGCTGCTGGAAACGCAGGGCGCCGCGGCGGCCGCAGGGGAGAAGCACTAGGATGGCAACCGCCGCGCCGGGGGCAGGACCCGCCAACACCCGCTACAACCGCAATCGTCGCGGTCTGTTGGCGATCTGGTGGCAGGAAATTGACCGCACATTTCTGGCCCTCGTGCTGATCCTGATGGGGATCGGTGCGATTGCGGTAGCAGCCGGCTCCCCGGCAAGCGCGCGACGCCTGTCGACCTCACAAGAGCATCTGCCCTCGCTCTACTTCTTCTGGCTGCACTTGCGCTGGCAGTTCGTGGGGCTCTGCGCGATGTTCTGGGCCTCCAGTCTGTCAAAGGACAGCGCGCGGCGGCTGGGCATCCTGATTGCGGGCATGATGATTTTCGGCCTGCTGCTGGTGCCGGTGGTGGGTTCGGAAGTGAACGGCGCCAAGCGCTGGCTGCACTTCGGGATATCGCTTCAGCCTTCGCAGTTTCTGGGCACGGGCTTCCCGATCCTGCTGGCGTGGATTCTCTCCTGGCGCGCGCGCGATCCGAACATTCCGGTGGTGGCGCTGTGCTTCTGCCTGATGGGCCTGATCGGCGCACTGCTGATGGCGCAGCCGGACTTCGGCTCGACCATGCTGTTTTCCGGCACGTTCTTCGTGATGATCCTGCTGGCGGGCATCCCGCTGAAGCGCATTGGCATGTTTGCGGGCGCGGGCATTGGCGGCATCGTCGTCATGTATTTCACGTATGCCAACGGCCGGAACCGCATCGACTCGTTCCTGTCGGGCGGCAACGCGTTCGACCAGGTGGACCTTGCCCAGCGCACGCTGCTGAATGGCGGCTGGTTTGGACAGGGCTTCTGGATGGGCATCCGCAAGATGGCGCTGCCCGAAGCGCATACCGACTACATTTTCTCCGTCATTGGCGAGGAATTCGGCCTGATCGCCTGCATGGTGATCGTGGGCCTTTACCTTGCACTGCTGGTGCGGGTGATGCTGCGGCTGGTGGATGAGGAAGACCTGTTCACGGTGCTCGCCGCTTCGGGCATCGCCTCTCAATTCGGCGGGCAGGCCTTCATCAACATCCTGGTCAACCTGCAGCTCTTCCCGTCGAAGGGCATGACCCTGCCGCTGATCAGCTACGGTGGATCGTCGACTGTCGCCATGTGCTTGACGGTGGGCCTGCTGCTAGCAATCACGCGCCGCAACCCCTTTATCAAGCGGGAGGCTTTCTCGCTTCGCGCCATCGGAGACGTTTCTTCATGAGTCTGGTCAGCCGCCACTACGTTCTCGCCGCGGGCGGGACGGGCGGACACCTCATTCCCGCCTTCGCGCTTGCCGCCGAACTGGACCGCCGCGGGCACCACGTCGCGCTCATCACCGATGAGCGCGGCGCCGCGATTCCGGGTAAGCCCGATTATCTGCCCGCCCACGTGCTGCCGCAGGGCCGTATCGCGGGGAAGAACCCGCTGAATTGGCTGAAGGGCCTGCGCGGCATTCTGGAAGGCAAGCGCATGGCGCTGCGCCTGTTCGAAAGCTTCCAGCCCACCGCCGTGGTCGGCTTCGGCGGCTATCCAGCGCTGCCGACGATGCTGGCTGCCCGCTCGGCCCGGATCCCCACGATCCTGCATGAGCAGAACTCGGTGCTGGGCCGCGTGAACCGCTATTTCGCGGGCAAGGTCGATGCCATCGCCACCGCGTTCGAGCAGGTGGACCGCCTTGATCCCAAGCTTTCCGGCAAGGTCACGCTGGTCGGCAATCCGGTGCGGGACGAAGTGCTGGCGCTGCGCGATGCGCCCTTCCCGGAATTCACCGAGGACAGCCTGCTGCGCATCCTCGTCACCGGCGGCAGCCAGGGCGCGCGGGTGCTTTCGGAGGTCGTGCCGGATGGGCTGGCGATGCTGCCCCCGGCGCTGCGCTCGCGCCTTCAGGTGATCCAGCAGTGCCGGCCCGAGGATATCGAAGCGGTGCGGGCCCGCTATGCCAGCCACGGCATCCCTGCCGAACTGGCGACTTACTTTGAGGACATGGCAGCGCGTCTTGCCGGCGCGCACCTGTTCATCGGCCGCTCCGGCGCGTCGACGATTGCAGAGCTGACCGACGTGGGCCGCCCGGCGATTCTGATCCCGCTGCCCATCGCCACCGACGATCACCAGGCGGCCAACACGCGTGAAATCGTCGCTGCCGGCGGCGCGCGCGCGATCCGTCAGGAAAGCTTCACTGCCACCACGCTGGCCAAGCAGATTCAGGCGATGGCGCTGCATCCCGAAACGCTGGCCAATGCCGCCCACGCCTCGTGGAACTGTGGCTATCCCAATGCCGCCAGCGACCTTGCCGACCTTGTCGAAAGCTTCGGCGCGGCACCGATCATGGACGTAATTCGAATGGACAAGACCGTGCCCGCCAAGGGCGGCGAAGCCCTCGCACGCAAGGGCGGCGTAGCATGAAGGGCGTCGGCACCGACATCGGCACGATCCACTTCGTCGGCATCGGCGGCATCGGCATGTCCGGCATCGCCGAGGTGATGCACAACCTTGGCTACGCCGTGCAGGGCTCCGACATTGCCGAAGGCTACGTGGTGGAAGGGCTGCGCAAGCGCGGCATCAAGGTTGCGATCGGCCATGCGGCGGAGAACGTGGAAGGCGCGGCCGTCGTCGTCACCTCAACCGCCGTGAAGCGTGAGAATCCGGAAGTCGTCTACGCGCTAGAACACCGCATTCCGGTGGTGCGCCGCGCGGAAATGCTCGCCGAACTGATGCGCCTGAAGAACACTGTCGCGGTGGCTGGCACGCACGGCAAGACCACCACTACTTCGATGGTGGCGGCGCTGCTCGATGCGGGCGGGGTCGATCCCACCGTCATCAACGGCGGCATCATCAACGCCTACGGCTCCAACGCGCGCCTGGGCGAGAGCGACTGGATGGTCGTGGAAGCGGACGAGAGCGACGGTTCGTTCCTGCGCCTCGACGGCACCATCGCCGTCGTCACCAACATCGATCCCGAGCATCTCGATCACTACGGTTCGTTCGACAAGGTGAAGGATTCCTTCGTCGAATTCATCGAGAACGTGCCGTTCTACGGCTGTGCGCTGCTCTGCATCGATCACCCCGAAGTGCAGGCGGTGATCCCCAAGGTGCGTGACCGCCGCGTGGTGACTTACGGCTTCTCGGCCCAGGCCGACATTCGCGGTGAGAACGTGACGCCGGTTCCGGGCGGCAATCGCTTCGACGTGGCGCTGCGCCAGCGGGACGGCTCCTTCCGCCGGATCGAGGGCATCGAACTGCCGATGCCGGGCCGTCACAACGTCCAGAACGCACTCGCCGCGATCGGCGTTGCGGTGGAGATGGGCTGTTCGGACGCCTGCATCCAGACCGGCTTCTCCAAGTTCGGCGGCGTGAAGCGCCGCTTCACCAAGGTGGGTGAGGTCGAAGTCGAGGGCGGTGCCGTCACCGTGATCGACGATTACGGCCACCACCCGGTCGAAATCCGCGCCGTGCTCGCCGCCGCGCGAGAGGGCGTAAAGGGCCGCGTCATCGCCGTGGTCCAGCCGCACCGCTTCACGCGCCTGCGCGATCACATGGAAGACTTCGAAAGCGCGTTTAACGACGCCGACGTGGTCTATGCCGCCCCGGTTTACGCCGCTGGCGAGCAGCCGATCGAGGGCATCGATTCCGATCACATGGTTTCGGGCATGAAGGCGCGCGGGCATCGTTCGGCGCAAGTCATCGCCGGGCCGGATGCGCTGGCAGATGTGTTGGCGACCTCGATCCAGCCGGGCGACATGGTCGTCTGCCTCGGCGCGGGCGACATCACCAAGTGGGCGGCCGGCCTTGCCGATGCCGTGGTCAAGCGGAGGGCCGCTTGAGCGAGACCGCCAACCTTTCCGGCAAACTTCCTGACGTGCGCGGCAAGCTGACGGCCGCTGCGCCGCTGGCCCCGCTCGTCTGGTTCAAATCCGGCGGCGCGGCGGAATGGCTGTTTGAGCCCAAGGATCTTGCCGACCTGCAGGCGTTTCTGCGCGATCTCGATCCCTCCGTTCCGGTCATGGCGCTGGGCCTCGGCTCCAACATGATTGTGCGCGACGGCGGTGTTCCCGGCGTGGTGATCCGTCTTGGCAAGCCTTTCGCCAAAGTCGCGAAGGTCGATGACGTCACGCTCGATTGCGGCGGCGGTGCCAGCGGCATCCTCGTCTCCTCGACCGCGCGCGACAATGGCATTGCCGGCGTGGAATTCCTGCGCTCGATCCCCGGCACCGTCGGCGGCTTCGTGCGCATGAACGGCGGCGCTTACGGCGGCGAGGTGAAGGACGTGCTGGTCGATTGCGACGTCGTCCTGCGGGATGGCACGCTGGTCACGCTGAACAATGCTGACCTCGGCTATACCTATCGCCATTCGGAATTGCCCGAAGGCGCGGTGGTCGTCTCTGCCCGCTTCAAGGGCCAGGCGGGCGAGCCCGAGGCGATCCAGACCGAGATGGACCGCATCTCCGCCAGCCGCGAGGCCAGCCAGCCGCTGCGCAGCAAGACCGGCGGGTCCACCTTCAAGAATCCCGAAGGGCACAAGGCCTGGGCCCTTGTGGACGAAGCCGGCTGCCGCGGCCTCACCATGGGCGGCGCGCAAGTGAGTGAGAAGCACACCAACTTCCTGCTCAACGTGGCCGACGCCACCAGCAGCGATATCGAAGCGCTGGGCGAGGAAGTCCGCCGTCGGGTCAAGGAAAAGTCGGGCGTCACGCTCGAATGGGAAATCCAGCGGGTGGGCATGTTTGCCGAAGCGCCATCTCAAAAGCGCGTAGGCATGTCTGCCGAAGCACCAAACCAAAATCCCGTCGGGTTGCCCACCGACAGCAAGAAGTGAGTTGATCTAGTGTCCCTTCCAAAACTCCACGTCGCAGTCCTGATGGGCGGTTGGTCGAATGAACGGCCGGTCTCGCTGATGAGCGGCGAGGGCGTGGCCAAGGCGCTTGAATCCAAGGGCCACAAGGTCACGCGCATCGACATGGACCGCGATGTCGCGCTGCGTCTGGCGGAAACCAAGCCCAACGTGGTGTTCAATGCGCTCCACGGCGCGCCGGGCGAGGATGGCACGGTGCAGGGCATGATGGACCTGATGGGCCTCACCTACACGCACTCCGGCCTCGCCACATCGGTGATCGCCATCGACAAGGAACTGACCAAGCAGGCGCTCGTGCCCCACGGCATTCCGATGCCCGGTGGCCGCATCGTCGATAGCGCCGAGATTTTCGAGCGCGATCCGCTGCCGCGTCCTTATGTGCTGAAGCCGGTGAACGAAGGCTCGTCGGTCGGCGTCGCCATCGTCACGGCAGAGGGCAACTACGGCAATCCTATCGGTCGTGAGACCGAAGGGCCCTGGCAGCACTTCGACCGCCTGCTGGCAGAGCCCTATATTCGCGGGCTGGAACTCACCACCGCCGTCATCGGCGATCGCGCGCTGCTGGTCACCGAACTGAGGCCCAAGTCGGGCTTCTATGACTTCGATTCCAAGTACACCGACGGCATGACGCAGCACATCTGCCCGGCCGAGATCCCGGACGAGATCACGGCGGCATGCAAGGATCTGGCCCTCCGCGCGCACCAGTTGCTGGGCTGCAAGGGCACCAGCCGCTCGGACTTCCGTTGGGACGATACGCAGGGCGTAGAAGGGCTCTTCCTGCTGGAAGTGAACACCCAGCCGGGCATGACCCCGCTCAGCCTCGTGCCCGAACAGGCCCGCGCCTGCGGCATGGAATATCCCGATCTCGTCGAGGCGATCATCGCCGAAGCGCTCGAAGATGCGCGCGCCCGCAAGGCTGCGAAGGGGGACGGATGAGCCAGACGATCCGGCGCAAGCCGAAGAGCGCAAGGAAAGTCGCCGCCCGGCAAGGCACCAAGGCAAAGGTCCGCAAGGCGAAGGCGACCACGGGATCGACGCTCGACGCGGCGATGTCGTGGCTGCCTTTCACCGAAGAGCAGCTGCACAAGATCTTCCTCGTCGCCATCCTTGGCGGCGCGGTGGGGCTTGCCTGCGTGGTGGCCAATGCCGCCGGCGTGCCGATGCTGGCGAATGCGCAGTTTGCACGCGTCTCGGCCGACGCGGGCTTCGAAGTGAAGCGCGTGGAAGTGCGCGGCGTGAAGCACCTGAACGAATTGAAGGTCTACGAAAAGGCGCTGGCCGAGCGGGACCGGGCGATGACCGAAGTCGATCTCGACGCACTGCGGGCCGAACTGCTGGGCCTGTCGTGGGTGAAGGACGCGCGCGTTTCGCGCCAGTTGCCCGACACGCTGGTGATCGACATCGTCGAGCGTGAAGCCCATGCCGTGCTGCGCAAGGACGATCAGTTCGTTCTGATCGACGAGACCGGCCACGAACTGGAGCAGGTTTCCCGCAAGGATACCGGCGGCAAGCTGATCGTCTCCGGCCCCGGCGCGGGCCAACAAGTGACGGAGCTTGCCAACCTGCTGCAGGCCGCTCCCGCGCTCCAGCCCGGCGTGCAGGAGGCCGAGTGGATCGGCAATCGCCGCTGGAACCTGACCTTCCGCACCGGGCAAGTGCTCGCGCTGCCCGAAGGCGACAAGGAAGCGGCTGGCGCGCTGGTCACGTTCGCGCGGCTTGACGGCACCAATCGTTTGCTGGGCGGCAAGGTCATGGCTTTCGACATGCGCGCGCCAGACCGAATTTACATGCGCGTGCCGGAAGGAGAGGGGCAGGAAATCGCCTCTAGCGCCGGTGCGGTGCCGCACGGACAGGCCGCTGCCGATGCCGCCGATAAGGCGCCCAAGACTTTAATTCCCGCCGACGCGGAGGAGCAGTAATGGCAGGCCCCCGGATCACCCGCGTGTTCGGCGCCGTCAACATCGGTTCCTTCCGTATTTCCGCAATTGTCGCCGGCATGTCCGAAATGGGCGACATGATCGTCCTCGGCTCCGGCCACCGTGCCAGCCAAGGCATCAAGCGTGGCTACGTCACCGACATGGCCGCTGCGACGTATGCCGTGCGCGATGCCATCGACCGTGCCGAAAAGATGGCCGACACCAGCGTGTCGAAAGTCTGGATCGGCTGCTCCGGTGCAGGCCTCGCAAGCCGGATCGACCAGTTCGATGCCGAGATCGGCGGCCGCCGGATCGAGCAGGAGGATATCGACCAACTGCTCGTCTCCGCGCGGGAGGTGATCCAGCCGGACGGGCGCATGGTGCTGCACGCGCAGCCCGCGCAATACCGGCTCGATGGTGCGCATGGCGTGGGCAATCCCAAGGGGCTTCATGCCGAACGCCTGGGCGTGGACATCCACATCATGCTCGCCGATGGCGCCCCGATCCGCAATCTGACCGAAGCGGTGCAGAGCGCGCATCTGGAAGTGGAGGCCATCGTCGGTTCGCCGATCGCAGCGGGACAGGCTTGTCTTTCGCCTGAGGAACGCGACCTGGGCGTGGCGCTCGTCGAGTTCGGCGCGGAAGTGACGAACGTGGCCGTCTATTCGCACGGGCTGCTGATCGACATGATCTCGATCCCGATGGGCTCCGCCGATATCACTGACGCGATCGCTTCGGCTTTCGGCATCCGCCGCTTCCAGGCCGAGCGTCTGAAATGCGTGAACGGTTCCGCCATCGCCAGCCCGCACGACCATCGTGAGATGATCCCGGTCAACGCGCCGGGCGAGGAACACGCCGGCCCGATCGCGCGCCATGCCGATGACAAGAACCGCATTCCGCGCGCGGAACTGATCGGCGTCATCACCGGCCAGTTGGGCGTGTTGATGGAAGAAATAAACAAGGCGCTGAAAGCGATGCGTTTCAATGCGCAGCGCGGCAAGCAGGTGGTCTTTACTGGCGGCGGCGCCGAACTGGTGGGACTCGCCGATTATGCGCAGGCCGCGCTGGGCAAGCCGGTGCGCGTGGGCAGCGTGCCGCACTTGACCGGACTGGCGGAGGCGCACGTGAAGCCCGGCTTTTCCACGCTTGCGGGGCTGGTTCTCTATGCCGGTGCGGACCCGGTGGACATCCGCACATTCGGCAAGAACCGCCAGCAGACAATAAGTTATTCGGGCCTGGGTGTGATCAACCGCGTCTATAGAGCGCTGAGGGAATACTTCTGACCGGTCGTGCCGATGCGGCGTCAGGCTCGCAGGAGCCATGGCAAAACCGGCACGATTGGCCGCAAACGGCGGTTTCTGCTGTGGACAAAGAGCCGTCATGCTTTGCTTCGATGAAGCGAAGCATGCAATCAGACTAGTCAAGGTAAATTTCTTCGCGCACGGGCCTGCCAGGAGAACGAAATGAGCATCAACATCGGACCGCCGGCAATCGAAGAGCTTCGTCCGCGCATCGTCGTCATCGGCGTTGGCGGGGCGGGCGGCAACGCCATCGCCAACATGATTCAAGCGCAGATCGAGGGCGTCGACTTCGTCGTCGCCAATACCGACGCGCAGGCGTTGAACAATTCGATCGCGGAAACCCGCATCCAGCTGGGGCCCGACATCACGCAGGGCCTGGGCGCAGGCGCTCGCCCCGAAGTGGGCCGCGCAGCCGCGGAGGAAACCCTGCCTGATATCGAGCGTCTGCTCGATGGCGTGCACATGGTCTTCATTGCCGCGGGCATGGGTGGCGGCACCGGCACCGGCGCTGCGCCGATCATCGCGCAGGCCGCGCGCGCCAAGGGCGTGCTGACGGTGGGCGTGGTTTCCAAGCCGTTCATGTTCGAAGGCACGCGCCGCATGCGCTCTGCCGACGCGGGCATCGAAGAGCTGCAGAAGCACGTCGATACGCTGATCGTCATCCCGAACCAGAATCTGTTCCTGGTCGCCAAGGCGGAAACCACCTTCAAGGAAGCGTTCTCGCTGGCCGACGAAGTGCTTCAGCAGGGCGTGCGTTCGATCACCGATCTGATGATCATGCCGGGCCTCATCAACCTCGACTTTGCGGACGTCCGCTCGGTCATGGGTGAGATGGGCAAGGCGATGATGGGTACGGGTGAGGGCGAAGGCCAGAACCGCGCACTGGAAGCAGCTGAGCGTGCCATTGCCAACCCGCTGCTCGACGGTGTGTCGATGCAGGGCGCCAAGGGCGTGATCATCTCGATCATCGGCGGCGACGACATGAAGCTGCTGGAAGTCGACGAAGCCGCGAACCACATTCGCGAGCTGGTCGATCCCGATGCGAACATCATCTGGGGGTCGGCCTTCAATCCGGACCTTCAGGGCAAGATCCGCGTCTCGGTGGTCGCCACCGGTATAGAGCAAAGCGCCGAGCAGGCGGAAATTGCTGCGCGTCCAATGACGCTGGGTTCGGGCCGTGGTCCGGTTCGTCCGATGGTTTCGCGTCCGGCCCCGATCGAGCATCACGCGCCGGTGCGCCCGGCGATCCAGACCCCGTCTGCCTACACGCCGGCTCCGGCGCCGCTTGACCTGTCAACCCCGGCTCCCGCGCCGGCACCGATCCAGGCAGCCGCTCCCGAAGCCGAGCCGTTTGAGCTTGAATTGGGCGCGGGTGAAGAACTGGAAGGGCATGGCGACGAAGCGGCGCATGACGCTTACGCCAGTCTGAATGGCTTGCATGGGCAGCAGCGCACACCGCTCGATCTGTCGGGTGGGCTTGAGGCGCCGGCTGCTCCGCAGGACGAACTGCTGCTGGATGGCGGGCAGACCGTGCCGAATTCGCCGTTGCGCCAGCGTCGTCCGGCAGAGCCTGCACCCGCACCGACGGCGGCTCCGGCCCGTCCGGTTGGCGGCGGCAGCACGCTGTTCGAACGCATGACCAGCCTGTCGCGCCCGAAGGCCGCGGCTCCCGAGCCGTCGGCTGACGATGAAGATTCGGCATCGATTTCGATCCCGCGTTTCCTCGGCCGCCAGAACAACCAGTAATCCATATTGTGCGGGGCGGGCGGCTTTCGGGCCGCCCGCCCCGTCGCTATTTCCGGACCGGGCGGCGCGCGCCATGATAGCGTGATGCGCGTCAGCGCGAGGTTCAGGTAGCGGGCGCCATAGGCCCGCCCCCATGAGATCAATCGGCGTGCGATGGCTGGGCCATTGGCGCGCTGCAGCAAGGGTATCGCGGAACTTGGCGATCAGGCAGAAGCATTCGAGCATCGGGCTAAGGGCGCGTCGTCGCGTCCGCGCGGCGCTTGCTTTTCCGATGCTTGGCCCGCTTGTGCTGCTGGCCCCGCATGCGCTGGCTGCGCAGAGTGCACCCGTGGTGGCGCGCCCGGTGGTCCAGGCCGTTCCCGGTGTCGACTCGCAGCGGCTCAGTTCCGCACTGGCGCGTCTGGGCCGCAATCCGCGTGATGCGGCGGCGCTGGTCGATGCTGCCGATGCAGCCAAAGCACTGGCGGATTATGATGCCGCGATCGGCTTCTATCGCCGCGCGGACGAGATCACGCCGAATAACCCCCACATCAAGGCGGGGCTTGCCGCTGCTCTGGCGATGAGCGGCGATCCCGTATCGGCCATTCCGATATTTGCAGAGGCTGAGAAGGCCGGCGCGCTACCCGCGCAGATCGCTGCCGATCGTGGCTTGGCCTATGATCTGGTCGGTGCCAACGCTATGGCGCAGCACTACTATGCGATGGCGCTGGGCAGTTCCACGGATGGCGAAGTGCGCATGCGCTTGGCCGTCAGTCAGGCAATTGCCGGGGATGCCGCGACGGCGCAGGCGACACTGATGCCGCTGCTGCAAAAGCAGGACAAGCCGGGCTGGCGCACGCGCGCTTTCGCATTGGCCATCGCAGGCGATACGCAGCAGGCGGTGGAGGTTTCCAATTCGATCCTGCCGCCGCAATTGGCCCAGAATATCGCGCCCTATCTGCGCTACATGCCGCGTCTGACGCGCGCGCAGCAGGCTGCCGCCGCCAACCTTGGCAAGTTCCCTCGCGCGTCCGAAATCGGGCACGACGATACGCGCCTTTCGGCTTATACAACGCAGCTCGCCGCGTCCGAGGCGGCGATGGCCCGCGCGACGTTGGCTGCGAACCAGCCTGCGGCGGGCAAGGCAAGTGGCCGTGGCGGCCGGAAGGGTTCTACGTCAGCGGCGCCGACGCGAACCGCACCGTCGACCACCCTTGCTCAGGCGACGCGGCCTGCCGCACCGGCTGCCTATTCGGTTGCATCGAAAGCGCCGCAATATGGGGCGCAAACGGCCAATCCCGTTTCGTCGCACACGGCAACCCCGGCGCACGGCGATCCCGCGCGCGTTGCCCCGCCAGAGCCGATGCCGACCATCGTGCACGACAGCAATGGCGAACTGGCGCCCGTGAGTTCCAATCCAAGTGCCGGTAGGCTGGCCGCAGCGCCTGCGCCTGCGCCTGTCACCGCGATGCCGGTGCGGACGACCCCACCAGCCGCCGCTTCGACTTTGCCGCCTGCCGTTGCGCCGCGACCGGCCCCGAGCGGGTTGGCTTCCGGCGTTTCGCCGGCCACTCCATCAGCGATCTCGACGCCCGCCGCGTCGGTTCCGGCTCCGCTTGCTTCGACTCCAACGCCTTCGACGCCGCTGACTCCAGCGAAGCCTGTGATCGCGGAAGCGCCGCCCGAGCCTAGCGCACACCAGCCTTCGCTTGCGGAGATTTTCGCGGACATCGGAAAGCCGGGCATGCAGGTCGTGCCGGCGGCGGGCGCGGTGGACATTCGCCAGATCGAACCGGCCCGCCCGGCCCCGCCGCCCGCACCGAAGCCTGAGGTCAAGCCAGAGGTCAAACCCGACCCCAAGGCCGATGCGAAGCCTGAACCCAAGGATGAGGTCAAGCCCGGTGCCAAGGGCGCCGCCAAGCACGGTGCAAAGCCGGACGCGGGGGATGAGGCGAAGCCCGGCACCAAGCCTGATGCCAAAGCGAGCGGGAAGCCCGATCCCAAGGGCAGCGCCAAGGCCGACGCGAAACCGGGCGTCAAGGCGGAAACCCCTGCCAAGGGCAAGAAGCCCGCACCGCCCGCGCACCCTAGCCGAATCTGGGTGCAGATCGGCGTCGGTCGCAATACGGATGCTATCGCGTTCGATTGGCGCCGGGATCTCAAGCAATCGCCTGCGCTGCTCAAGGGGCGGCAGCCTTACGTGAGCGAGATGGGGCGCACCAACCGCGTCTTGATCGGGCCGTTTGAAACGCAGAAGGCCGCCAATGCCTTCATGGCGGACGCCAGGAAGCAGGGCTTCAGCGATGCCTTGCCATGGACCAGTCCCGCAGGGCAGGTTGTGGACCCGCTTTCCGTCAAGTAAAGGCTTGGCTCTGGCAACGGTGAGGTGGATGCCTGATCCGTCTGGTTGTCTGCCCGGTCGTCTGATTGCCCACGCTTGCCTGATCAAGGATGGGGGCTGCAGGCGTCCATGGGGCGCACTTGGGTCTTATCCACACGCTGTTAACAGCCTTGTTCAGTTTTGCGCAGGCGATCGCGCAACCCGGATTGTGCAGCAGGGGCAAGGCGAAGCATCCATGCGGCCAGGCGTTGCGGAGGTCGAATGTCGGAAATCATGAGAACGGTTCAGGACGATATCGGCCGTGACGAGGATGACAGTGCTCCGGTGGAGATGCTGGCGGCACTCTTCGAAGCACGCGATTGGCCTTTCGAACTCGCCAGTGAGGACGAGCTTTCGGGCGAGGTAAAGGGCGCCTGGGCCACCTACCAGTTTCAGGCGATCTGGCGGTCCGAGGATCGCGTACTCCAGCTGCTCTGCCTGCCGGACGTGCGCATCACCGACGCCAAGCGCCAGGCCATGTACGAGGCGATGGCGCTTATCAACGAGCAGCTCTGGGTCGGCCATTTCGACGTTTGGTCGAACGGCGGCGTGGTGCTCTATCGCCACGGGTTGATGCTCGGCGAGGATGGCCTGCTGGGCCCCGGTCAAGCGCAGACCGTGGTGGAAGCCGCGATTGAGGAATGCGATCGGTTCTATCCCGTGTTCCAGTTCATCCTCTGGGGTGACAAGACGCCCGCAGAGGCGCTGGCCGCCGCACTGATCGACGCAGCCGGCGAAGCCTGAGGGTTTCGTCGCGCAAACCGGGCAGGGCTGGCGTCAGAGAATTGGCGCGGGCCTGGCCCGGTCTGCCTTCATCGGCTTGGGTCTTGGCACATACGGGGCGCTGGCCTAAGTCGCCCGCGTTCGCCGCATGACGGCGCGTGATGGCTTGAGGATATGACATGGACCGCTTTCAGAACATCCTGCTCGTCGGCTGCGGCAATATGGCCGGCTCCATGCTGGAAGGTTGGCTGAAGGGCGGCATTCCCGCTTCACGCTTCACCGTCGTCGATCCCAAGCGTGAAAGCGTTCCCGAAGGCGTGACGCTGCTTCAGGAACTGCCTGCCGAGGGCCGGTTCGATGCGGTCATGTTGGGCATCAAGCCGCAGGGCCTGGATGGCGCGGCTGCTGCGATCGCGCCGCTGGTGGGCCAGCATACCGTGCTGTTCTCCATCCTTGCGGGTGTCGAGTTCGACAGCCTGGCCGCACGCTTCCCCGATGTCGGCGCGATTTTGCGCATCATGCCGAACCTGGCGGTGGCGATCGGCAAGTCGCCCGTGGCGCTCGATTCGCGTGGGCTGGACGATTCCGGCCGCGCTGAAGTGACCGCGCTGATGGCGCCGCTTGGTACGCCCGAATGGCTGGATCACGAAGGTCAGTTCGATGCGGTGACGGCGCTGACCGGGTGCGGCCCGGCTTTCGTCTATCGTTTCATCGATGCGCTGGCAGCGGGCGGTGTAAAGCTCGGGATCGAGCCTGCGCAGGCCCAGCGCCTGGCCGTGGCAATGGTCGAGGGGGCGGCGGAACTGGCGGCTGCCTCGCCATTTTCGCCCGGCGAACTGGCGGACAAGGTGGCCAGCCCCGGCGGCTCGACGCGTGCCGGCATGAACGTGCTGGATGCCGATGGCGCGCTGGCGGCGCTGATCGCGGCGACGATGCAGGCCTCCAACGACCGCAATGCGGAGATGGCGGCCGAGGCGCGCCGCGGCTGACCGGGGGCGCAATTCGGAACGGCCTGACGGTCGTTCCGGCTCCGTTTACACTTTGACACAAAGGTTCGGAGCCGGTTTTCCTTGAAAAGCGGCTCGGCGGAAGCGATATTCGGTTTGTCCGGGTTCCCGCGTTTGGCGGAGAGCCCGTCTAAGGGAGTGTGACATGGCGAATTGGAACGACCCCCAGCCCGGTTCGGGCTTCGGAGCGTCTCCGAGCCTTGATGGCAGGGCCGGCGGCAAGGTCGCGTATGATACGGGCCTGCGTCGCTACATGCTGTCGATCTACAACTACATGGCGTCCGGCGTGCTGCTTTCGGGCGTGATTGCGCTGGGCTTCGCTTCATCGGGCATGGCTGTGCAGGTGCTGAACAGCCCGCTGCGCTGGCTGGTGATGCTGGCACCGCTTGGCTTCCTGCTGGCGATGAACTTCGGCTTCCAGCGCATGAAGACCTCTACCCTGCAGATGCTCTATTGGGCTTTCTGTGCGGTCATGGGCATGTCGATGGCGTCGATCTTCCTGGTGTTCACCGGTGCCTCCATCGCGACGACCTTCTTCGCGACGGCGGGTGCTTTCGCGGGTCTCAGCCTTGCAGGCTATACCACGAAGAAGGACCTTTCCGGCCTCGGCACGTTCCTGATCATGGGCCTGTTCGGCATTCTGATCGCCATGCTGATCGGCATGTTCGTTCAGTCGACGGCGCTGCAGCTGGCGATTTCGATCCTGGGCGTGCTGATCTTCGCGGGCCTTACCGCCTATGACACGCAGATGCTCAAGAACCAGTATTACCAGGTTCGCGGCACCGAGTATGTCGGCAAGGTTGTGGTGATGGGCGCTCTGCGGCTCTATCTGGACTTCATCAACCTGTTCCAGTTCCTGCTCAGCTTCCTGGGCGACCGCAGGTAATCCACGGTTTTCCACATCTGACAGTTACCGTGCCCGGTTCGATTCGTCGCACCGGGCATTTTCTTTGCCGCCCGGTCGCTGTAGTTAGTAAAGATCGAGGAAATTTGGAGTGTACGGGGTGGTAAACCTGAAAAAACGCGGCCTGGCATGGGGCCTTTCGCTGGCAGCAGGTTCGCTCGCCGTGGCTTTGGCTGGCTGCGGGCCGCAAAAGGTGGCCGTTGCGCCGGCGCCGCCGCCCGCACCGGTCGTGATCCCGCCGCGTCCGATGCCGCCGATGGGCGCGCAGGTAAACATGCTGATCCCGGCGCTGGGTGCGAACGGCGCACGCACGACCGTCAATTCGGGCATCTCTTCAGCGCAGATGCTGTGGAACCTGCGTTCGGCTTACAATGTTGCCGCACTGAATTGCATGGGCCCCGACCACGGTTCGATCCTGGTTGGCTACAAGGACTTCCTGGTGCGCCATGCCAAGGAACTGACGGCAACGAACAAGGCGATCGATAAGGAATACGCGTCGAAGTACGGTAAGGGCGGCACCAAGGCCCGCGAGACGTACCAGACCCAGGTCTACAACTTCTTCGCCCTGCCGCCGGTGGTTCCGGCGCTGTGCAACGCCATGATTGGCCTTGCCGCCGAAATGCAGGCGGTTCCTGCCAGCCAGCTGAACACTTACGCGGTGGGCGGTCTGGCCAAGGCGGAAGCTCCTTACATGGAGTTCTTCAACAGCTACGACCAGTATCGCGCCGATCTGGCCGCGTGGAACGCGCGTTACGGTGCGGGCCAGCCGAATCCGATGCTGGCGGCGCCGCAGGCAGGCAGCCCGGCGGGCGGTACTCCGGTGGCGAGTGCGCCGGACGTTAAGGCGCAGCAGCAGGCTTACGCTCAGTAAGTTGGCCTGAGGCCTAGGCCTATTGTATTCGCCGAGCCGGCGTCCCGCACCATGGGCGCCGGCTCGGTCGTTTTTGAGGTCGACATCCGGCGTCTGAAATTCCGCCGCCGCCATTTTTGCTCTTTCAACGCACGTTTCTTCTCGCTAAGGGAGCGCTCCCGATGTGGTAACTCGCCTTGGGAAAGGACTGGAACGGGGCCGTAGCTCAGATGGGAGAGCGCGTCGTTCGCAATGACGAGGTCAGGGGTTCGATCCCCCTCGGCTCCACCAATCCTTACATGACTGATTTGAACCGGATGAACCGGTTCTACCCCGGCCCGAGGCGTGGATGCGCGACAAGGTCGGGTTTTTTGTTTATCTGGCTAGAGATGCCGCGCTTGTCGCAGCATCGATCGTGGCCGTCTTTGAATCCGCTGGACCGAACCCATGCACTTTCTTGATCAGGCGAAAATCTATATCCGTTCCGGCGCCGGTGGCCCTGGCGCGGTCTCGTTCCGTCGCGAGAAATACGTGGAGTATGGCGGCCCGGACGGTGGCAACGGCGGCAAGGGTGCGGATGTGGTGTTCGAAGCCGTTGCCGGCCTCAACACCCTGATCGATTTCCGCTACACCCAGCATTTCAAGGCCCCGCGCGGCGGCCATGGCATGGGCAAGAACCGCAATGGCGCGGCGGGCAAGGATCTTGTCATCAAGGTTCCCGTCGGCACCCAGATCGTCGATGACGAGGATCGCGAAACGGTCCTGGCCGACCTTACCGAGGCAGGTCAGCGCGTCACCTTGATGGAAGGCGGGATGGGCGGCCGCGGCAATGCCAGCTACAAGACCAGCACCAACCGCGCGCCGCGCCAGCACCAGCCGGGCATTCCTGCGCAGGAAATGTGGGTCTGGCTGCGCCTAAAGCTGCTGGCCGACGTGGGCCTGGTGGGCATGCCCAACGCCGGCAAGTCCACCTTCATCAACAAGCTGTCGAACGCCAAGGCGAAGGTTGGTGATTATGCCTTCACCACGCTGCGTCCCCAGTTGGGCGTCGTCATGCACAAGAACCGTGAGTTCGTGCTGGCCGACATTCCCGGCCTGATCGCCGGCGTTGGGCATGCCCACCAGGCCCACGTCGGCCAGCAGCTTTAGGCGCAGCCAGACC
>FTCZ01006556.1_pt1 | contig 22473 bp, 26 predicted proteins | sample 1658871 | NCBI WGS metagenome assembly FTCZ01 (sample SAMEA3914864, study PRJEB12502) | metagenome | biome: forest; material: soil | place: USA | collected 2012-03-12 | depth 0.3 m
CTCGTCGACCTCGCGCAGGAAAGCTTCATCGGTATTCGGCGTCACGGCCACGGGGGATAGGCTCCAATTGGGGGCAAATTAAGTCGGCGGACCTTAGCGATGCCCGCTGCAAACGCAACGCGCGTTACGCCTTGGGCAGATAGGTCTGCTCGACACCCGGAAAGGCGCGCGACCGCACTTCCTCGGCATAACGCGTCACCGCGTCGGTGATGTGCCCCGCCATATCGTCATAGCGCTTCACGAAGCGGGCGGTGCGTTCGAACAGGCCGAGCATGTCCTCGGCGACCAGCACCTGGCCATCGCAGGCCGCCGACGCACCGATCCCGATCACGGGAATGTCGGTGGTTTCGGTCACTGCACGCGCGATCGGTTCGACCACGCCTTCGACCACGACGGCAAAGGCGCCCGCCTTTGCGACCGCCTGGGCGTCGCCCTTGATCTTGGCCTCTTCCTCCTGGCTGCGCCCGCGCGCGCCATAGCCGCCAAGCGCGTTGATCGCCTGCGGCGTCAGGCCGATATGCGCCATCACCGGGATACCGCGCTCGGTCAGGAACCTGATGGTCGACGCCATCGCTGCCCCGCCCTCGAGCTTGACCGCGGCGCATCCGGTTTCAGCGAGGATGCGGCTGGCGCTGGCAAAGGCCTGTTCGGGCGAGCCTTCATAGCTGCCGAACGGCATGTCGACGACGACCACCGAATGATACGACCCGCGCACCACCGCAGCGCCATGCGCGCACATCATGTCGAGCGTCACCGGCAGAGTCGACGGCAGGCCATAGACCACCTGCCCCAGCGAATCGCCGACCAGCAGGATGTCGCAATGCGGGTCGAGCAATTGCGCCATGCGCACCGTGTAGGCGGTCAGCATCACCAGAGGCTCCTCGGTCTTCCCCTCGAACTTGCGGCGCTGGATCGCCGGGACGGTGAGCCGCTTCATCGGTGCCGGTGTCGGGTTCGCTCGGCTGGTCGAGGTGTCGATCGTGAAGGTCGTGGACATGGCCGCGCTCTAGCCGCTCGCCGCCTTCATCGCCAGCGTGGATCGACGCCTTTGTCTATACACCTTGACTTCATGTTATATTTATTTAACATTGCGTCATTCGATTCGAACATGAGGTCAATAATGTCATTCAGAGAAAAGATAGCCTGGATCTCGGTCGTCACGACCGTGATCGTCTGGGGCGCCTATTTTACCTTCGCCATCCGCACGCTGATGACGGGCGGCGTGCCGCACCCGGCCGTCTATATGGCGGCGTTCACCGCGGCGCTGGTCATCCAGGCGATCCTGGCTGCCGCCGCCGCGATCATCGCCGCGATCCTCGCACCCAAGGAAGCCAGCGCCGCCGCCGACGAGCGCGACAAGACGGTGGCCCGCCGTGCCTATGCCGTCGCCTATCCGGTGCTCATCAGCCTGATCGTCTGTGTCGCCGTGACCGTCCATTTCGGCGCGACGCCCTGGGACCTGGTCAACGGCATGATGGCCGCGATCGTGATCGCCGAGATCGTGCATTACGGCGCGCAGATCCTCGGTTACCGGCGGGGAGCATGACCATGGCCTATCGCGAAAAGACCACCTGGCTGACCCTCGTCGCCATGCTGATCGCTTACACGATCTACTTCACGCTGGTCCTGACCGGTCATGTCGGGCCGCGGCTGCTCGACATCCTGCTGCCGTTCGGCGTGATCGCCACGGTCCAGGCGATCGTGGTCATCATCGGCCATGTCGCGCTGGCATTGAGCAGCGGCGTCGAGGGGCGCGCCAAGCCCGACGAGCGCGACCGTGCGATCGCCCGCCGCGGCGGCACTGCGGGCTATTATGTCCTGCTGGTGGCAATGATCGTGGTCGGCGTGGTGATGCCGTTCAGCGACCCTGCGCCCAAGATCGTCAATACTGCCTTGCTGTCGATCGTGCTGGCCGAAGCCGTCCGCGACGTGCTGATCATCCTGAGCTACCGGAGGGGCTGGCATGGCTAATCCCCCAGCCCCCGGCCGCGTGGTCAACCAGATCCGCCTGCTGCGCTTCATGGCCGGCGAGATGACGCAAGCCGATCTCGGCGAGCGGATCGGGATGACGCGCCAGACCGTCGCCGCGATCGAGGCGGGAAAATATTCCCCCAGCCTCGAGGCCGCGTTCCGTATCGCGCAAGTGTTCGGCAAGCCGCTCGACGAAGTGTTCCAATGGGAGGGCTGATGCCCTCCCATTCGGGCAATCAGCGGCCGATCCAGCCCTTCCTCGCGGCCAGTCGCGCGAACCAGATCGCGAACAACGTGACGGCGATCACCATTGCCGGCACGGGAAGCGTTTTCGCCGGCCCCTCATGCGCCAGCAGGTCGGTGGCCGCGAACAGATAGCCAAAGTTGGCCAGCATGGCGATCAGCGAGATGACGAACAGGATGGTCGCCCGCCGCTCGCGGAGCAGCAAGGCGAGCCCGCCGAGCAACCCGCCGAAGGTCGCGACCGCATAGGCATAATTGTACCAGACGGGCAGCTTGGCGTAGAGCGCCTCGCCATAAGGGCTGGGGTCCCATGCCGCCGAATGAGCGCCGTGCTGGAACTGGTCCACGCACAGATAGACGCCATAGCCTTCCCACAGCACCAACAGGATCGCGACGATCCAGAACCAGACCGGCGGCTTCACTCCAATGGCCATCGAACCCCTCCTCCGATTGCGAATGGCGGGGAGAGTGCGCGTGTGGAGACGCGCTGGCAAGCCTAGCCGAGTCCGGCCTTTTCCCAGGCGTCGGGCTTGAACCCCGCGGTCAGCACGCCGCTATCTTCATCGGCCCCCTCGACGATCGGCCGTTTGATCATCGATGGCTGCGCGAGCATCAGCGCGACCGCCTTGTCGGCATCCAGGTCGGCCTTGTCGGCATCGGGCAAACCGCGGAACGTCGTACCGGCGCGATTGAGCACCGTCTCCCACCCGAGCACCCCGACCCAACGCCGCAGCGACGCCTCGTCGATCCCGGCTTTCTTATAGTCGTGAAAGGCATAAGCGACGCCGCGCCCGTCGAGCCAGCCGCGCGCCTTCTTGACCGTATCGCAGTTCGGAATCCCGTACAGACGGAGGCTCATTCAGGTCCCTCATTTCGCATGACCCCCCGCCTCTAGCGGATGGCAGCGCGGCGTCAAAAGCCGCCTGGCTAGCGCAGCACCGCGCCTTGGGTGGCACCGTCGCCGGTCTCGCGGTCATAGGCCTTCTGCAGGAGCGCGACCTTTGCGGTGGCCTGGTCCATCGTCGCGTTCAGATCCGCGCACTTGCTGCCGATGACGGCCGCCTTGATGTCCTTCAGATGATCGTTCTCGATCCTGACATGTCCAGCCTCGTGCATCCGCAGACCGGCGACGAACGGCCGCCAGCGCACCATGATTCGCTCGGGGACGAGCGCCGGGTTGACCAGCCTTGGAAGGTGTATCGTCGACTCCACCTGGATGTCCGCTTTCGCGATCGTGCACACCGGACGGAGCTTGTTCAGCACGTTGCCGAACCGAAAATAATAGCTCGTGGCGCCCAATGCCTGGCTACCGTCCGGGCGGCGCGGCGCGTTGGCGGCGAGCGAGGCATTGATCGACGCTTCGTCGGTGCCGCTGACATCGTAAAACTCGATCTTCACATTGGGGAGACCGGCCAGCGGATCGGCCGCGGGCAATGACGGCTCGATATTCTGGGCAGCCGCATGGCTGATGGCGAGACTCCCGATCGCCAGCAACGCAATGCGCTTATAGTTCAGCATGTAGAATTCACCCCCGCGTCGTGATGACCCGCTCGTTCTAGCGTCGGCAAATCCGATCGGCCATCGGCAAAGGCGGCGGCCGGCAGCCTTATCGACTCGCGTCGCGCCGATCCCGTTTCAAAGCTACCAGGGCGAACGCGAGCATCGGGAGAAGCAGGGCATAGGCATATTGCGATCGCGAGACGCCGATGTTGAATGGGAACCAGATACTCGGCACCCCCAGAGCTGACAGGTCCCCGGCAAACAAGCCGATTGCCGTCAACGCCATCGCCGCCAGTGCGAGCCATTTGTGATCGCCACGACGAATGACGCGGATCGCGATCGCGACGAGGCACAGGGCGAACACCGCCCGTCCCGTCCCGGCGAGGAAATGATTTCGGAAGAGTTCGCCGGCAATGGCAACCACCCACGCCACCACTGCGACGGCCGAAACCAACCGGCGGTCGCGACCATCGGTCCATCGATTCCAGGCCAGTACCCAGCCGAGCTTGGCAGCGGGCGCCAGGATCACGCCATTCTGCCACAAGATCCAGGGCGCGCCGAACAGGTCGGTCCAGGCCGAGATCGCATTGCCAAGACGCAGCCCGGCAGAGGCGACGAGTGCCAGCGCGACCCAGCGCGCGAAGCCCGGCCGCGACAGTGCCGGTGCGGCCAGGATCGCGAAGACCGCCAGCACCAGCATCGCCACGGGCTCGACCGCATCGACGACATAGCCGGCGATCGTGCGGTTCCACTCGGCACGATACAGCGCTTCGCCCTCCGCGCGCGAGGCGAGCACCGGAACGGTCCGCAACCCGCCGCTCAGCCCGTCGCGATCGAAGCCCGGCAGCATGAACGCCCTGATCGCGAGCAATCCAGTGCGCTCGCCGGGCGTCACCGGTAGTCTCGCCAGCAATGGTCGGGTCGCATTGACCTGTGGCGTGCCGGACAGCCTGCCGATGCCGCCGATCCGTTGCCCGTTCCAGAACATCTCGTAACCGTCGTCCACCGCCGGCGGCCCGACCAGCACGAGATCGCCGCCTTGCTGAGGCAACGTGACCTGACGGCGATACCAGCCATAGCCTTCGAGCTCGGGGTGGCCGCGCGCCCGCCAGCCGTCGAGATAGCCGGGAATCCCGACATCCCCATCGCGGCTGTCCGGATTCGACGTCAGGGTGATATTGTCCCAGCCGCGATAGTCCGCCTGGGGAGCGGCCCCGTCCGCGACGTCGCCGGCGTGGAAGCGCCAGGGCCCGTCGAGCACATGTCCCAGGCCGGATGGATCGGGCTGCCCGCCGATCGCGAGCATGCCGGTCGTCGCGAGGAAAAGCGCCAGCCACAAGCCGCAGAACAAGGCCGGCATCGACCGGACGACCCACGGCGGCCGGGATTGCCCCGCCGACATCGAATCCGCTTCCCCTGTTTCCATTGTTACCGGCTAACTTGGTTTTAACGGTAGAGTCAATGTGCTAGCCAGGCGCATGATCGATCCGTTTCCACGCCCGATCGCCGCTATCCGACTGGATGGCGGGCGCCCGTGCATCGACTTCGTCAATTCCATTCACGATCGCTTCGCATTGGTTGCGGAGGATTATCTGGCGACGCCGGAACGCTATGTGGAATGGGCCCGGCGCGCCGGTGTGCTGGGCGCCAACGAGGAAATATTGCTGCCTAGCGACAGCCGGACGGATCTGATGGCTGCCATCGGCTCGGTGCGCGACGCCATGTTCCGCCTGTTGGAGGCTCGGGTCCTCGGCATTCCGTTTCCTGCCGACGCGCTGCGAACCGCGAACGCTTGGCTGCTCGAGGCGCGCAAGGATCAGGAACTGACCGACGAAGGCCGGCTTGAGCTCCGCGCCCGGCAGGGTGACGCGCTGGTCCCGCTCAAACGCGTGACGCTCGACCTGGTCGACACGCTCGCGCTGGCGCGCGACGGCAAGCTCAAGCTGGAACGCTGCGCCAACCGGCATTCGTGCGGCTGGCTGTTCGCCGATACGAGCAAGAACGGCCGCCGCCGCTGGTGCGCGATGCAGACCTGCGGGGTTGCCAGCAAGATGGCGACCTTGCGCCGCAAAACCGCGGCCGCGTCTCCGTAAGGTACCGGCTGCCGCCTACCGTGCGACGCAGGTCTGACCCGCCCACATGTTGCTGATCTTCGCACCGGGCCTGGCATCGTCGAACAGCCCCGAACCCGCATCGTCCGAGCCATATTCGGTGCCGAGCGTCGATTCCTCGATCGTCGCGCCCGGATAGGCCGCCTTAAAGGCCGGGCGCGAACTGCCGATGGTGATGTCCTTCATCGTCCGGAGCGTGCCATCGGTCGGCGACGACAAGGTCCAGCCGACGAACTTGCCGTCGAGGAACGACAATTCGAGCCCGCCCTTGAACTCGGCATAGCCCATCGGCGTGCCCGATCCGCAATCCTCGATCGTCCCGCTCTTGGTCGCAGGGCCACGCATCGAGGCGACGAACTTGATCGCTTCGGCGCGCGATACGCCAAAGGTCGCGCGGAGCGGGATCTTGATCCCCGGGCCGACGATGCTGAGCCCCTGCGCGCGCAGGATCAATCGTTTGGCAGCGGTGGTCGCGGCGTCGGCCGACATCGCCAGCGGCAGCACCGCAATCAGCATCAATCCGGCAAGCATCCTGAGCATCGTCATTTCCCCCAAATGATGGTGATGCGGTACAGGATTAGCCGGCGCGCGGAAACCTCAGCGCGGCTTGTCCAGGAAAGCTCGGATCATCGCCACCGTCGCTACGGGCTGTTCCTCCATCAGCCAATGGCCCGAATCGGCAATGACGCCCTCGGTCACATTGGTCGCCGCCGCCCGCGCAACGACCGCCATGGTCGGCCCGAACGATTTGGCGCCGCCGATCGCGAGCACCGGCATCGTCAGCTTGCCCTTGGCGAGCAATGCCTGGTCGTCGATCGCGTCCTGGTCGAAGGCATGGAATTGCTCGAACCCGGCGTGCATCGCCCCGGGCAGCGCGTAGAGCTTGGCGTAATATTGCCGCGACTCTTCATCGAAATGCCTGGGGTCGGCCGAGAATTCGTTCCAGAAGCGATCGAGATAGATACGCTCGCGCCCCGCGACCAACCGCTCCATGTCCGGTCCGCCGAAGCGGAAATGCCAGAGCAAGGGGTTCTTGAGGATGTCTTCCCACGGCCCGATGCCGGGGATCGGCGCATCCATCAGCACCAGGCGCGTGACGCGATCGGGATGCTGCGCGGTGAACGAATAGGCGACCATGTTGCCGATATCGTGCGCAACCACGTCGGTGTTCCCGACACCCAGCGCATCGAGCACACCGACGACGTCGTCCGCCTGGAGCTTCTTGGTATAGCCGGTGACCGGCTTCGACGAGAGGCCGAGACCACGCAGATCGGGCACGATCACCAGGTGATCGCGCGCCAGCTCGGCAGCGAGCGGCGCCCACATGTCGCCGGTCTCGCCATAACCGTGGAGCAGGATCACCGCGGGTCCGTTGCCCCCGACGCGGACGTGGATCGTCACGCCGTTGGTCGCGATGTCCCGCACCTTGAAGCTGGCCGGAAACGGCTCGACCCTGGCCGCAGCCGGCAAGGCGACGAACAATACCATCAACCCGAGCAGAACCCGCAACATGGCATCTTCCTTCATCGGACGGATCGTTACGGCTCCCTAACATGGAGTCGCCAACGATCCGCACGATTTCGCCATGCCGCGGCCAGCTCAACCCACGCGCGTGAAATCCGCCGTCCAGTTGGTCTCCCAGGTCGCGCCGCCATCACGCGAAAAGGCCTGTTCCCAGCGCTCATGGTCAGGCGGCTGCTTGGTGCGGGTGAAGCGTACCTTGATCGGCACATCGCCATCCATGTCGTCACCGTAGAACAGGCCGACATTGCCCTGATAGCCACCGATCACCGGTGTCCCCAGCACCCCGTCGCGGCTGGGGATCCAGTAGATGAACCATTGCCGCCGCTCGCGCTGGTAGGTGCGGACGGTAAGACCGGCCCAGCCCTTGGTCGGGAAACTGGTCTGGTCGACGCTGACCAGTCCGTCGAGATATTGCGTGTAGGTCGAGTTGCTGGGGAATTCCTCCCACTCCTTGTTGCCGACCCAGCGCTTCTTCAGCCGGCGCTGCACCGCGGTCCAGCGGCCGACATGATAGTCGAAATCGTGGATGTCGCCGGTCGGCCCCGCGATTGGCGGTTCCGCTGCCTGCGCCTGCGGCGCGCCCGCCATGGTCAGCCCGCCGGCAAGCAAGGCGCCGATCAGCAATTCGCGCCGCGCCGGTTGGATCAGGTCGTTCATTGTCCTCTCCCGAAAAGTGCCCGCGCCTGCTAACCCCAGCGCTTCAACGACTTGCCAGCGCGATTTCGCGACTGGGCGAACGGGTACGGGAGCGGGCATGCCGGACGGCGTACAGGCCTGGGAAAAGGGACTCGGCACGATCGGCGGCTGGGCGCGGTTGCTGGCGTTCGGTGCGATTGCCGGGGGCGTGGTCGGGTTCCTCGGCTATCTCGGCGGCGACTTGTTGATCTGCCTGTTCAACTGGACCGGAATGATGGTGATCGGCGCCGGGCTCGCCGGATTGATGATCCCGGGGATCGTCCGGTTTGCGCGGACGCGCGGCGCGCCGACCGGGGTCGCGCTGGCAGCGGCGATCCTGATCGCGGCCCTGCCCGTCAGCCTCGCCGCCGCGGCGTTCGGCCATTGGGCCTGGCCCGGCGAAGCGGCGCGGATGTCGCTTGCCGACTGGTACATCAAGACCGCGCTGGTCGAAGCGATGGTGGTCGGGCTGTGGCTTGCCACCGAGGCGCGGCGGCGCGCGCCGATGTCGATGGCGATGCCAACGGAGGCCATGCCCCCCTCCCCGCGCCCACGCGTCAATGACGGGGTGATCTGCCTGCAGATGGAGGATCACTATGTCCGCGTGCACCGCGCCTCGGGAAGCGGGCTCGAGTTGATGCCGATGGCCGACGCGATCACCCGCTACGGCATTGCGGGCGTACAGACGCATCGCAGCTGGTGGGTCGCCACGACCGCGATCCGCGCGGTCGAGCGCGATGGCCGCAACCTGCGCGTCCGGCTCGAAGGCGGGCTGCTCGTGCCCGTCGCGCGCAACCGCGTGGCCCTGCTCCGCGCGGACCCGACGATCGCTACGTTGTTCGACGTCTAGCCGCGGCGGCTGATCGCCCACAGCGTGTAGAGCCCGATCCCTGCCCATACCACGTTGAGCACGGCCGACGGGAAGGCGTGGTTATAGCCGCTGTTGAGGACGAAGCAGCCCGCGCCGACGACGTTCATCCATTGATAGAGCCGCGATTGTCCGGTCAGCCGTCCATTGGACAGCAGCAGATAGGCGATGAGGATGGTCACCGCGCCGGTCCAGCCGATCGCCTCGATAGTCAAACGTTCCCAGGTCATGTCCGCGCGCTTGCCGCCGATCGGGGCCAACGTCCAGCAGTCATTAAGCCGCTGTTCAGGCCGCGGACTGATATGCTGTTGTAAGACGTTAAAACGCTTGGGAGGGCGGAATGGCGCGTTGGGGAATGGCCGGTTTGGCAATATTGGGGGCCAGCACGGTGCTGCCCGCGGCGGCACAGGATCGCAGCGAGGACAATGCCGTCACGCAGGCCGAGGATGCCTTCGGCTTCAGCGTCGGACGCGAAACGATCGGCATCTATTCGGCGGGCAATGCACGCGGCTTCTCGCCGACCGCCGCCGGCAACGTGCGGATCGAAGGGCTCTATTTCGACCCGACCTATGCCCTCACCAGCATCGTCAACGATTCGACCAGCATCAAGGTCGGGCTGTCGGCCCAGGGCTATCCATATGCCGCGCCGAGCGGGATCGTCGATCAGTTGCTGCGCCGCCCCGGCGACAAGGCCGCGGCGTCGATCGTGATCAATGGCGACAGCTACAGCTCGTACGGGATCGAGATCGATGGCTCGCTGCCCGTGAGCAAGACGCTCTCGATCGGCTACGGGGTGAACCCCAACCGCGTTGCCTTCCCGGACGGGACCGACAATTTCAATTACAATGTCGGGCTGATCGCGCGCTGGCGCCCGGCGCCGGGGGTCGAGCTGGTGCCGTTCTGGACGCTGACCAACGATTACAATGACGAGGCCGGGCCGTTCTACGTGCCGGCGGGCAAATACCTGCCCCCCACCCCGCCGCGCCACCGGTTCGACGGCCCCGAGTGGGCGGACTTCCGCTATACCGGGGTGAACGAGGGCCTGCTCGCCTCTTATGCTCCCGCCAAGAACTGGCTGGTCCGGATCGGCGGGTTCCGCTCGGTGTTCGACCAGAAGGCCGGCTGGGCCAATCTGCTGCTCGACCTCCAGCCCGATGGCAGCGCCGATCGCGTGATCAACGCCGATCCGCGCAACAAGGCGGTGTCGCTGAGCGGCGAGGCGCGGATCACGCACAGCCTCGCCGAGGGACCGCGGCTCCATGTCTTCCATTTCAGCCTGCGCGAGCGCGATGCGCGGCGCGAATATGGCGGGTCGGACGAGGTCGATCTCGGCCCGACCAAAATCGGTGTCCCCGAAGATTCGCCCAAGCCCAATTTCGTCTTCGGCCCGCTGTCGCGCGATCGCATCCAGCAGACCACCCTGGGCCTGGCGTATGACGGGCGGTGGAAGGATGTCGGCGAGATCAGCTTCGGCATCTCGCGCGCCAATTACCGCAAGACCACGACGTTCCCCGCGACCGCCCCGATCGTCTCGCGCTCCAAGCCGTGGCTCTATAACGGTACCGCGGCGATCTCTGTGTCGAAGGCGATCAGCCTCTATGCCGGCTATGCCCGCGGGCTCGAGGAAAGCGGCGTCGCGCCACCGGGAGCCGCCAATCGCAACCAGCCGCTCAACGCCGTGCTGACCGAGCAGAAGGATGCCGGGGTGCGCTGGAGCCCGACCGGCAACGTCAAGATCATCGCCGGCGTGTTCGACCTGAGGAAACCCTATTTCGGGTTCGACAGCACCAGCCGCTACACCCAGGTCGGCACGACGCGCAGCCAGGGCGCCGAATTCTCGGTCTCGGGCAACCTGACCAAGCGGCTCAACATGGTCGCCGGCGGCTATTTCCTGCGCCCGCGCGTGGTCCGCGACCCGGGCGCGTTGGGCACGATCGGCAAGCGGCCGGTCGGGTTGCCCGATCACCTGGTCAACCTCAACCTCAACTGGCGGACGCCGATCCTGGAGGGCCTGTCGCTCGACACCACCGTGTCGCATCGCGGCAAGGTGCCGTCGACCACCGACAATCTCGTCTCGCTGCCGCCGCGCGCGCAGGTCAATCTGGGCGGGCGCTACCGCTTCAAGATCGACAAGAGCAACGCAACCTTCCGGCTGCAGATGAGCAACGTGTTCGACAACCGCGCCTTCAATATCGCCGGCCCGGGCGTCTATGGCGCCAATGCCGGGCGGTTCATCACCGGCTATCTGGCGGTCGACGTGTGACCCCGGCAGGCCGGGGTCACATCGACGTTACAACACCCGGCAACCTGACCGACGCCTTGACCAGCGCGGCCCGCCCCTAGCGGAGGAAATCGCGGATCGCGGCGGCGATCTCCGTCGCATGCGTCTCGAGCGCGAAATGGCCGGTCTCGAAGAAGCGCACGACCGCGTCCGGCATATCGCGCCTGAACGCCTCCGCTCCCGCCGGAAGGAAGAACGGGTCGTTTGCTCCCCAAACCGCGAGGAAAGGCGGTCGATGCGTGCGGAAATAGTCCTGGAAGTCAGGATAGAGCGCGACGTTGCTCTGATAGTCGCCGAACAGGTCGAGCTGATAGTCCTCGGCACCGGGGCGCGTCAGGTAGAAATTGTCGAGCGAATAGCCATCGGGCGACACCGTCTCCGGATCGGGCACGCCATGGGTATATTGCCAGGCGGTCGATTCGGGCTCGAGGAACACGCGCAACGCGTCGCGATTGGCCGGCGACGCATCCTCCCAATAGGCACGGATCGGATTCCAGCCGTCGCTCAGCCCTTCGAGATAGGCGTTGCCGTTCTGCGAGATGATCGCGGTGATGCGATCGGGATGCCGCAGCGCCAGGCGGAAGCCGGTCGGCGCGCCATAGTCGAACACATAGATCGCATAGCGGTCGAACCCGACCAGCCCGGTGAAGCGATCGATCACATCGGCGATATGGTCGAACGTGCGATCGCTCTCCGGCATGGCCGAGTTCCCGAACCCCGGCAGATCGGGCGCCAAGATGTGGAAGCGATCGGCGAGCAGCGGGATGAGATCGCGAAACATATGTCCCGCGCTGGGGAAACCGTGGAGCAGCAGCAGCTTCGGCGTACCGGGCGTTCCGGCTTCGCGATAGAAGACGGTGAGGCCGTCGACCTCGGCTGTGTGATAGGCAATATTCGTCATGGTTCGTCTCCTTCAGGCCAGGCTGGTCGCGGCGATCGCCTCGCGGATGATGTCGACGACGACGGCGGGCGCGGTCACGAGCGGACTGTGGTCGACCGGATGCGAGCGGACCTGCGCGTTCATCCGCGCTGCCATGAAAAGCTGCGTCTCCGCTGCGATCATCCGGTCACGCTCGGCGACGAGGTACCAGCTCGGCAGGTCCTTCCAGCGCGGCCGGTCCATCGGAACGGTAATGCAGGCGGGCGAGATCGGCCGCTGGACCGCCGCGAGCAGGCTCTGCGCTTCGACCGGCGCATCGGGTGCGAACGCATCGGCAAACGCGCTGTCGGGCAAATAGATCAGACTGTGACCGTCCGGCGCTAGTCGCGGCGCCTGCGGATCCGCCTCACCGCGGTAAAAGACGTCGGCGACCGTCTCGCCTTCGTCCGGCGCGAGTGCGGCGACATAGACCAGCGCCCGCACCTTCTCGCCGCGCGCCGCTGCAATGACCGCGCCGGCATAGGCATGACCAACAAGCACGGTCGGTCCCGCGGCACGCTCCAGCGCTCGCTCGAGCGCCGCGACATCGTCGGCGAACGACGACAGCGGCAAGGGTGCGGCGATCACCCGGATGCCGTCAGCCACCAGCGGGGCGATCACTTTCGCCCAGCTCGACCCGTCGGCCCAGGCACCGTGAACCAGCACAACGCTTGCGGAAATCGAGGACATCGCCACTTCCTCCGGCCCAACCAAGTAACCTCTAAAATAACTTTTAGCCGGTTATCATTGCAAGTCGTAACTTGTCAACACCGGTTTTGACGGTTACGCAGGCATCGAGATGAGGAGCGAGGAAACTGCAATGGAGGAGATGGCGCCCGCGATGTTCATTGGCGGCTCGCCGGGACTGGACTTCCTCAACTCGATCGCGACCCCTGTCGACACGCCGGTCGACTGGATCGGCGACGGCGGCGGTCTGCTGGACTGGCTGGGCCAGGCGGCGCTGGTGAGAAGCGACGTGCTCGACACGTTCCGGCAAGGGTCATCGGACGAGCTGGATGGGGTCGCGGCACAGGCTCGGGAATTGCGCGAGTGGTTCAGAGACTTCGTCCGTGAGCATCACGGCCGTCGGCTGACGGCAGACGACCTAACCAGCCTCGGGCCGCTCAACGACCTCCTGGCGCGCGATCAGGCGTTCGACCGGATCATCGTAGCAGACCCGTCCGGCCCGTCGCCGCTCGGTCTCGAACGGACGCACCGCTGGCAGTCCCCGGAGGCGCTCCTGCTGCCGATCGCAACGGCGCTCGCCGAGCTGGTCTGCGCAGAGGATTTTTCGGACGTGAAAGCCTGCGAGGGATCGGCCTGCACCCTGCTGTTCGCCGACCATACACGCCGCCGTACGCGGCGATGGTGCAGCATGGCGCTATGCGGCAACCGGGCGAAGCAGAGCGCCCATCGCGACCGGCAGAAAATGCGCGGCGACTGACGGTTGTTTGCCGCTCGCCACGCGTCGGCGTCAAGCGAAGACAGGGACCTTTCGCGGAGGCCAGCTCCGCGGCATCACGTCCACTCGATCGCGTCGTCCGGAAATCCGTCCCGCTGCACGCGCACGACGCAGAAGCGCTGCCCCGACGGCGCGCGCATGACCACCCAGCGCTCCAGTCGCTTGTCGACGGTCGCGCCAAGTTTCTCGAGTCGCGCGACCTCGGCGGGGATGTCGTCGGTCTCGATGTCGAGATGGATGCGGCTTTCGTGATCGACGCGCTGGATCTGTACGCTCAATTGCCCCGGCGGAGTCTCCAGCATGCGATAATCGCCCCGCGTACCGGGATGATCGGGATCGAGCGGGCGGCCGAGCGCTCCCGCCCAAAATGCCGCCGCGGCGTCGATGTCGTCGGTGTTACAGTCGATGAGCAGGCCGTTGATGCGCGAGCGGTGCATGCCGTTTCTCTCCCCGGGGGCCGGCTGCAACCGCGATGATCGGTGCGCCGGCAACTTATTGATCCGGTGGACCAAATGGGTGCCGACGGCGCTCGACGCAAGGTCAGGAGGCAACGGGAAGCGCGTCGAAATAGAGATAGACCGCGGCGATCCGTCCGTCGCGGACGATGGCGAAGTCGGTGCCTGCATAAGCGGGCGGCTCGCCGGGTGCGCCCGATACCCATTGCACGCGGCCGCTGTCACCGCGTTCCTCGGGGTCGGCCAGGACCCGATATTGGAAATCGGGATGCGTCGCCTTGATCATGCCGGCGACGCGATCGATTTCGTCGCGGCCGCGGATGACACCGCCATTCGGGTCGTGGAACACGGCATCCTCGTGGAAGATCTCGTCAATCGTCGAGCGGCGGCGGATCGGATCGATCTCACCGAAGACGTCATGGAGATTGCGCAGCAACAAGGTCGAAATGGTGTCGGGCACGGCTCTTCTCCGCTTGGGGTGCCAGGAACATCGGCGTGACGGCTCGCCTGCGAAACGGCAAAGATCGAAAGACAGCGTTGCGCGATTGGCGCGACTCTCGATCAGTGCTTGCCGTTGCAGGCATCCGCCCGGGCGAGCAGGAACGCCCGTTCCCGTTCGTTGCGGGTAAGCGTCGCGGCAGCCGCGAATTCCGACCGCGCCTCGGCCAGCCGGCCGGCGCGGAACAGGAAATCGCCGCGCGCCGCCGGGAACGGCGCGTAGTTGCGCAACGCCGCGGCGTCGGCGATCTCGTCGACCAGCCGCAAACCGGCCTCGGGCCCGAACGCCATGCTGTGCGCGATCGCACGGTTGAGGTCGACCACGGGCGACGGCATCACCATGCGCAAGCGGTCATAGAGCGCGGCGATCCGCGGCCAGTCGGTGTCGTCCGCGCTCGGCGCACGCGCATGGCAGGCGGCAAGCGCGGCCTGCAACGCATAAGGCCCCTCCCCGCCCAGCGCATCGGCGCGAGCCAATGCATCCAGGCCGCGGCTGATCAGAAGCCGGTCCCAGCGCCCGCGATTCTGCTCGGTCAGCGGCACGACGGCGCCGTCAGGTCCGATGCGCGCCGACAGGCGCGAGGCCTGGATTTCCATCAGCGCGAGCAAACCAAACACCTCGGCATCGTCCGGCATCAGTCCCGCCAGAATGCGCCCGAGCCGCTGCGCTTCCTGGCAAAGGGGCGGCCGGACCAGCTCGTCGCCTGCCGTTGCCGCATAGCCTTCGTTGAAGATGATATAGACGACCTCAAGGACCGAGCTCAGCCGCGCCGACCGGTCGACACCGCGCGGAACGGCGAAAGCGATCCCGGCCTTGCCGATGGTCCGCTTCGCCCGCACGATCCGCTGCGCGATCGTCGCCTCGCTCGAGAGAAAGGCGCGCGCGATCTCGTCGGTCGTCAGCCCGCCAATGACTCGCAGCGTGAGCGCAGCGCGCGCATCGGCCGACAGGATCGGGTGGCAGGCAGTGAAGATGAGCCCGAGCAGCTCGTCGCCCGGATCGTCGTCCATGGCATCCTCGATGGCTTCGAACGCGCTATCGTCCGCCTCGTCCAGGTCGCGCGCGATCTCGGCATGCTTGCGGTCGAGCATCCTGTCGCGGCGGATACCGTCGATGGCGCGGCGCTTGGCAGTGGTCATCAGCCAGGCGCCGGGATTGGCCGGCACCCCGGTCCGCGGCCATTCGGCCAGCGCGACCACCAAAGCGTCCTGCGCCAGCTCTTCTGCCCGGTCGATATCGCGCACCATCCGGGCCAGGCCCGCGATGAGCCTGGCCCGTTCGATGCGAAAGGTCGCTTCTATTGTCCGTTGCGTCTCGCCCGCGGTCATGCCGCCTTTTCGGCCAGCGGCGCGGGCGAGACAAGCGGATCAGGCGACGCCGAGCCTCCCGCGCTCCCCGTCACGCGGCGCGGCAAGTTCCTCCGGCGTCACGAAATCGGCGAGATCCTCGGCCTCGAAATATGGCCGGATCTCGATCTCGCTCTGGCCCTGCATGGGATTGGGGCAGCGCTTCACCCAGGCCACCGCCTCGTCCATGTCCTTGACTTCCCAGATCCAGAAGCCGGCGACCAGTTCGCGCGCTTCGGCGAATGGGCCGTCGATGACCGTGCGGTTCGGCCCGTCGAACGCGACGCGCTTGGAGTCCTTGCCGGGCTTGAGGCCTGCGCCGGCGACGAAGATGCCGGCCTTGACCAGCTCGTCGTTGAACCGGTCCATTTCCGCGAAAGCCTCCAGTGCCTCGGGCGTGGGTTCGATACCCCGCTCGCTGTCCTCGGTCGCCTTGATGAACACCATGACACGCATCGTCTGTCTCCTTCGGTAGAGCCGGCCGCTATTGGCCTCTCATCGGGACGACGAACGAACTCTTTCCGGATCGACATCGTCTGGCAAATTTATTTTTGGGCTATCGCCTGACGCGCTCCCCGGATTGTGCCGCGCAGGTCTGGTCACCAGCCTCACCTGCGGAATAGAAGCTGGTATCCGATGACCGGAGTTGGAAATGCGTGTCGACCGCCTGAAACTGAAACTCCAGGTCATGTGTGGCGACAGGTTCGCCATGGGACCCGGCAAAGCCGACATTCTTGAGGCGATCGTCCGCGAAGGCTCGATCTCGGCCGCGGGGCGTGCGCTCGGGATGAGCTACCGGCGCACCTGGCTGCTGGTGGACGAAATGAATCGCTGCTTCACCGACAAGCTCGTCGAGACCCGTAAGGGCGGCACGCATGATCGCGGTGCCGTGCTCACTGCGCTCGGCACCACCGTGCTCGACGGCTATCGGTCACTCGAGGCGCGTCTTGCGGCACTGACACACGATCCGGCCTATGCCTTTCTCGTGGCCAATCTGCGCGACACGCCCCTGTCGGCGAACCTGTCTGCGACATCGGAAAAATAGGCCCGCAGCGGAATGAAGCCTTGCCTGGCCCGGCTCAATATATATTGCGGTATATATTGAGCCGGGGGATGTTTCATGCGTCGCATTGGAATTTCGGCAGCGCTTGCGGCACTTTTGCTCACGACCGCCCCGCCGGCCCTGGCAGCGCCAGACGACGATCCCGCACCGCAAAGCCGGGACAGCAATGACATCATCGTCATGGCGCGCCGGCGCCCGGAGGACGCGCAGAAGGTCCCGGCCTCGCTGAGCGTGGTGTCGGGGACGCTGCTCGACCGATCCTATACGGTGAACACGCAGCAGCTCGCTCAACTGGTTCCCGCGCTCAACTACAGCTCGGCAAACCCGCGCAACACCGCCTTCACGATTCGCGGCCTCGGCTCGAGCGTCGTCGCGGTCAGCCAGGCGAATGACGGGCTGGAATCCGGCGTCGGCTTCTATGTCGACCAAGTCTATCATGGCCGGCCGGCGACGGCCGCGTTCGATTTCACCGATATCGAGCAGATCGAAGTGCTGCGCGGGCCGCAGGGGACATTGTTCGGCAAGAACAGCACCGCGGGCGCGATCAACATCGCCACGCGCGCGCCGAGCTTCACGCCGGAGATGACCGAGGAGCTTTCCTACGGCAGCTACAATTTCCTGCAGGCCAAGGCGTCGGCCACCGGTGCGCTCGTCGCCGACACGCTTGCCTTCCGCCTGTCGGGCGTGGTGACAAGGCGCGACGGCGTGATCGACAATGTCCGGACCGGACGCAAGGTCAACAATATCGGCAACCAGGCGGTGCGCGGGCAATTGCTGTTCACCCCCGGCGCCGATTTGAGCATCCGGCTGATCGCCGACTTCACCAATTTCGAAAGCGATTGCTGCACGCAGGTCTATCTGCGTGTCGCCCCGACGCTCAAGCCGGCCAACCGGCAATATGCCTTCCTGGCAGCAAACGCACCGGGCGGCCCCTACGCGCCGGCGAGCCTCAATCCCCAAGACCGCAAGACCGATATCGATGCTGCGGTGGGCACCAACACCAATGAGGGCGGTGTTTCGGCGATCGCGGACTGGAAGCTGGGGACCGCCACCTTGACCTCGGTCTCGGCGTGGCGCTTCTGGAATTGGGATGCCGCCAACGATCGCGACTATACCGGGCTCCCGATCCAGGTCACGCAGCACATCCCATCGCGACAGGACCAGTTCAGCCAGGAACTGCGGCTGGCCTCGAATGACGCGGGTCGGTTTTCCTATGTCGGCGGGCTCTATTTCTATCGTCAGCGGATCATCGGCCGGCCAATCTCGGTCTACGGCCCCCTGGCGACCTATTGGCTGAGCGGGCCGATCACCGCGACCAACACATCGGCGCTGCTCGACGGCTATGCGTCGGACGGCCGGACCGATTTCCAGTCGAACAGCTATGCGGCGTTTGGGGAAGTCAATTGGCGCCCGCTGCCGCGCCTGACGCTGACCGGCGGCCTGCGCTACACCTATGAAGACAAATACGGCAGCTACAACCTGTTCACTTACGGGGGTGTCGCGACTACGCCGGCGCAGGCCACTACCCAACAGGGCATTCTGCGCACGCAAAGCTATACCGGTCGCGTAAAGGGTGGCGCCGTCACCGGCCGCGCCAATGTGTCCTATCAATTCAGCGATGGCGTGCTTGGCTATGCGAGCTTTGCGCGCGGCGCCAAATCGGGCGGCATCAACATGTCGGGCCTGCCACCCACGGCGCTCGACAAGATCGTCGTCAAGCCGGAAGAAAATACCGCTTATGAAGCCGGGCTCAAGACCCGGCTGTTCGACAGGCGGCTGACCGTCAACCTCGACGGCTATTACACAAGGGTGACCGATTTTCAGGCCAATGTGACCGACACCGGCGCGGCGGCCGCGTTGCGCACCTATCTCGCCAATATCCCCGAGGGCCGCGTGCTCGGCTTCGAGGCCGATGCGACCGCGGCGATCACTCGCAACTTTTCGCTGCGCGCCTCGCTTGCTTATGCGGACGGCAAATATGTTTCCTACCCGTCGGGCTCGTGCCCGATCGAACGGATCGCCAACAGTACCACGGTCTGCGACCTGTCGGGCAAGCCGCTAGCGGGCCTGCCACGCTGGGCCTGGTCGGCAGGCGCGGACTATATCCAGCCGATCGGCGGCGATGCGGAAGGCATCGTCCACGCTGACCTGATCGGCCGATCGAGCATGTATGGCGACCCGACCGACTCCGCCTACACGCGCCTCCGCGGGTATATGGTGGTCAATGCAAGCATCGGACTGCGCCTCAAGTCCGGGCTCGAGTTGGCGGTGTTCGCCCGCAACCTGCTCGACCGGAACTATATCCAGAACGTGACGATCCAATCGGGCAATTCGGGCCTGATCCTGGGCACGCCGAGTGACCCGCGGACGGTCGGCGTCACGCTTCGAATGCGGCAGTAGCGACCGCTGCATCCGCCGAACGCCGGCTAGCTCCCGGCGATCCTGTCGCGACGACGACCTGGATATACATTTCCGGAACCGGCAGATCGGTGGGGTTGATGAGTTCGAGCAGCGTTGATCGGCCTCCTGCTTCGTTCGACGGCTTTGCACGCTGCCCCGAAGCAATCAGGCGGTCGACGTCATGACTTTCTGCACGATCTTCCAGCTCCCGTTCACCTTCAGGCACGACAGCAGGTCAGTGAAGGAATGCGGCGGAACACTGAGCTTCAATTTCACGAGCGCGAGATCGCTTTCGACATCGATCGCGAGGATCTGATCCTCACGCTCGAAACCCTGCTGCTTCGGAGATTTCATGGTGCGCACGACCGCGAGCCAGCCCGCGATCGGCGTCACGCCCAGATTACCGTCGTCGCCGACCTTTGTCACGGCGCTGGAAGGATGAAAAACGGAGGCAAATTTTTCCGCGTCCATGTCATACGCGGCATCGAGATAGGTTTGTGCCAGCGAGCGCAGCGCTGACTCGTCAATATCCTGCAACATCGGCGCATCGACTCCTGTCTATCGGGAAAGATCTGCACCCACCGTCGAGGTCCGACGGCCAGTCAGGCCAAGCTAGGCGATCCCCGATCATGATAGTAGCCGTCTTGCCGCGCATGGCTTTATGATCAACAGTCATGATTGATGACGAATGAGCTCAATGAACTCGCCGCGTTCGCGATCGTGGCCACCGAGCGGAGCTTTACCCGGGCCGCCGCAAAACTGGGCGTGTCGCAGTCGGCCCTGAGCCACACGATCCGAAGACTTGAACAGCGCCTCGACCTGCAACTGCTTGTCCGGACGACCAAGAGCGTGGCACCGACCGTCGCAGGCGCGGCATTGCTGAAAGACCTGGCGCCGGCGCTCGAGCAGATCCATCGCGCCGTCGATACCGCGCGAAGCGATCGCCACCGGCCTGCGGGACGCCTGCGCATTGCCATGTCGCGTTCGGCAGCCGCGATGGTGTTGCTGCCTCGGCTCGCAGCCTTTGCGGAGGCCTATCCCGACATCATACTCGACGTGGTTACGGCTACGGGTCCCGTCGACCTTGTCGCTGGTGAATTCGACGCAGGCATCCAGCTCGGCGAATATATTCAAAAGGATATGATCGCCGTCCGTGTCACACCTGAATTGCGCCTGGCGGCGGTGGGGTCACCGCCCTATTTCGCGTCGCGGCAAATCCCCCGGGCGCCAAAGGATCTCGGCGATCATCGCTGCATCACCCTGCGCCTGGCCGGCGGGCCCTATCGATGGGAGTTCGAAAAGGGCGGGAAGGCAGTGACGATCAGCACGAACGGCCCGCTCATCATCGACGACACCGACCTGGTGATCCAGGCGGTCCTTGCCGGCGTTGGCGTCGGACTCGCGTATGAAGGGCAGGTCGCTGGCTATATTGCTGAGGGCCGCCTCTTGCGCGTGCTGGAAGACTGGACGCCGCCCATCCCCGGCTTCTTTCTATATTATCCCAGCCGCCAATATCAGCCCGCCGCGCTGGCGGCGCTCGTAAAGATGCTGCGCTTTTCCGAATAGCCGCCGGCAGCTCATTCCCACTCGATCGTGCCGGGCGGCTTCGACGTATAGTCATAGGTCACGCGGTTGATCCCGCGCACTTCGTTGATGATCCGCGTCGCAACGCGCGACAGGAATTCACCGGAGAAATGATAGGCGTCCGCCGTCATGCCGTCGACCGAGGTCACCGCGCGCAATGCCAGCACGTTGTCATAGGTGCGGCCATCGCCCATCACGCCCACCGAGCGTACCGGCAACAGCACCGCAAAAGCCTGCCAGATGGCGTCGTAGAGACCGGCATTCCTGATCTCTTCCAGATAGATGGCATCGGCTTTTCGCAGGATGTCGCAGCGCTCCTTGGTCACTTCGCCCGGAATGCGAATGGCAAGGCCCGGCCCCGGGAACGGATGCCGGCCGACGAAGATATCGGGCAGGCCTAGCTCGCGGCCGAGCGCGCGCACTTCGTCCTTGAACAATTCGCGTAAGGGTTCGACGAGCTTCATGTTCATCCGCTCGGGGAGGCCGCCGACATTGTGGTGGCTCTTGATCGTCACCGACGGGCCACCGGTGAACGATACGCTCTCGATCACGTCGGGATAGAGCGTGCCTTGCGCGAGGAAATCCGCGCCACCGATCTTTTTCGCTTCATCCTCAAATACATCGATGAAGGTCTTGCCGATGAACTTGCGCTTTGCCTCCGGGTCGGTGACGCCTTCCAGGCCCTTCAGGAACAGGGTCTCGGCGTTCACATGGACGAGCGGGATGTTGTAATGGCCGCGGAACAGCGAGACGACCTGGTCGGCCTCTCCGCTGCGCATCAGCCCGTGGTCGACGAACACGCAGGTCAGCTGGTGGCCGATCGCCTCGTGGATCAGCACCGCGGCGACCGCGCTGTCGACGCCGCCCGACAGCCCGCAAATCACCCGCTTGTCCCCGACCTGCGCCCGAATCTCGGCGATCTTGGCCGCGCGGAACTCGGCCATCGTCCAGTCGCCCTTGAGCCCGCAGACGTGGCGGACGAAGTTCGCCAGCAGCTTCGCGCCGTCGGGCGTGTGCACGACCTCCGGATGGAACTGCATCGCGTAATAACGGCGCGTGTCGTCGGCGATCACAGCGAACGGCGCGCCGGCGCTTGCCGCCACCGGACGGAAGCCGGGAGCGAGCGCGGTGACCTTGTCGCCATGGCTCATCCACACCTGGTGCGTCTCGCCTTCGACCCACAGGCCGTCGAACAATTCGCAGCCATCGTCGATCTCGATGAAAGCGCGACCGAATTCCCCGCTGTCGCCCAGCTCCACCGTGCCGCCGAGCTGGTGCATCATCACTTGCTGGCCGTAACAGATGCCCATCACCGGCAACCCGCTGTGGAGGATCACTTGCGGGATGCGCGGCGAACCTTCCTCGAGCACGCTGGCCGGGCTGCCCGACAGGATCACGCCCCTGGGCTGCATCCGCGCGAACGCCGCCTCGGCCGACTGGAAGGGGGCAATTTCGGAATAGACTCCCGCTTCACGGACGCGGCGCGCGATGAGCTGCGTCACCTGGCTGCCGAAATCGACGATGAGGATCGAATCGCTGTGCTGGGTCATGGCGTCCGATAGCAGACCGGAC
>FTCZ01000477.1_pt1 | contig 22446 bp, 20 predicted proteins | sample 1658871 | NCBI WGS metagenome assembly FTCZ01 (sample SAMEA3914864, study PRJEB12502) | metagenome | biome: forest; material: soil | place: USA | collected 2012-03-12 | depth 0.3 m
GAGTACGACATGGTCGTGATCCCGCGCCTGGTCGCGCTGATGAAGAAGTACGACATCAAGGGCACGTTCTTCACGCCGGGCCACACGATCGACACCTCGCCCGAGGCGGTGATGCCCTATGTCGAGGCCGGACACGAGCTTGCCCATCATGGCTGGACGCACCGCCTGCCGGTCACGATGGAGCGCGCCGAGGAGGAAGAGGAGATCGTGCGCGGCAACGAATCGATCAAGCGGATCAGCGGCAAGCTGGCCCGCGGCTATCGTTCGCCCGCCTGGGACCTGTCGCCGAACTCGATCGAGCTGCTGCTGAAGCACGGCATCAAGTACGACAGCTCGCTGATGGGCCACGACTACGATTGCTACTATGCCCGCCAGGGCGACGTGGTGGAGCTCCTGAAGCCGATGGTGCGCGGCCGCACGACGCCGCTGCTCGAGATGCCGATCAGCTGGTCGCTCGACGACTTCCCGCACTTCGAATACATGCGCAATCCCAACGGCTCGATCCAGGCTGGCCTGATGAACGCCACGGCCGTGCTCGAGAACTTCGTCGACGACTACACCTACATGACGCGCGTGCAGCCGGACTTCGGCATCCTGACCTACACCTTCCATCCGCATGTGATCGGCCGCGGCCATCGCATGATGATGCTGGAGCGGCTGATCCAGAAGCTGATGGAGGACGGCGCAGTGTTCATGACCATGGAGCAGGCCATGGGCGAATGGCTGGCGCGGAATCAAGCGGGCCGGAAGGCCGCCGCCGAGTGAGCTAGGCGTTCTCGGCGGCGAGCAGGTCGTAGGTGCGCTTCTGATAGAGCGCCATGTAGTCGGTGTACCAGGTCGTCGGATATTTCGGCGGCCTGTCGGGCCCGACGGTGGTCGGCACCGCGGCGATCGGCCAGTCGATGTTGGCGTCGCAGAAGAAGGCCAGCGCATAGCGCTCGCCGCCGGTGCGGTTGATCGCGCGGTGCGGCGTCGCCAGCAAGGTGTCGTTGGTCCAGCGCAGCAGCAACTGGCCGCCATTCACCACGAAGGCATCGGGGATCGCCGGCGCATCCATCCAGCTGCCGTCCTGCAGGCGGATCGACAGGCCCGGCACGTCGTTGGGCGCCAGCACGGTCAGGAAGCTGGTGTCGGTGTGCGGCGCGATGCCGAACTCGCCATCGGTCACGACTTCCTGCGGCGGATAGTGGGTGGCACGCAGCTTGTACTGCATGTCGCGGAACGGCACGTCGAAGTAGGCCGCGGGCAGGTCGAGCGCGCGGGCGTAGAGCCGCACCAGTCTCTGCACCAGCCGTTCCATGGTGTCGCAATAGGTGACGATCGTTTCGCGGAAGCCCGGCAGCTCGGCCGGCCATTGGTTGGCGCTGCGAAAGCGCCGGCCGGCCTGCACGTCGGGATGGTCGGGCGGCATGTCGCGGGCGATGAACAGCGCCTCGTTGAGGTTGGGCTTGGTGACGGTCTGCACGACGGAGGTGCGCAAGGTGTCGCCCTTCATCGGCAGGTAGCCCACGTTGTGGCGGTCGATGCGGATCTGCATCTTCCTGTCGAGCGGCTGGGCGTGGAAGCGCGCGACCTCGGCGAACGTCCGGCGCACCAGCTCCATCGGCACGCCGTGATTGACGACGAAGTAGAAGCCGACCTTGGTCAGGGCGAAGCGGAGCTGCTGCGCGGTGCGGTCGAGCGCACCGGGCTCGCCCGCGAGATAGGCGCCGAGATCGATGACCGGGATGGTCGGCGCTTCAGCCACCGGCTAGCGCTTCTTGCGGCCGCCCAGCACTTCGGCGTGGCTCGCGGCACCCACGGCCTTGACCATCTCGAAGATGCGACGCCGCACGCGGCTCTCGCGGATCTTGTAGTAGGCGCGCACCAGCTCGAGCGTCTCGCGCTTCACCAGCGGATCCTTCTCGGTCTCGAAGGGAGTCGAGGCCTCGCCGAAGCCCTTCTTGCCGCGGCCCGACATCGGCCGGCCGGCGAGTGCGTTCGACGGCATCTCGTCGAAGAAATAGGAAACGGGAACGTCGAGCACCTTGGCGAACTCGAAGAGCCGGCTCGAGCCGATGCGGTTGGAGCCGCGTTCGTATTTCTGAATCTGCTGGAAGGTGAGGCCGACTGCCGAACCGAGGTTCGTCTGGCTCATACCGAGGAGGGAACGGCGCTGGCGCATGCGAGCGCCGACATGAACATCAACCGGGTGCGACCTGGCCATAGACTGGACCTTTCATGCGTGCTGTGAAGTACGCCACAGCGGCGCCACTTCTCGACCTTTTCGACCAAGTGCGCAACGAAAAATGGCCGAAGTAAGTCCCTCGGTTAGCAACCTTACTTAGGGCAACGCGTCCGGATTGAATCCGGCGGGCGCTTTCAATTCGAGCCGGGTCCGGAATTGGCGCGACCATGCCGCCCGGGCTACTTGCTGCGCCGCTGCAAGCAGTGCGGATTCGTTCATTGTGCGAACGACACCATCGCGCATCAACCACTTGCCGTCGACCATCACAGATTGCACGTCATTTGCCTGCCCATTGTGTACAAAATCGGAAACTACACGCAGGACGGGTATCAGGTGGGCGCGCTGCAGATCGACCACGACCAGGTCGGCCTTGTTGCCCGCCGCCAGCCAGCCGCCGTCGGGAATGCCCAGCGCCCGATAGCCATTGCGGGTGGCCCAGCGCAACGCCTGCTCGGGCGTGGGCTGTCGGCCGTCCTCGCGCCGGATCCTCTCCATGAACAGGCCGGTGCGCATCACCTCGACCATGTCCTCGGCCATATTGTCGCTGCCCATGGCGATGGTGCAGCCGTGGGCCTCGAGGTCGGCGATGTGCGGGCTGAGGCCGCGCCGGGCGGCGATGGCGGAGTTGAACGACACGGTGGCGCCCGACTGGCCCAGGATCTTCTCCTCGCGCGGGTCCATGCAGCGGCAGTGTGCGCAGATCAGCCGGTCGTTGAGGAAGCCCAGTTCCGCGAGATATTCCGTCGGCAGCAGGTTGCGATGCGCCTGGATGGCCGCGACCTCGCCCCAGATCTGGTTGAGATGGATGGTGGCCCAGGTGTCGAGCTTCACCTGCAGGGCCCGCAGGTCGCGCAGCAGCTCGGGCGAGCACATGTCGGGCGCCCAGGCGGAGACGGCGATGCGCAGGCGGCCATCGGCTTTGCCGTTCCACGCGTGGAACGTGTCTTCGATGATCTTGAGATGCTTTTGGCCGAGAGCGCGATCGAGCTGATACGGCGCGGGATCGCCGATCTCGGTGCCGATGCGGTCGAAGGCGCGCACGCCCAGCAGGAAGCGCATCCCGGTGTCGGCGAGCGCCTGGGCGTAGCTGCCGGTGTTGACGCCGTCCTCGAGGATCAGGGTGGTGCCGCCGCGCAGGGCCTCGAGCGCGCCGAGCTGCGCCATGGTCTGCAGCTCCTCCGGCGACAGCTTCGGCGCGGGAATGGGCGACAGGCCGCCCGAGAAGGGCGGCTTGTGCGGCGGCGACAGGTCCTCGAACACGCCGCGCGCGATCGTCATGATGAGATGGGTGTGCACGTTGGCGAAGCCCGGCATCACCATCTTGTTGGTGCCGTCGACCCGCTCCGCGCCGGGATAGCGCTGCAGGATGTCCTTGGTGGAACCGATTGCCGCGATGCGATCTCCGTCGATCGCAATGGCTGAGTCGTAGTGCACTGCATCATCGTCGTCGACCGTGACGATGGCGGCATTGTGAATGACAGTGACCAAGAGCTCCCCCACAATGTTTGGACAATGGTAACGATTTCCCCGCCTCGTCGCAGATCAATCTTGAAGACCGCGCTGCTTGGCAGCGCTGCTGTTTTGCTTGGGCAGCGCGCGTGGGCCGCGCCGCTGCCGGGCGCCGACTGGGAGAAGGTCGCGCCGGCCGCGGCGGGATACAAGCCGGCCGGCCTCGATGCGCTGGAGCTGAAGCTCTGCACCTTGCCCACGACGTCGTTCATGGTCGTGGCCGGCGGCAAGGTCGCCTACACCTATGGCGACATCGCCGAGGTGAGCTACCTCGCCTCGGCGCGAAAGAGCATCCTGTCGATGCTCTACGGCAAATATGTCGCCAACGGCACGATCGACCTCGACCGCACGATGGGCGAGCTCGGCATCGACGAGCCCGACGGGCTGCTGCCGATCGAGAAGACGGCGAAGATCCGCGACCTGCTGATCGCCAGCTCGGGTGTCTATCACGCCGCCGGCAGCCCCGGCGACGACCCGAACAAGATCGAGCGCGGCTCCAAGAAGCCCGGCACGTTCTTCCACTACAACAACTGGGACTTCAACGTCCTGGGCGCGGTCTTCGAGAAGCTCACGGGCAAGACGGTGTTCAACGCGCTGAACGACGATCTTGCCAAGCCGCTGCAGCTGCAGGACTACACGGTCGCGCGCCAGCGCATGATGGGCTTCGAGAACCAGTCGAAGTATCTCGCCTACCATCTGTTCCTGTCGGCGCGCGACATGGCGAGACTTGGCCTGCTGATGGCGCGCGGCGGCAACTGGAACGGCCAGCAGGTCGTGCCGGCCCAGTGGGTGAAGGAGAGCACGCAGCAGCGCGTGAAGCCCCAGGACGTCGGACGCGGCGCCGACCTAGGCTATGCCTATCTCTGGTGGATCCCGGCCAACCGCACCGGCGCGGAGTGGGCGGGTTCCTACATGATGAGCGGCCAGTTCGGGCAGTTCGTGCTGGTGATGCCCGCGATCGACACGGTGATCGTGCATCGCCGCGCCGTCACCGACGAGTACGCCGTGCAGCGCAATCTCGGCAAAACCAGTTTCGAGCCCAGTCGTGTGCTCGGCCCCGACTTCCTCAAGCTCGCCGACATGGTGCTGGCCGCGCGAGCCTAGGGCTTCCCTCAGGGTTTTGAGGGCACGTTCTTGTTCAGCCAGGCGACCAGCCAGGCTGCGATCTCGAGGCTGTTCCTGTCCTGCATCAGCATGTGCGAGTTGCCCTTGATGCCGAGGTCGGGCAGCACGACCAGCTCGGTCCGGCCGCCGGCCTTCTTCATCGCCTCGGCAAACTCGCGGCACTGCTTGAGGCGCGGCGCCCAGCGCGGTGACAGATCGACGTAGTCGCCGAACAGGACGAGGATCGGCATCTTCATGTAGGGCGCGAGGTCGCCCGACGCGGCGGGGCAGGAGCCGGGCTCGATCGAGACGATGCCCGCGATATCCTGGGTGTTGAGCGCCGCCGTCTGGAACGGATAGACGCCGGACTGCGAGTGACTGATCAGCACGGTGCCCTTGAGCTTGATCGCCAGCTCCGACAAAGCGGGCACCGTCGGGTTGGGATTGGGCAGGCCCGCCGCCCAGTCCGCCACCATCTGCTTCCAGAACTCTTCCTGCGCCTGCAGCGGGAACTGCATGCCCTCGAAGACCTTGGGATACTCCGGCCCGAAGCGGAAGATCGCCCACGCCGCCTCGTGGCCTGCCGAGAACACGGCCGGCATCTTGTTGGCCGACGCCTGGCCCAGCTTGGCGGCGTTGAGCGGCGCGGGATCGATCGCCGAGCGGCCGCGCGCGACCTGGTCGATCACGTAGGTCGGAAAGCCCTGGCGCACGAAATATTCGTCCCAGCCCATGCGCCCGTCGGGCGTCGTCTCCCAGGTCTTGCCGGTGAGGCAGCAGCCGTGGATCAGGGTGACCGGCACGTGCCTGGCGGCGACCGGGATCTCATAGTGCACATACATCTGTCCGACGGTGATCGTGCCGGACGGCGCGTAGGCGGGCAGGGTCGAGAGCGTGTCGGACTTCACCTCGTGGCCGCCGATGAAGAAGCTGCCCTGGCTCTCGATCGTCAGAGGCTCGGCATGGGCGGATGCGCTTGCGAGCAGCGCGAGCAGTGCCAGTCGGATCTTGCCCATCGTCACTTCCCCTTGATGAAGGCCAGCACGGCATCGTTGAAGGCGGCCGGCTGTTCCCATTGGATGTTGTGGCCTGCTTCCGGCACGACGACCAGCCGGCTGCCGGGAATCTTCGCCGCCACCTGGCGCAGCATGTAGGGCGGGATCCAGAGATCGGCGTCGCCGGTCATCAGCAGCACCGGGGTCTTCAGTTTGCCCAGCGCCTCCCAGGTGAACTTGTTGTGCAGCCGCGCCGGCGCGCGCTTGGCGGCGCGGTCGTGGCGGGCATTCCATTCGGCCAGGCCCGCCGGATTGGCGGCGCGATAGGACGGGCCGATCTCCTGCACTGCGAGCGGCAGCTCCTCGAAGGCCTTGGGCCGGAGCGCGGTCATCTGCCTGGTGTAGTCGGGTTCGACGATGCCCATCATGCTCGACGCCAGCACGAGGCTGCGCAGCCGCTCGGGCTTGGAGATCGCGATGTCGAGACCGAAATAGCCGCCCAGCGCGTTGCCGACGGCGTGGAACCTGTCGACCTTCAGGAAGTCCATGAGATGCAGCAGGTCGTCGGCGGCATAGAAGCTGTCGAGGTCGCTGCCGAGTTCCGACTTGTACTGGCCGCGCCGCGAGTAGGAGATCACGCGATAGCCCGCCTTGGCGAAGACCGGTTGCTGGTAGGGATAGAATTCGCTGCTGCCCGAGCCCGCGTGCAGGAAGACGACGGCCTCGCCCGGCCCGCCGGTGTCCCAGTACCAGAGCTTCACGTTGCCCAGGTCCGCCAGGCCTTCGGTCATGGTGACAGGCGTGGGAAAGGGCACCTTGAGGTTGGCGTCGGGATCGGCGGCGAAGGCCGTGGTGTTGGTCGCGATCAGCAAGGCTGTGGCGATCAGTCGGAGTGTCGTTGCGAGCATCGGCGGATGAGAGCAGTACCGGCCCGTACCGTCTAGGCTTATGCTGCGTTCCGCATGTTGGCGGCTTATTTCGGATTGGCGCGGCCCTATCGCTTCGAGCGGGTCATCCCTTCGTTGATCGCGCTCGGTCTGATGATCGCGCTGGCCGTCGCGGCGATCTGGCTGTGGGCCATCGGCGAGCTCTCGCCAGGGCCGCGCGCCGGCTATTTCCTCTATCTCGCCATCGTGCTCGTCCTGGCGCTGGCGCTCGTGCGCTGGCCGAAGATCGCAGCCGTGCTGCTCGCGCTGGCGGCGCTCGATTTCTTCTGGGGCATCGGCTCCTCCGGTTCGGCCACGCCGCTGTTGCCGCCGCTGCAGTCCGAGACGCTGCGTTTCCGCTGGCATCCGCTGCTGCAGGTCGTGCCGATCCCCTCGCTGCAGATCACGAGCCCGACCGGCCTCTTCATCAGCCACACCTCGCAGGGCACGCGCGGCCGCGAGCCCGCGCCGGGCAGCATCGACGGACACGCCGTCGTCGCCACCTACGGCGGCTCGACGACCTACGATATCGGCGTGGGCGAGGGCGATACCTGGAGCGACCGCTTGGCCGACGCGCTGGGCCGCGACGCCACGTTCGTCGTGAACAACGGCGTGCCCGGCTACACGACGGTCGAGCACCTGCTGCAGACCGCATTCTACCAGGACAAGTTTGGGCGGCGGCCGCGCTGCGCCGTCTACTATGTCGGCTGGAACGACCTGCGCAACGCGCACATCCCGCGGCTCGACGAGGCCTATGCCGACTTCCACCTGCCGAGCCAGGTCGACTCGCTGAAGGTGCGGAGGATCGGCGGCTCGGACGTCACCGTCTCGCCGCTGCTGACGGCGCTTGCCCGCTTCGTGAGCTCCCAGGTCGACACCGTGCAGTATTCCGCCGATCCGCACGGCCCGCCCGGCAGCGGCGACGATGCGGCACTCCTGGAGCTCTTCGAGCGCAACGTGCGCTCGATCTCGGCCATCAACCGCCAGCGCGGCATCGCCACGATCTGGGTCGGCCAGCTGATCAACCCGGCGGCCTTCACCGGCAACGGCAGCTACGGCTGGCTGCCGCTGGTGCGCGACCGCGACGTGCCGGCGATGCTGGCGCATCTCAATGCCTTGCTGATCCGCACGGCGGCCGATCTCGGCGACACCGGCATCGCCATTGCGCCCGACCGGTTCGGCCCGCAGGATTTCGTCGACAACGGTCATTTCAACGCGCCGGGCGCCCGGCGGTTCGCCGGGATCATCGCGCCGCAGGTGCGCGACGCCTGCCGCTAGATCGGGCAAAGAGGAGGACGAGATGATCGAGTTCCAAGCCGCCATCCTGCCCGCCGTCGGCAAGCCCCTGGAGATCGCCACGGTCCGCATCGACGCGCTGCGGCCGGGCGACGTCCTGATCCGCATCATGGCCTCGGGGCTCTGCCACACCGATCTCGAGGTGATCGAGGGGGCGCTCGCCTATCCGATGCCGATCGTCCTCGGTCACGAGGGCGCGGGCGTCGTCGAGGCCGTGGGTCCCGGCGTCGAGGACGTGAAGGCCGGCGACCATGTCGTGGCCTCGTGGAACCCCCACTGCGGGCACTGCTTCTACTGCGAGCGCGACCAGCCAATCCTGTGCGAGCCGTTCACCTACCATCAGCCGCGCGGGCATCTGCTCGATGGCGCCTCGCGGCTGAGCTGCGCGGCGGCGACCGTTCATCATTTCTCGGTCGTCTCCTCGCACGCCCAGTACGCCGTGGTGCCGCAGTCCGGCGCGGTCAGGGTACCGAAGGAGATCCCGTTCGATCGCGCCTGCCTGATCGGCTGTGGCGTGATGACGGGCGTGGGGGCAGCGACGCGCGTCACGCCGGTGCAGCCGGGAAGCTCGGTCGCGGTGATCGGCTGCGGCGCCGTCGGCCTCAACGCCATCCAGGGCGCACGCCTGGCGGGCGCGGGCACGGTAATCGGCATCGACAGGAGCGAGAGCCGCCGGGCGATGGCCGCGACCTTCGGGGCGGACTCTGCGATCGGCGCATCGGGCGACGACGTCGTGGCGCTGGTGAAGGCAGCCACCGCAGGTCGTGGCGCCGACTACGTCTTCGAGGCGGCGGGCAGCGAGGCGGTCTTCCGCCTCGGCGCGGAGATCGTGCGGCCGGGCGGCCATCTCGTCTTCCTCGGCAAAGTGAATGTCTCGCAGGACGTCGCGTTCCGCTGGGGCGCGTTGATGGGTGAGAAGAAGATCATGCGTTCGAGCTACGGCGGGGCGCGGCCCAAGCGCGACTTCCCGTGGCTGGCGCGCTGCTATCTCGACGGCAAGCTCAAGCTTGACGAGCTGATCACCGCGCGCCTGCCGCTGGCGAAGATCAACGACGGCTTTGCTGCAATGCGGCGAGGCGAAGGCATCCGCACAGTGATACTTCCGTGGGATGCCTGACCCGAAAAGCTTGACGCTATGTGAAATGCGCTCCTAGTGTGACTGATCACGCAAGCGTGAAGTCGCGAAGAGGTTGTGCAATGCCCAAGCTTCTCTCCGAAGACGCGGTCGCGAAATACAAGCGCGACGGATACTACTTTCCCATCGACGTGCTCACGGAGTCGGAAACGCTCGACCTGCGCCGCAGGCTCGAGGCCTATGAGCGCGACAACGGCGGTCCGATCCAGGGCGACAAGCGCCACAAGGCCCACCTCTATCTCACCTGGCTGAACGACCTCATCCGCTCGCCGAGGATCCTCGATGCGGTCGAGGACGTGCTCGGGCCGGACCTGTTCTGCTGGAGCACCAGCTTCTTCATCAAGGAGGCGTCGGACGCGGGCTACGTGTCGTGGCACCAGGACGCGACCTACTGGGGCTTGAGCTCGCCCGACGTGATGACGGTTTGGGTGGCCTTCACGCCGGCCAATCTCCTGAACGGCTGCATGAAGTTCAGCACCGGCTCGCATCTCATGCAGCTCGAGCACAAGGACACGTTCGACAAGAACAATCTGCTTAGCCGCGGCCAGGAGATCGCCGTGAAGGTCGACGAATCCAAGAGCGTCGATGCGATCCTGAAGCCCGGCCAGGCCTCGCTGCATCACGTGCTGCTGGCGCACGGCTCGGAGCCCAACAAGTCGAACGACCGGCGCATCGGCTTCGCCATCCGCTACATCCCGACCTACGTGAAGCAGGCGGTGGGAGCGAAGGACAGCGCCACCCTCGTGCGCGGCACCGACACCTACAATTACTTCGAGCACGAACCGCGCCCGACCGCGGACTGCACGCCCGAATCGCTGGCGGCGCATGCCGCCATCGTCGGCCGCCAGGTGCAGGTGCTCTATCGCGGCACCGGACAGGAGCATTTCCGGCCCTAGCGACGGGATCTGGCCGCTCGCCGCATCCAAGCCCCGCGAACAACAGACGGGGTGGCGGCGGGTGGTGTGTGGGAAGGGGAGAAACGCAATGGATCTGCTTACCGGCATAGCGTTGTTGGCCGCGTTCCTGGCCGTCGTCGTCCTGATCATCCGCGGGCAGAGCCCGGTGATCATGCTCCTTATCCTGGCGATCGCGTGGGCCGCGATCTCCGGCATCGGCCTCAACGACATCCAGTCCAAGGTCCTGCAGGCGGGCGGCGTCACCTTCGCCAGCGCCGTCATCATCATCGTGTTCGGCGCCTGGTTCGCCCAGATACTGATCCAGACCGGCATCGCCGAAAGCGTGATCCGCTCCGCCGTCGAGCTGGCGGGCGACCGGCCGCTGGTCTCGGCCATGATTATCACCCTGGTGACGGCGATCCTGTTCTCGTCGATGTACGGGGTGGGTGCCGCGATCGCCATCGGCGTCATCGCCCTGCCGATCATGATGAGCCAGGGCATCCCGCCGCGCGTCGCAGCCCCTGCCTTCACGATGGGCATCGGCGCCGGCACGATGGTGAACCTCGTGCAGTTCGGCACGTTCCAGAAGCTGTTCCCGGGCATCGAGTACGGCGGCAAGGAGCTGACCTACTGGACGATCGGCGGCTGCGTGTACGTGCTGTGCGCCTGGCTGATGACGGTGGTCATGCTGAACCGGCTGGGCACGCGCCAGATGGCGTCGGTCGAGACGGCCTCGGCGCCGATACGCAAGCGCACGCCGTACTACACCTACATCGTGCCGATCTTCCCGGTGCTGATGATCATCGTGGCGAAGTGGGAGATCATCCCGACCTTCCTGCTCAGCATCGTGCTGGCGCTCGCCCTCACCTACAAGGACCGCGGCTTCCAGGGCAGCATCAACCTGTTCAACAAGACCTTCTACGACGCGTTCCCCGACATCGCGACCATCGCCGCACTCTGGACGATCTGCGGCATGATCATCGTGTGCGGGCAGATGCCCCAGGTCTCGGCCGCGCTGAAGCCGATCTTCGGCCCGATCCTGCCGCATACGCCGCTGCAGGCCGCCATCTTCTTCGGCGTGCTGGGCGGCATCGGCAGCATCTATCGCGGGCCGCTGGTCGTGATCGGCACGGGGGCCGCGGTGCTGGCGCTGGTGCTGGCGAACAAGGAGTTGCCGATCCCGCTGCTCTATTCGCTGTGGCTGGCGCCGACCGTCCTGCAGGGCAGCATGGATCCCACGAACTCGTGGACCCTGTGGACGATCGGCTACACCAAGGTCTCGCACGGCGAGTTCCTGAAGACCGCGTTGCCGTTCGGCTGTCTGATGGTGGCCGTCAACTCGGCCATCGCCTACTTCATGTTGGCAACCTAGACGAACCTCATCCTGAGGAGCGCGCGCAGCGCGCGTCTCGAAGGATGGGCAACAGCAAGACTGGTCCCCACCCTTCGAGACGGCCACTACGCGACCTCCTCAGGGTGAGGTGGGTCATCGTAACGAGGGCGTATGGACAGGAAGACCTATCGCATCGGCATCGATGTCGGCGGCACCTTCACCAAGGCGGTGCTGATCGACAACGCAACCCACGACGTGGTCGGCCGCTATTCGGTGCTGACCACCCACGCCGACGAGCGCGGCGTGGCCAAGGGCGTGGTCGAGGTCTTCCGCAACGTGCTCGACCGTTCGCAGGTCGACCCGAAGGACGTGATCTTCCTGGCGCACAGCACGACCCAGGCGACCAACGCCCTGCTCGAGGGCGACGTCGCCCAAGTCGGCGTCATCGGCACGGCGAGCAGGGTCGAATCGGTGCTGGCGCGCGGGCAGAGCAACATCAAGGAGATCGAGCTGGCGCCGGGCCGCTTCCTGCGGCCGGGACACCGGTTTCTCACGACCGACGCGCTCACGCCGGACAAGGCGCGGGCGGCCGTCGAGGAGCTGAAAGCCGAAGGCGTGCGCGTGGTGGTGGCCACCAGCGCCTTCGGTGTCGACGACAACACTGGCGAGGAGACGCTGCGCACCGCCGCGGTGGAGGCGGGCGTCGCCGTCACCTGCGGGCACGAGATCTCCAAGCTCTACGGCCTCACCACGCGCACGCGCACGGCGGTGATCAACGCCTCGATCCTGCCCAAGATGATCGATACCGCGACCATGACCGAGCAGAGCGTGCGCGAGGCCGGCATCCAGGCGCCGCTGATGATCATGCGCGGCGACGGCGGCGTCATGGACATCCAGGAGATGCGCCGGCGGCCGGCCATGACGATGCTCTCCGGGCCGGCGGCCAGTGTGGCGGGGGCGCTGATGCATCTGCGCGTCTCCGACGGCATCTATTTCGAGGTCGGCGGCACCAGCACCAACATCGGCGTGATCCGCAACGGCCGGCCGACGGTGAAGTACGCCAAGGTAGGCGGCCACGAGACCTATGTAAGCTCGCTCGACGTCCGGGTGATCGGCATCGCCGGCGGCAGCATGGTCAGGGTGGCGGGCGGCAAGCTCTCCGACGTCGGGCCGCGCAGCGCCCATATCGCGGGGCTGCCGTATGCCGCCTTCGCCGATCCCGCCGTGTTCGAGGGCGCGACGGTCGAGCTGTTCCAGCCCAAGCCCGAGGATCCGGCCGACTATGTGTCGATCCGCACGGCCGACGGCTCGCGCTACGCCCTCACCAACACCTGTGCGGCCAACGTGCTGGGCTACGCCAAGCCCGGCCTGCATGCCTATGGCAATCCCGAGGCTGCCCGGCGCGCGATGGCGCCGCTGGCGGCGATGCTGGGCTGCCCGGTCGAGGAAGCGGCGCGCCAGATCCTCGACAAGGCGACGTCCAAGGCGGTGCCCGTGGTCGACCAGCTGATCGCGGAGTACGGCCTCGACCGCGACCAGGCCGTTCTGGTGGGCGAGGGCGGCGGCGCGGGCGCGCTGATCCCCTTCACCGCCGAGCGCATGAAGCTGCAGCACACCATCTCGAAGGATGCCGAGGTCATCTCCTCGATCGGCGTGGCGCTCGCCCTGGTGCGCGAGGTCGTGGAGCGGGTGATTCCCAATCCCCAGCCGGAGGACCTGAAGGCGATCAAGCGCGAGGCCTTTGACGCCGTGGTCCGCCTTGGCGCAGCGGCGGAGAACGTCGAGGTCACGATCGAGGTCAATCCGCACAACCAGCGGGTACGGGCCACGGCGATGGGCGCCTCGGAGATGCGCGCCAAGACCCGCACCAGCGAGGTCGGTGAGGAGGAGGCCATGGCGATCGCCGCACGCTCGATGAGCGTGCCGGTCGAAACGGTGCACGTGGCGGCCTCGACCGAGCGCATGCGCGTGATCCAGGGCACGGTCACCGAGAAGAAGTGGAAGTTCCTCACCACCAAGCGCCATCCGGTGCGCGCCATCGACCTCGACGGCGTGATCCGCGTGCAGCGCAGCGACGCCAAGGTCCACAGCGCCGCGGCGCGGCACGGCATCGATTCGCTCAAGAAGTTCTGGGAGGAGCAGACGCTCTACAACGGCGACAGCGTCGTCGTGCCCGACATGTTTCTGGTGATCGGCGCGCAGGTCGTCGACCTCACCGGCGTCGTGGCGCTCGACCAGGCGCTGGCCGTGGCGCGCAGCGAATTCGAGGGCCTGGCGCCCGACGTCAATGTCGCCTTCATCGCCGTTGCCGGCGCCCGCCGCTGAAGCCGCGCGCGCCGCGGGCCGCGCCGCGGCCTGGGAGCTGCGGGCGCAATGCGGCACTGGAGATCCGTCGGAAATCGCCGCGATGCTCGGCGTCAAAGTCGACGAGGTCGAGAGCGACGGCGGCTTCGGCACCGTGGTCGTCCATGCCGACTACATGCCGCGCCCGCCGAGGGTCAGGCTCTTCATGCCCGCGATCGCCGCACTCGATCGGCGTCTCGCGGACTATCCCGAACGGCTTGTCGGCGGGACCCGGCCGGTCTTCCTGGCGCACGAGCTCTTCCATCATTGGGAAGAGCTGCATCCCGACCGCGCCCTGCGGCGCCTCGATCGCGACCGGCGCCTGCCGGAGATCGCCGCGGGCGCCTTCGCCCAGGAACTGCTCGGGTTGCGACATCATCCCGAGCTGCTCGATGGACTCACGCCGCGGCGGCTTGCGCCTTCACCGGATGGATCGAGCGGAAGCTGATCGCGAAGCGGTTCCAGGCGTTGATCGTGACGATCAGCAAGGTGAGCTTCACCAGCTCCTCGGGCTCGAAGCAGGCGCGCACCTCCTCGTAGACCGCGTCCGGCACATGGGTCTGCGACACCAGCGTCACCGCCTCGGTCCAGGCAAGGGCTGCGCGCTCGCGCTCGGAATAGAGCGGCGACTCGCGCCAGGCGTCGAGCAGGTAGATCCGTTCCTGGCTCTCGCCTTTGGCGCGGGCGTCGCGCGTGTGCATATGCAAGCAGAAGGCGCAGCCGTTGATCTGCGAGGCGCGGATCTTCACCAGCTCCGTGAGCTTGGGGTCCAGACCGCTGCTGGCGACCTGGGCTTCGAGGTCGGCCAGCGCCTTCATCGCGACCGGCGCGGCCTGGTAGGGATTCAGTCTTGGTTTCATCTTCCTCTCCTTCAGTGTCGTTCTAGTGCGCGCCGGCCCCCGACACCTGGGCGGCCTTCTTGAACAGCAGCGTGGCCAGCAGGGCGAGCACGAGTGCCGCGCCCAGCAGGTAGAAGGTGTCGGCGAAGGCCATGGTGTAGGCCTGCTGGTGGATGCGGTTGCCGATCGCCATCAGCGCCTTGTTGGTCGCGGTCGCCGTGTCGTTGACGCCATGGTGCAGGAAGTACTGCACGAGCTGGCCAAGGCGCGTGCGCGTGGCCTCGTCGAAGATCGACACCGATTGGTTGAGGATGTTCGAGTGGAACTGCTCGCGCTTGGTCAGGAAGGTCTGCAGGCCCGCGATGCCGATCGCGCCGCCCAGGTTGCGCATCATATTGAATAGCGCCGAGGCGGAGCCCGCGTTCTCGGGCTCGATGCCGGCCGAGGCCACGGCGGACAGCGGCGCCAGCACGAGGGCCTGGCCCAGCGCGCGCACGATGTTGGGCCACAGCAGCTGGTCGGCCGCCGTGTCGGTGGTCATGTAGATATTCATGAAGTTCGAGGCGGCGAACAGCGCGAAGCCCAGCGCGATCACCCAGCGCGCGTCGAACCGGCGCATCAGGCGCGGCACCAGCGGGATGACCAGCAGCTGGGGCAGGCCGGTCCAGGCCAGCACCATGCCGATCTGCTCAGCGTTGTAGCCCTGGATGCGCGCGAGATAAAGCGGCAGGACGAACACCGATCCGTAGAGCGCGATGCCCAGCAGGAAGGCAGCCAGACTGCCCAGGCCGAAGTTGCGGCGCGTGAGCAGGCGCAGGTTGAGCAGCGGATGGCTGCTGCGCAGCTCGATCATCAGGAAGGCCGAGAGCGACACCGCGGCCACGACCGCCAGCTTCACGATGAAGGGCGAGCCGAACCAGTCGTCCTTGTTGCCTTCCTCGAGCGCGGTCTGCAGCGCGCCGAGCCCGATCGCCATGGTGGCGATGCCCGCCCAGTCGCCGGTGCGCAGCAGGCCGAGCTGCATCGGCTTCTTGTCGAGCGAGAACCACAGCATGACCAGCATCACGACGCCCGGTACCAGGTTCACATAGAAGATGTACTCCCAGCCCCAGTTCTCGGTCAGGTAACCGCCGATGGTCGGGCCGATCGCGGGCGCGAAGGTCGCCGAGACGGCGAACAGGGCCAGGCCGACCGGCTGCTTGGCGGCGGGCAGCAGGGTGATGATCAGGGTAAAGGCCAACGGGATCAGCACGCCGCCCGAGAAGCCCTGGATCGCGCGCAGCACGATCATCTGGCCGAGGTTCTGCGCCAGTGCGCAGGCGGCGGAGAAGAGGAGGAAGAGCGCGGCATTGACCAGCAGGTAGCGTCGCACCGAGAACACGCGCGCGAGCCAGCCGGTCAGCGGGATGACCACGATCTCGGCCACGAGGTACGCCGTCGAGATCCAGCCGCCGTCGTCGATGCCCGCACCGATCGCGCCTTGGATGTCGGCCAGCGACGCATTGACGATCTGGATGTTCAGGATCGCCATGAAGGCGCCGAGGTTGGCGCCGACGATGGCGATCCAGGTCTTGAGCGGGACCGTTTGGACAGGTGCATTCACGATCGCCTCCCCGAGCTTTAGTGCGTCGTCCTAGTGCGTGGTCCTGGTGTCGATGGTCGGCTCGACCGACATGCCCGGCCGCAGCAGGCCGGCGAGCCGCTTGTCGTCGATCACGATCTTGACCGGCACGCGCTGCACGATCTTGGTGAAGTTGCCGGTCGCGTTGTCGGGCGGCAGCAGCGCGAACTCGAGGCCGCTGGCCGGCGACAGACTGTCGACATGGGCCTTGAGCTTCACGCCCGGGAAGCTGTCGATCTCGACCTCGGCCGGCTGACCCTGGCGCACGTCGGTGAGCTGCGTCTCCTTGTAGTTGGCCACCACGTACACGGCGTGCAGCGGCACCACCGCCATCAGCGGCGTGCCGGCCTGGACGTACTGGCCGACCCGCAGCGCGCGCGAGCCGACAGTGCCGTCCACCGGCGCGGCGATCGTCGTGTAGGAAAGGTTGAGCTCAGCCTGGTGGCGGACGGCGGTCGCATGGTCGCGCTGGGCCTCGGCTTTGGAACGCTCGGTGGTCAGCACGTCGATCTTGCGCTGGGCCACGATCAGGCCGGCGCGCGCCATGGAGAGCTGGGCGGTGCGCTCGCGCAATGCCGTGTCGGCCTGCTGCGCGCGCTGCACGGTGCCGTAGCCGGTCTTCATCAGCTGGTCGTAGCGCTGGTTGTCGGCCGTGGCATAGGACAGCGACGCCTCGCCCTGGACGATCGCTGCCTGCTCCTGGTCGATCACGCTCTTCTGCTGGGTGAGCTGCGCGTCGATGTTGTCGAGCGCGGCCTCGGCCGTCTTCACGTCAGCCGTCGCCTGGTCGAGCGCCACCCGGAAGTCGCGGTCGTCGATGCGCGCCAGCAGCTGGCCGGCGGTGACCTTCTGGTTGTCCTCGACCAGCACCTCGCCGATGTAGCCCGAGATCTTGGGGGCCACGGTGGTGTAGTCGGCCTGGACGTAGGCGTTGTCGGTCGAGACCATGAACTGGCCGACCTTCCAGTAGCCGTAGCCAAAGTCGGCGGCGATACCGAGCCCGGCCAGCAGCGCCACACCGACCGCGCTCCGCTTGAGGGCGGCCTTGGACGGCAGGGCGACGCCGGAGCGGCTGAGACCGATGGCAGCGGCATAAGAAAGAATGGACATGGGATTCTCCCGTTCAATGGCGGAGAATCTATGGCTTCCCTCGAAGGTTGATAATAATGCCAGCTATGAAATAATTATCCTGTTTAGAGGGATAATCATGGACCGTCTTACCGGGCTCTCCGTCTTCGCCAAAGTCGCCGAAACAGGCGGTTTTTCCTTGGCCGCCAAGCGTTTGAACATGTCCACGACGATGGTCAGCAACCACGTCCAGGCGTTGGAGAACCGGCTGGGGGCCCGGCTGCTGAACCGGACGACCCGCAAGGTGAGCCTGACCGAAGTGGGCCGCGGCTATTACGAGCACTGCACGCGCATCCTCGAGGAGCTGCAGGAGGCGGACGCCGCCGCCGGCCTGCTGCAGACGACGGTGCGCGGCGAGCTGCGGCTCTTCGTCGGCACGCATCTGGTGCCCTTCATCGCCCCGGTCGTGGTCGACTTTCTCGCCCGTCATCCGGAGGCGTCGATCGATCTCAACACCGGCGAACGCACGATCGACATGGTGGAGGAGGGGTTCGACCTCGCCATCCGCGCGGTCCAGCCTGCCGACTCGAGCGTCGTCATCCGGCGCCTGGCAGAATGGCACCACATCCTGTCCTGCGCGCCGTCCTATCTCGAAAGGCACCCGGCGCCGCGCCGCCTGGAGGATCTCAAGGATCACAATTGCCTGCGCTACACCTTCTATCCGTTCGGCGACGAATGGCATTTCATCGGTCCGGGCGAGGCACAGATGTCGGTGAAGGTCTCGGGCCGCCTCATCAGCAACAGCGCGCCCACCCTGCGCGCCATGGCGCTCGAAGGCCACGGCATCATCATGGCGCCGACCTTCATCGGACTGCCCGATCTCGAGGCGGGCCGCCTCGTGCGGCTGCTGCCGGACCATCGCGCCGTCGGTTTCGCCATGAACGCCAGCTATCCGACACGGCATCACCTGTCGAGCAAGGTCCGTACCTTCCTCGATCTCGCCGCCGAGCACATCGCCCGTCATCGCGCCGAACTCGATTTCGACGAACACCCTCTCTAGAGGATGGCGCGGGCGAAGGTGCCGTGCAGCGAATAAGGAACGTGGTGCCCAAGCCGCGCCGTGAACAGCGGGCGCTGGGCGATATCGGCGGCGTCGAGGCCGACGATCGATGTGCGCTGGGTGCGGGCGTCGAAGACGAAGGTGATGACGATACCGTCGTCCTCCGCTCCTTCCGCGCCGCGCGGCACGAACAGCGGCTCGCCGGCGTAGCCGTCCGGCGCGAAGTCGTGCGAGGTCACGCTGCCCGTCTGGAAGTCGACGCGGCTTACGCGCTGCTGCAGGCCCATCCGGCTGCCGGCGGGATTGCTCGCGATATAGGCGTAGCGATAGGCGCGGCCGAGCCGGCGCGGATCGATGCAGGGAAATTCGTTGGCGACGCCGCTGTCGAACACCTGGCTCTCGACCCTGCCCGCCGGGAAGATGCGCAACCGCGTCAGCCGGGCCATGCCGTCGGCGCGCCACTCCGACTTCCAGTAGGAGCGCAGTGCCGCGCCGATCGTCGTGTAGTCGGGATAGCGCGCGAGATCGAGCACCAGCGTGCCGTCGTTCTCCTCGAAGCCGTTGGCGAAGTGGAACTGGAAGAAGGGACCGGTCTCGACCCAGCGCGGCGCCGTCTTGCCGTCGCGCGGCACGATCAGGATGCGGGTCGGCCGTCCGCCGTCCCAGTTCAGCGTGGCGTCGAAGCTCTTCAACCCCAGGATCATCCGCACCGGCTGGACCAGGATCGGACCGATGCAGAAGACCAGATGATGCCTCGTCAGCACGAAGTCGTGGTTCATCACCGGGTCGGGCAGGACGATCGGCTCGAACGCGCCAACCTCCGCCTTGTCGATGCGATAGATCGTGAGCACCGTCTTGCGTCCGTAGTCGATGCCGAAGTTGAAGATCTCGCCGGTGTGCGGATCGACCTTGGGATGGGCGGAGAAGGTTTTCACCCTGGCGCCGAACGTCTCGATGCCGCGGGTCTGGAGCGTCGCCGGATCGAGCTCCATCGGCGGGCCACCCTCCCACAGCGAGAGCAGCCGACCACGCTCCATCAGCACCGACGTGTTGGAGACGTTGGCGGGCTGGCGCAAGGCATTGGCGAGCACGCCGCCCGGCCGCATCTTGCCGAAGCCGCGGTGCCTGATCTGCCCGGCCTCCGTCTCGTCGCGATAATTGTCGGTGCGCACATAGCGGTTGGCGAAGCGCACGCCGCCTGCGTCGAAGCGCACGGCGGAGATCATGCCATCGCCGTCGAACCAGTGCGGAAACCAGTTGCCGCCCAGCTGGTTGCGGCCTGGACCGTTGCGGAAGAGGGTGCCGCGCAGCCAGGCCGGCACTGCGCCATCGATGTCCTCGATCCGCCCGTCATGCTCCTCGTCGAGCGAGCGGAAGCCGCCGCTCCAAGGATGGCGGGACATCAGTACTCGATATGGACCGGCCACACCGAGCTGCCGCCGGTGTATTTGTAGGCTGCGGCATCGAAGCTCGGCGGGCCGAAGCTGCCCTTGGCATCGCGCGAGACGCCAAAGCCCTGCTTGGGCTTGCCGAACATGCCGGTTTCGAGCTGGGTCTCGTTGTTCTCGGCGTGGAAGACGGCGACGGCATAGGAGCCCGGCGGCACGTCGTTGAACACGCAAGTGGCCTTGCCGCCTGAGATCGGCACGGCGACGCCCTTCATTTCCTTGCCGGGTTCGCGGAACCCGACGGCCGAGGCGTAGAGGCCGCAGCGCACCATGCCCTTGTCGTTGCGCAGGCCCTCGACCGCGACGGAGATGTTGTTGCCGCTTTGCGCCGCCGCGCTGCCGATCGCCGCGACGGCAAGAACGAGGCTCGTTGCAAGGATGGCTCGCATGTCGTGTCTCCTCAGGGAACGCCGAACTTGTAGGCGAGGCCGGCGCGCACCGTGTGCGTCGACGGCTGGATGCTGGCGCCGCCGCCCAGCATCGATCGCGTCTCGTACTGGCTGTAGCGATATTCGAGCCTGGTCGACCAGCCGCCGAAGATCACCGTCTCGATGCCCGGTCCGACCGTCCAGCCGCCGAGCGTGTCGTTGCTCTGGAAGAGCGCGGTGCCGCCGCCGCCGCTGGCGATCGCGGTGGTGCCGACCGTCTCGGCGGTATAGCCCGCCGCGGCATAGACCAGCGTCGAGGGCACCGGCAGAAAGCCGACGCGGCCGAGCACGCTCCACGACATGCTGGGGCTCACCGTCAGCGACGCCGTCGCACCGCCGCCCGAGAGCGTCATCGTCGACTGCGGGTTGGACCAGGTGGCGTCGCCCATCACGCCGATCACCGCCTGGTCGGCGATCTGGTAGTCGTAACCGCCGTAGACCGAGCCCAGCAGGCTCTGGCCGCCGCCGTCGGTCGAGCCGCTGGCGCCGCCGAAGCTTGCCGTGGTGCGCGTGACCGCGGAGCTGGCGCCGCCCGCCACGCCGAGATAGGGACCGGTCCAGTTGGCCTTGGCGACGGGAGCTGCTTCCTCGTCGCGCGCCGCGCCCGCGCCAAACTTGTAGCTGAGGCCCGCGCGGATCGCGTGCTCGTAGGGCTGCACGTTGAACGTGGAGCCCGGCAGGTTGCGGCTTTCGAACTGAGTGAAGCGGTATTCGAGCTTGGCCGACCAGCCGCGGCTCAGCATCGTCTCGACGCCGCTGCCGATCGTCCAGCCGTTGAAGAAGTCGTCGCGCGAGAACGACGCGAACGCACCGCCGGCCGATGCCGTGCCGCTCGAGTGGATGTTCTGCCCGCTATAGCCGCCGATCAGGTAGAGCAGCGTTCCCGGTGTCGGCAGGATGCCGGCGCGGACCAGCGCGCTGAAGCCGAGATTGGGCTGCGTCGAGACGTTGGCGTTGGCGCCCGGCACCTGGGCCGACGCATTGGACTGGATGTTCGACCACGTGCCCTCGACCAGCACGCCGACCAGCGCGCGCGGCATCACCTGGAAATCGTAGCCGCCATAGACCGACGCCAGCACGCCCTGGCCACCGGTATCCTGGGTCAGGGTGGCGCCGCCGTTCGACGAGACCTGCCGCTCAACCAAGGTGCCGCCACCGAACGCGGCGCCGATATAGAAGCCGGTCCAGGTCCGGGAATCGTAGGGAGGGAGGTCGGCGACGCGGCGATCCTGTGCGGATGCCTGCATTGCAAAGGCCGTGGCCGCAGCCACGAAGGCAGATGCTGAAATCCGGTAAATCATAAGCTCCGCTACCCGTTCGATCACAAATATAACACAGGGCAGGGTACATCGACAGACAGTCGGTACCATCGGTAGACTTGCGACTGGTAATCAATTGCAGAATAATGCGAAATGTCCGTGCGGAGGACTTTATAAATGCATCGCCGTTCGCCCCCGCTCTTGCCGCCCTGGTTTTTCTCGCACTCTCGTTCGCCACCCCGGCATCCGCGCACTTCCTCTGGCTCGAACCGGAGACCGACGGGGCACGGGTCTATTACGGCGAGTTCGAGGAGAACCTGCGCGAAGCCTCGCCGGGCCTGCTCGACCGGCTGACGCCCCTGCCCGAAGCCAGGCTGGTCACGTCCTCGGGGGCGACGCTGCTCAAGCTCGAGAAGCAGCCGACTTCCTTCGTCGTGACCGGCAAGCGTGGGCCGGACGACAGCATCGTGGTCGAGCAGGCGCGGGTGAACGAGCGCAAGCAGGGCGACAAGGTCACGCGAACGCTGGGCCGCCTGTCGGCGCGCTACGTGCCCGACTTCAGCGAGCGCGCGCCGCTCCTGCCGCTCGACATCGTGCCGGCGGGCAAGCCGGGCGCGATCAAGGTTTTCTACAAGGGCCAGCCGCTGCCCAAGGCCAAGCTGGAGTTGATCTCCGAATCGGGCTGGAAGCGCGAACTGAAGACCGACGAGAACGGTGCGCTGGCCGTCGCGATCCCGTGGAAGGGCAACTACGTGATCGAGGTCGAGCATCTCGACGCCACACCCGGAAGCCTGGGCAGCGAGGCCTACGAGTCGATGCGGCTGGACAGCACGCTGTCCTTTCGCATGGCCGACGGCGGCGAGGCGCCGCCCACGCCGGCGGTCTACACGCCCAAGCGCTGATCAGGCCTTCTTGTTCAGGATCCCGAAGCGGTCCTTCGGGTTCTTCTCGCGCGCAGC
>FTCZ01001164.1_pt1 | contig 22442 bp, 20 predicted proteins | sample 1658871 | NCBI WGS metagenome assembly FTCZ01 (sample SAMEA3914864, study PRJEB12502) | metagenome | biome: forest; material: soil | place: USA | collected 2012-03-12 | depth 0.3 m
CAGCCTGCCCTTCGCCGGCGTCTATTCCGGCAAGACCGGACTGCAGACACTCTATCAGAAGGTGATGTCGATGATGGATGTCGCGGGACTCGATGTGATCGAGACGACGGTGGGCGATAACTACGCCATCACGCTCGTCGACTTTGTCCTGGCCGCGCCCGAGGGCATGCGTGCGCGTGTTGCGGAGATGTTCCGCTTCCGCGGGGACAAGGTCTGCGAGATCCGGCCCTATTATTTCGATCCGGCGCCGGTACACGCCGCCGTCCGGGCCAAGCTGGAGGCCGAGAACGCCCGCGAAAGCGCGGCGTAAATCGAGAATGAGATGGCCGGCCGGTGGGAGCGTGGGCGCCCCGCCAGCCGGCCAACGCGTCGATCAGGCAGCGGCCATCACAGCGCGGCCGTGCGCGAACTGCAGCGCGACGGTGGCGACACGGCGACCGAGATGCTCGGCGGTGAGCAGATCGGCGGTCGGCGGGGCGACGTCCGCACCCTCGTCCGCGTTCGACTGCGCGCCGGCGCCCATGAAGAAGCCGAGGCGATTGAGGTCGTTCTCCGAACCAGTCGTCGAGTTGTTCGCCGGCGGCAGGCCCAGGTTCACCCAGTGCATGCCGTGCTGGGCTGCGAAAATCGCAAACTGCTGGAGAACCGCCAGCTTGTCGCCCGAGCGCGAGGCCGAGTTGGTGAAGCCGGCCGCGAGCTTGTCCTTCCACTTGCCGCCCGCCGCGAAGACGGTGCGCGAGGTCGCATCCTGGAAGGTTTTGAACTGCGCGGACTGGCCGCCCATGTAAGTCGGCGCGCCGAAGATGATCGCGTCGACGCTCTCGAGCAGATCCCAGGGAGCATCGGCGCCCTCGACCGGAACGAGATGCGCGGTGACGCCCTCGACGGCGGCGGCGCCGCGGTGGACGGCCTCGGCCTGCCTGGCGGTGTGGCCGTAGCCCGAGTGGAAGACGATCGCGACATTGGCTTGAGCGGTCATGGCAAACTCCTGATGGTAAAGGGGGGCAAATAGCGGATTCGGGGCGTCGCCTCTCGGCGGTTTCGGTCGGAATTCGACGGATAATGCAGCAAAGTTCGTCCGCTCAGCCTGTGCGGCCCGGATAGCTGCGGATCGGGGTTACGAACTCGATGCTGCGCTCACGCGCAAGCAGACGCGGTAGTTCGACCTCATAGGCCTCGCGATAAGGCTTCTTCAGGTGCACGTTGACGAAATGCTCGGCGCTGCATGCCCAGGTCTCGAACAATATGATCGTATCCGGGTCGTCCTGCGCGCGGCTGCAATAGGTATTCACGAAGTCGGGCTCATGCGCCATCGCGTCGAGCACCTCGAACAGACGCGTCTCAAGCTCCTCGCGATGTTCGGGCCTGCCCGGAAGCCGGACGATGAAGGCAATCTGGTCGGTCACGGTCGTCATCCCTGGTTGCGACGATAGGGATGGTCACCGGACGCGCCGGTCGCGTCGCCAGGGCCGGGACGCATCCGCGTCAGCGGCGCCATCACCACCCGGTGGGCGAGCGCATGGTGGCCGATTTCAATCGGCGCGAAGAGAGACGACATCCCGGTATCCTCTGGAAGCCGAGCCACGATCGGGTGGCGTCGGTCGAGGATTGAATACCGGTTGGTCTAGAAATCATCAAGGCAGGAAAGCGGAATGATCCGTTCACTTTCTGGAACGGATGCCGCCATGCTTTCGCCCGCCTGGAGATCAGGCGGCGGCGAGCAAAGGGGGAGCGGCGCGCACGCCGCTCCCGCCCTCGTCAGATTACCGACAGACGAACGTCGAGGCTGTTCTTGGTGGCGTGCGAATAGGGGCACACGATGTGCGCCTGCTGGACCAGCGCTTCCGCCTCGGCACGATCGATGCCCGGAAGCGACACCGCCAGCGCGACGTCGAGGCCGAAGCCCTGGCCGTCGTCGCGCGGGCCAATGCCCACGGTCGCGGTGACGGTGGTATCCTCGGCGATCTTCACCTTCTTCTGCCCGGCGACAAACTTCAGTGCGCCCAGGAAGCAGGCCGAATAACCTGCCGCGAAGAGCTGCTCCGGATTGTTTCCGGGGCCACCGGCACCGCCCAGCTCCTTCGGGGTGTCGAGCGTCACCTTGAAGCTGCCGTCGGTGGTCGCAGCGGAGCCAGTGCGGCCGCCGGTCGCGGTGGCTTCGGTCTTGTAGAGAATGTTCATCGCTTTCTCCTTGCAGTGCTGCTCCTCGCGGAGCGGTGTAATACATAGCGCGATAATTCATATCGCGATAACGAATCATCTAAACGATCGAAGGGCACCTGTCCATAGATTATTTATCGCGCGATTCTTTCCTGCGAACTGGAATGTATTATATAGGGTTCGACCCTCTTTGGAGACGTGCCATGGCGGATGCGACCATCCCCCATCTGAGCCTCGACGAGCATCTCTGTTACTCGATCTACTCGGCCAGCCTGGCGATCGGCCGGGCCTACAAGCCGCTGCTCGACGCACTCGAGATCACCTATCCGCAATATCTCGTGCTCAACGTGCTGTGGGAACGCGATCCCCAGAGTGTCGGCGGTATCGCCGAACGGCTAATGCTCGAATCGAGCACGCTCACTCCGTTGCTCAAGCGCCTGGAAGCGGCGGGGATAGTCGAGCGCACCCGCAATCCCGCGGACGAACGCCAGGTGCTGATCCGCCTGACCACTAAGGGCCGCGATCTTCAGCAGAAGATGGGATGCCTGGCCGAACGGTTGCTGATGACGTCCGGCCTCAGCCTCGATGGACTGCGCCATCTCAACGCCGAAGTCCGGGCGGTGCGCGACTCGATCGTCGAAAGTCTCGCCGCGGCCTAAATCAGCGGGGCACCGGCAGGCAGTCGAAGCCGCCGGCCGCCGCCGTTGCGCAAAGCCGGAGCGCGCCCGCCCGATCGTCGGCCGAACCGACCTGGAGACGAACCAGCGCACTGCCGGGGATCGCCTGATAATGCGGGCGATAGGTGGCGAGCGTCGGCAGCCGCGACCGCGCACGCGCCCAGGCCGCCTCCGCCGCCGGCTGGCCCGTGAAGGCGCCGAGCTGGATCCGCCATGGGACGCCTGCCAGCGGCGCCACTGGCGCGGGGGCGCGCTCGGTTCGCTCCGCGGCGAGTTGCATTGGCGCGCGCTCGGCCACGCCACCGTGCGGACGCGCGCTCCAAGCGACGAGCTCGCGACGATAGGACGCATAGGCGCGATAATAGTCCAGGATCGGCGCCTCGAGCCGACCGAGCGCACCGCTCGCGAATTGTGGAAGCGCGTCCGCAGGCAAGCTGGTCACCTGATCGGCGATGTCTGCCGCTGCCGCGCAGAAGCCGGCCTGCGCGGGCGGCTGCGCGAAGAAATTGTAGAGCCTGGTCATGTGCGCATCGAGCGCCGCCTGCCCTCCGCTCCCGAAGCGCCCCGCCTCGGTCGCATAAGCGGTCGCGAGCGCGGCCTTCCGATGCGTCAGGAGCGTATTGTAGTGCAGCACGATGGCGCCGCCGTCGGGGCGATGCCCGCAACTCAGCGCCGCAACATTGAGCGCCGCGCGGACATGCCACAGTGCTTCTTCCGCGTTCACGCCGCTATTGATGGTGACATAGCGCCCGTCGCTGCCCGGCTCCGGGACCGCGAGCCCCGGCGCGGTACCAGGTGGGGGCTGTGGAGCGGGGCCGGCGACCGGCGCCACCGACGCTGCCGGATGATCGTGGCGCGCGCCGCAGCCCGCAGCCAGCATGGCAATGGTCAATATCCCCCAGCGCGACGATCCGCCACGGCCCATAAGGCCCCCCTTTTGCGGCCATGCTCCTCCCGAGTCTGGTGCTGAGTAAAGGCTGCCGCGCCGGTCCGTGCGCGCCGCGCGTCCAATTTGCGACCGCTGGGTGGCCCCATGAACCGCCACAACAACTGCCATGGAGCGCGTCAAGCGATCCGCTCCCACCTGCCTGTAATATGATTTGTTTCGGTAACGCAATGATGTGCCTGATGGTCAAGCCAAGTTGTGAATAGGTGTTCATCTCCGAAAAGATAGGTGCGATACAGCTTTTCTAATCCTAAAGGTGACAGAGACTTGAACATTGTCTCCCAATGCGTAGATACGCCCCCGCGAACGGCGTGCAGGATCAGTCGCAGCCGAAGGCCAGATACAGGAGGTTTGCGCCGTGAACGAAGAAATCACAAATGAGCTGCTTAGCCTGACCGCAGACATCGTCGCGGCGCATGTTGCCAATAATCGTGTCGCGACGAACGAGGTCTCCGATCTCATCGCGCAGGTGCACGCGGCGCTTTCCGGCCTCACCGAGCCGAAGAAGCCGGCCGAACCTGAGCCGCAGCCGGCGGTCCCCATTCGCTCCTCGATCAAGCACGATTATATCGTGTGTCTGGAGGACGGTAAGAAGCTCAAGATGCTGAAGCGCTATCTGCGCACCAACTACAACATGTCGCCTGAAGAATATCGCGCGAAGTGGAAGCTGCCGCGTGACTATCCAATGGTGGCGCCGGCCTATGCCGAGCAGCGTCGCGGGCTCGCCCGTGCGATCGGCCTGGGCCGCAAGAAGGAAGAAGAGAACGGCTCCGCCACTGCCCGCAAGGCCCCGGCCAAGCCGCGCGCGCGTCGTGCCAAGGCGCAGGACAGCACGCCGGAAGCCTGATACATCCTCGGTCGTAATGGCCGAGAACGAAGCCAAACGCGCGGCCGCCGAGGCCGCGGTCGCCGAGGTCGGGAGCGGGATGCTCGTCGGCCTCGGCACCGGCAGCACCACCGCCTTGGCCATTGCCGCGCTCGGCCGCCGCATCGCGCAGGGCCTGCACGTAACCGCCGTCGCCACCTCGCTCTCCACCGAGGTCGCGGCGCGGGCGGCCGGCATTCCGCTCATCGCCTTTGACGACTGCGCGGCGGTCGATCTCGCCATCGATGGCGCCGACCAGATCGATCCGCAGTTCCGCGCCATCAAGGGTGGCGGCGGTGCTCTGCTGCGCGAGAAGATCGTTGCAAGCGCTGCCACGCGGATGGTCTGCATCGTCGATCCGACCAAGCCCGTAGCCACGCTCGACCGCGCGCTGCCGATCGAGGTGCTGCCGTTCGCGCGCGGGTTCGTGTCGCGCGCCATCCGCTCACTGTGTGGCGATCCCGTGATCCGCCAGGCGCGGAAAGGCGACGGCCCGGCACTCAGCGATCAGGGTAACATCCTGATCGATTGCCATTTCGGCCCGATCGCGGACCCGGAGGCGCTAGCCACCGAGCTCGATGCCATTCCGGGGCTGCTCGGCCACGGATTGTTTCTCACCGAGATCGACGCACTGATCATCGGCGGCCCCCGCGGTGTCGAGCATCGCGAACGAGTCGTGAACCTGTAAGCCGAGGCGGAACCACGGCTTGCGTCGGGCCGTTCGAGGGAGCAGAGGACCCCCAAATTTTTCGCATCCAGGGACTCATTTCATGAGCGACACCGTTACTGCCGTCCAGCCCTCGACCGCTCTGGCGGAAGACGGGTCGCCCGAACGCCTCGCGATCGACACCATCCGCACCCTCTCGATGGACGCGGTGCAGAAGGCGAACAGCGGCCACCCCGGCACGCCGATGGCGCTGGCGCCGGTCGGCCACACGCTGTGGACGAAGTTCCTGCGCTACGATCCCGCCGCACCGCTCTGGCCCAACCGCGACCGCTTCGTGCTCTCGGTCGGTCACGCCTCGATGCTGCTCTACTCGCTGCTCCACCTCGCGCAGGTGAAGGAGGTCGACAAGCACGGCAAGCCGACCGGCAAGCTGGCCATCAGCCTCGAGGACATCGAGCATTTCCGCCAACTCGGCTCCAAGACGCCGGGCCACCCCGAATATCGTCTCACGACCGGTGTTGAGACGACCACCGGCCCGCTCGGCCAAGGCTGCGGCAACTCGGTAGGCATGGCGATCTCCGAGCGCTGGCTCGCCGCCCACTTCAACCGCGAAGGCTTCCCCGTCTTCGAGCATGACGTCTATGTGCTGTGCGGCGACGGCGACATGATGGAAGGCGTCTCGGGCGAGGCGGCGTCGACCGCCGGGCACCTCAAGCTCTCCAACCTGTGCTGGATCTACGACAGCAACACCATCTCGATCGAGGGCCATACCGACCTCGCCTTCACAGAGGATACCGCCGAGCGCATGCGCGGCTATGGCTGGAAGACGCTGACCATCGAGGATGCCAACGACACCGAAGCCTTCCGCAAGGCGATCGAAGAGTTCAAGGCCACCGACGATCGCCCGACCTTCATCACGGTGAAGTCGATCATCGGCTGGGGCAGCCCCAAGGCGAACAGCGAGAAGGCGCATGGCGAGCCGCTCGGCGCCGACGCAATCAAGGCGACCAAGGACGCCTATGGCTGGCCCCAGAAGGACTTCTACGTTCCCGAGGGCGTGCCCGAGGCCTTCTCCAAGGCGATGACCGATCGCTCGCAGCCGCTCCGCGAGGAGTGGGAGGCGATGGTCGGTCGCTACCGCACCGCGCACCCGGATCTCGCCGCCGAGCTCGACACGATGCTTGCCGGCAAGCTGCCCGAAGGCTGGGCCGACAATCTGCCGGTGTTCGACGCCGACCCCAAGGGCGTCGCCAGCCGCGACTCCGGCGGCAAGGCGGAGAACGCCATCGCCGGCAAGGTGCCGTGGCTGGTCGGAGGCTCGGCTGACCTTGCGCCGTCCACCAAGACGCTGATCGCCGATGGCGGCTCGTTCCAGGCGGGCAGCTATGGCGACCGCAACCTGCACTTCGGCGTGCGCGAGCATGCAATGGGCTCGATCGCCAACGGCATGGCGCTCAGCTATCTGCGTAGTTTCACCGCCACCTTCCTGGTCTTCTCCGATTACATGCGCCCGCCGATCCGGCTCGCGTCGATCATGGAGCTGCCGGCCATCTTCGTGTTCACCCACGACTCGATCGGCGTCGGCGAAGACGGCCCCACCCACCAGCCGATCGAGCACCTCGTCTCGCTGCGCGCGATCCCCGGCCTCGACGTCATCCGCCCCGGCGACGCCAACGAAGTCACACAGGCATGGAAGGCGGCGATGGCCTCGCACGAGACGCCGACCTGCCTGATCTTCTCACGCCAGGCTCTGCCGACGCTCGATCGGTCGCGCTACAATTCGGCGGAAGGGCTGCACAAGGGCGCCTATGTGCTGACCAAGGAGGACGGCGGCGAGCCTGACATCATCCTGATCGCCACTGGCTCCGAGCTCAGCCTCGCAGCCCAGGCGGCCGATGCGCTGGCGCAACAGGGTAAGCGGGCCCGCGTCGTCTCGATGCCGAGCTGGTATCTGTTCGAGAAGCAGGACCAGGCCTATCGTGACAGCGTGCTGCCACCGTCGGTCAATGCCCGCGTGGCGATCGAACAGGGCGGCGAGATCGGCTGGGACCGCTATGTCGGCCGCGACGGCGCGACTGTCACCATGTCGACCTTCGGCGCCTCTGCCCCGATCCAGAAGCTGCAGGAAAAGTTCGGCTTCACCGTCGACAATGTCGTGAAGGTGGCGCGGAACGTGATGGAGAAGCTGGCATGAGTGACCAGATCGACACGGTTGTCGAGAACAAGACCGCCACCAACCCCCTGCACGCGCTTGAGGCGGTCGGCCAGGCGGTCTGGCTGGACTTCGTCGACCGCAAATTCCTGAATGAGGGCGGCCTGAAGACGCTGGTGGAGAAGGACGGCCTGAGCGGCGTCACCTCCAACCCTTCGATCTTCGAGAAGGCAATCGGCCAGTCGAACACCTATGACGACCAGCTTCACGTCGAGCTCGACAAGGCCGACATGAGCGTCGAGGCGGCGTATGAGAGCCTCGCCATCAAGGACATCGAGGACGCCTGCGACACGCTGCGCCCGGTCTACGACCGCACCAGCGGCCATGACGGCTATGTCTCGATCGAGGTCTCTCCCTATCTGGCGATGGAGACCCAGCCGACGATCGACGCCGCGGCCCGCCTGTGGAAGACGATCGCCAAGCCCAACCTGATGGTGAAGATCCCCGGCACCGCGCCGGGCGTCCCTGCCATCCAGGAATCGCTGACCAATGGCATCAACATAAACATCACGCTGCTCTTCGCGCTCGACTCCTATAAGGCGGTGCTAGAGGCTTATATCTCGGCGCTGGAAGCGCGCGTTGCGAAGGGCCTGCCGATCGACCGCGTCGCCTCGGTCGCGAGCTTCTTCGTCAGCCGCATCGATGCGATGATCGACGCCAAGATCGACAAGCTCGGCACCGAGGAAGCCAAGGCGCTCAAGGGCAAGGTCGCCATCGCCAACGCCAAGATCGCCTACCAGCATTATCTCGGCGTGATCGCGAGCCCGCGCTGGCAGGCGCTGGCCGCCAAGGGTGCAATGCCGCAGCGCCTGCTGTGGGCGTCTACCGGCACCAAGAATCCCGAATATTCCGACATCCTCTATGTCGAGACGCTGATCGGGCGCGATACCGTCAACACCATGCCGCCCAAGACCATGGACGCCTTCCGCGACCATGGCCATGCGGCCGAGACGCTCGCCGCCGACATCGACGAGGCCCGCCATGTGCTGGCCGAAGCCAAGCGGCTGGGGCTCGATCTCGACGGCGTCACCGCCCAGCTGGTCGAGGACGGCGTGCGGCTGTTCGCCGATGCGGCTGACTCCCTCTATGGCGCGGTCGCCGACAAGCGCGCAGTCTTCCTGGGTGACAAGCTCGACGGCATGACGGCCGAGCTTCCCACTGATCTCAACGGCGCGGTGAAGGACGGCATCGAGCACGCGCGCAAGCAGGCCTGGTCGCGGCGGCTCTGGGCGCACGACGCCTCGATGTGGACCGGCAGTGACGAAGCCAAGTGGCTCGGCTGGCTGGCCGCCGCCAAGGGCGAGCAAGTCGATCTCGATACACTCAAGGCGCTCGGGGCTGAGGCCCGGGCCTACAAGCATATCGTCCTGCTCGGCATGGGCGGCTCCAGCCTCGGACCGGAAGTGATTGGTCTGATCCTCGGTTCTGCCTCGGGGTCGCCGACGCTGCACGCGCTCGACAGCACCGATCCGGGCCAGGTGGCGGCGGTCGCCGACGCGATCGATCCGGCGCAAACCCTCTTCATCGTTTCGTCCAAGTCGGGCTCAACGATGGAGCCGGAGCTGCTGCGCGCCTATTTCTTTGCCCGCGCCCAACAGGCGGTGGGCGAGGCCGAAGCCGGCAATCGCTTCATCGCCGTCACCGATCCTGGCTCCAAGCTCGAGGCGACGGCAAAGAAGGACGGCTTCGCGCACATCTTCCACGGCGATCCCACGATCGGCGGGCGCTATTCGGTGCTGTCGGTGTTCGGCATGGTGCCGGCCGCCGCGATCGGCGTCGATGTCGCGGTCTTCTTCGCGACCACGCGCACGATGGTGAACTCGGTCGGCCCGGATGCCCCGCCCGCCTCCAACCCCGGCGTGAAGCTGGGCGTCATCATGGGCACGGCGGCGGTGAAGGGGCGCGACAAGCTTACCCTTTTGCCTTCGCCCAAACTCGCGTCGTTCGGGTCGTGGCTGGAGCAGCTCATCGCCGAGAGCACCGGCAAGCATGGCAAGGGCATCGTCCCCGTCGACCTCGAGCCGGCTGGCGATCCTTCGGTCTATGGCAACGATCGTCTGTTCGTGCACCTGCATCTGGCGGGTGATGAGGATGCGGCGCTCCACGCGAAGATCGATGCGCTCAAGGCCGCCGGCCAGCCGGTCGTCACCATCACGCTCGCGAAGCCCGAGGACATAGGCCAGGAGTTCGTGCGCTGGGAGATCGCGACCGCGGTGGCGGGTGCGGTAATCGGCATCAATCCCTTCGACCAGCCCGACGTCGAGGACGCCAAGATCCAGACGCGCCAGCTCATCGAAGCCTATGAGAAAACCGGCCAGCTCGCACCGGCGAATGCCTTCTTCGAGGATGGCGACTTCGCCTTCTTCGCGCCTAAGCCGGTCGAGGGCGGCGATGCGGCCGCGATCCTCAAGGCGCATTTCGCCAGTGCCAAGGCGGGCGACTATGCGGGCTTCCTCGTCTATTGCGAGCGAAACGCCGCCAACGAGGCGGTGGTCGAGCAGATGCGGGTGGCTGCGCGCGACACCAGTAAGTTGGCGACCGTCGCCGGCTTCGGCCCGCGCTTCCTCCACTCGACCGGCCAGGCCTACAAGGGTGGCCCCAAAACCGGGCTGTTCCTGGAGATCACCCGCGAGCCCGCGCACGACATCGCCATCCCGGGCAGCCGCGCGAGCTTCGGCACGGTGCAGCTCGCCCAGGCGCGCGGCGACCTCGACGTGCTGGCATCGCGAGGCCAGCGCGTGCTCAGGGTCCATCTGAAGCAGGAGAAGGCCGGGCTCGAAGCGCTCGCCCGGACGCTCCGCACGGTGAGCGAGGGCTGATAGCGATGCGGATCGGAATCGTTGGCCTCGGCCGGATGGGCGGCAATATCGCCCGCCGGCTGATGCAGCATGGTCATGAAGCCGTCGTCTGGGACCGCAACGCGCCGGTGGTTGCCGGGCTCGCCGGCGAGGGAGCGATTGGCGCCGCCTCGCTCGCCGACGTCATCGACAAGCTGGATGCGCCACGCACCATCTGGGTGATGCTGCCCGCCGGCGCACCGACCGAGCAGACCATTGCCACTCTCGCCGGCATGTTGTCGCAGGGCGACACGATCATCGACGGCGGCAACAGCTTCTACAAGGACGATATCCGTCGCGCGAAGCTGCTGGCGGAGAAAGGCGTGCACTATGTCGACGTCGGTACGTCGGGCGGCGTGTGGGGGCTGGACCGCGGCTATTGCATGATGATCGGCGGGCCGGACGAGATCGTCCGTCGGCTCGATCCTATCTTCGACGCGCTGGCGCCGGGGATCGGCAACATCCCGCGCACGCCCGGCCGCGACGGCGCCGATCCGCGCGCCGAAAAGGGCTATATTCATGCCGGGCCGGCTGGCGCGGGCCACTTCGTCAAGATGGTCCACAATGGCATCGAATATGGCCTGATGGCCGCCTTCGCCGAGGGCTTCGACATCCTCAAGACCAAGGCCTCCGAGCGGCTGCCCGAGGACGAGCGCTTCACACTCAACCTCACCGACATCGCCGAGGTATGGCGGCGCGGGTCGGTGATCTCGTCCTGGCTGCTCGACCTGTCGGCGCAGGCGCTCACCGAGAACCACGAGCTCAACCAGTATAGCGGCAAGGTGGCGGACTCGGGCGAAGGCCAGTGGACCATCGACGCGGCGATGGAGGAGGCGGTGCCCGCCTATGTCCTCTCCGCAGCGCTGTTCGCACGCTACCGCTCGCGCAGCGACAACACCTTCGGCGACAAGCTGCTTTCCGCCATGCGCCACGGCTTCGGTGGTCATGTGGAAATGCCGCAATAATGGCGGGCAGCGCGGGTCGGGGGGCGAAGGTCGCTCCGGGCGATCCTGCGCCACCGGCGACGCTGGTGATCTTTGGCGGAGCAGGGGATCTCGCGCGCCGCCTTCTCATGCCTGCACTCGTCAACCTCACGCGTGACGGGCTGATCGGTGACGATCTCGACATTCTCGTCGTCAGCCGGGGCCCCGACGAGGGCATCCAGGACCAGCTCGCGGAGTATCTCGACCTCTCCGACCGGGCGATCAAGGCGGCCTGGGCCCGGCGGCGCCCACGCATCGCCTATCATCAGGGCGAGTTCGATGATCCAGAGACCTATGCCGGCATCGCCCAGCGGCTGACCGGCAATGTCGCCTTCTATCTCGCCACCGCGGCCAGCTTTTTCGGCCCGATCAGTGTGCATCTGGCCGATTCCGGACTGTTGAAGGAGGCACAAGGCTTCCGCCGCGTCGTGGTGGAAAAGCCGTTCGGCCACGATCTCAAGTCCGCGCAGGCGCTCAACCGGACGCTGCTCGGCGTGATGGGCGAGAGCCAGATCTTCCGCATCGACCACTTCCTCGGCAAGGAGACGGTGCAGAACATCATGGTCTCCCGCTTCGGCAACGCCTTCCTCGAGGCGGTGTGGAACCACCGCTATGTCGACCATGTCCAGATCACCGCGGCCGAGACGGTCGACGTCGGCACGCGCGGCGCCTTCTACGACGCCACCGGCGCGCTGCGCGACATGGTGCCCAACCATCTCTTCCAGCTCCTCGCCATGGTGAGCATGGAGCCGCCCAACAGCTTCGACGCCGAAGCGATCCGTAACGAGAAGGCAAAGCTTCTGGACGCGGTACGCATCCCTACCGCCGGCGAGGCCAAGCGGGATGCCGTGCGCGGGCGTTACACGGCCGGCATAGTGGCGGGCAAAAAGATCGTCGCCTATCGCAAGGCGCCCGACGTGGCGAAGGACGGCCGCACCGAGACCTATGCCGCGATGAAGCTGATGGTCGACAGTTGGCGCTGGGCGGGCGTGCCCTTCTACTTGCGCACCGGCAAGGCGCTGGTGGCGCGCGACACCGAGATCGTCATCCATTTCAAACCGGTCGCGCTCGCGCTGTTCCGCAACGCCGATGTCTCGAAGATCCCGCCTAACAAGCTCATCATCCAGATCCAGCCCAACGAGGGCATTGACCTCCACTTCGTCGCAAAGAAGCCGGGGCCGGTGGTCGATACCGCGGAGGTGGCGATGGACTTCCGCTATGCCGACGCCTTCCCGCTCGGTCACCGCACGGGCTACGAGACACTGCTCTACGACGTGCTGATCGGCGACCAGTCGCTGTTCCAGCGTGCCGACATGGTGGAGCGCGGTTGGGCGATTGTGCAGCCGATCCTGCGCCAATGGGCAAAAGACGGCGAACCCGAGGATTACAAGGCGGGCTCGGCCGGACCAGCCGGCGCCGACGAACTGTTGGCGCGCGACGGCCGCGAGTGGCACCCGATCGATTGAGGAGAAAGGGCCGATGGAAAAGCCGATCCGCCTGCTGGTCTCGGACGTCGACGGGACGCTGGTGCGCCACGACAAGAGCCTCACCGAAGCGACCATCGATGCCGCCCGTCGTCTCCTCCACGCCCAGGTGGAGATGACGCTGATCAGCGCGCGGCCGCCTTCGGGAATCCTGCCGCTGGCGAAGGCTCTGGGACTGACGGCGCCGCTTGGCGCGTTCAACGGCGGCACGCTGGTGACGTCGGCCGGAGAAATCCTGTCCGCGCACCATCTCTCCGCCGAGGCCAGCCGCACCGCCATCGACGTCGTGACGGCGAGCGGCGCCTCGGTCTGGGTGTTCGCCAGCAGCCGCTGGTTCGCCTCCGACGAGGACAATCCGCACATCGCGCGCGAAAAACTCTCGGCGATGGTCGAGCCGGTGTTCGGTGCCGACCTCTCGCTGCTCCACGGCCGCATCGACAAGATCGTCGGGGTGAGCGACGACAGGACGCTGATGGGCAGGCTTGAGGCCGAGGCCAAGGCCGCGCTGGGCGAGAATGCCGAGGTCTCGCTCTCGCAACCCTATTATTGCGATATCACCCATCCGCTCGCCAACAAGGGTGACGGCGTCATCGCGCTCGCCGCCGCTATCGACGTGCCGCTCGACGAGACGGCGGCGATCGGCGACATGCCCAACGACATACCGATGCTGATGCGCGTCGGCGTGGCGGTCGCAATGGGGCAGGCGCCGGCCGAGGTGAAGGCTGCCGCGCGCTGGGTGAGCGCCAGCAACGAGGAGGATGGCGTCGCCAAGGCGATCGAGCGGATTCTGCTGCCCAAGGTGGCACGGCACCGACTGTGAGGGTTTCGCGGGCGCGAACGGCTTTGGTGGATCGGATCAGGCCAGCGCGAGCAGCGAGGCGCGCAGCCTGTCGGGGTCGAGGCCCGGCAACCCCGCCTCGACGTCGCGATGCGTGTCGCGCCAGATCGGCAGCGCCGTCGACAGCAGCTCTCGCCCCACATCGGTGAGCCGCAGCAGCCGGCTGCGCTTGTCCTTGGGATCGACCTCCACCGCCACCAGCCCCCGCCGCTCGAGCGGCTTCAGCGCGGCGGTGAGCGTCGTGCGATCCATCGCCAGCAGTTGGGCGACCGGCCCCATCGGCGGCGGCTCGGGCCGGTTGAGCGACATCAGCAGCGAGAATTGTCCGTTGGTGAGCCCAACCGGGCGGAGCACTTCGTCGAAACGCCGCGCGAGCGCGCGGGCCGCGCGCTGTGTGTGCAGGCACAGGCAGGCATCGCGAACATAGATCGTTGTCTCGTAGGGAACCGTCTTTGACATAGCCTATTTATGTTGATATCAACTTTTTAGTCAAGCCGGTTCCGAGTCTCTGGGAGAGGACAATGCTCGACCAAACCCCCGACCATCGTATCGTCTCGCGCGAAGAGTGGCTGACAGCCCGCCGCGCGCTCCTGCAACGTGAGAAGGAGGAGACGCACCTGCGCGACGCAGTGAATGCCGAACGGCTCGCCCTCCCCTGGGTCCGCATCGACAAGGAGTACCGCTTCGACACTCCCGACGGCTCGCGCTCGCTCGCCGAGCTGTTCGACGGGCGCAGCCAGCTCATCATCTATCATTTCATGCTCGGGCCGGATTGGGAGGCGGGCTGCCCCGGCTGCTCATTCCTGTCCGATCATGTCGACGGCACGTTGCCGCACCTCAACCATCACGACGTCACTTGGGTGGCCGCTTCGCGGGCACCGCTCGACAAGATCGAGGCCTACAAGCGCCGCATGGGCTGGCGCTTCCCCTGGGTGTCGTCCAACCGCAGCGACTTCAACTTCGACTTCCACGTCTCGTTCACCGACGAGCAGCTCGCGAGCGGTTCGGTGGAGTATAATTTCGAGACCATTCCCGTGGAGGGTCGCGCCGGGCCCGAGCTGCCGGGGATGAGCGCCTTCTACAAGGACGAGGCAGGCCGGATCTTCCACACCTATTCGGGCTATACGCGCGGGCTGGAACCGTTCATCGGTACGCTGATGATCCTCGATCGCGCACCCAAGGGTCGCAACGAGGGCTCGACGATGGATTTCGTTCGCCGCCACGACGAATACGAAGGCGAGCGATCGACCCAGCAGACGGTACCGGCGTGACCGGAAACCTCGCACCGGGCCGGCTGGCGCGTATCGCGCCGTTCCTCGCCGGCCCGGTCGAGCGCGGCGAGCTCACCGGCGCAGTGGCGCTCGTCGCGCGCGGCGAGACGGTGCATGTTGACACGGTCGGCGTGCAGGACAGTGTGTCCGGGCAGCCAATGCGCCGCGATACGATCTTCCGCATCGCCTCGATGACCAAGCCGGTGCTGGCCGCCGTCGCGCTGATGCTGATCGAGGAAGGGCGGTTCGCGCTCGACGATCCGATCGAACGCTGGCTGCCGGAGCTTGGCCAGCGGCGCGTCCTTCGCGCGATCGACAGCCCGCTCGACGATACCGTAGCGGCCGAGCGCCCGATCAGCGTGCGCGACTTGATGACGATGCGCTTAGGGCTTGGCGCGGTGATGGCGCCGCCCGAAACCTATCCGATCCAGACGGCGATGGCGCAGCGCGGCGTGGCGCCGGGCGCGTGCCAGATCCCTTTCGACCCCGACGAATATATGCGGCGGCTGGGCGAGCTGCCGCTGATCCATCAGCCGGGCACGCGCTGGCTCTACCACACCGCCAGCGACGTGCTAGGCGTGCTGATCGCACGCGTCGCCGGCCGTCCGCTCGGCGGGGTACTGGCGGAGCATCTGTTCGTGCCGCTCGGCATGGCAGACACCGGCTTCCACCTGCCCAAGGCGAAGGCCGCCCGGCTCGCCACCGCCTATGGCTGGAACGCACAGGGGGACGGACTGGCCATCTGGGACAAGGATGCGGACGGGGCCTACAGCGAGCCGCCCGCCTTCCCCAACCTGCTCGTCTCCACCGCCGACGATTATCTCGCCTTCGCGCGTATGCTGCTGGCGAAGGGCCGTGGGCCCACCGGTCGCATCCTCTCGCGCGCCAGCGTCACGCTGATGATGACCGACCAGATCACGCCCGAGCAGAAAGCCGCCTCATTTTTTGCCCCCGGCTTCTGGGACAATAACGGTTGGGGCTTCGGTGGCGCGGTGGTGACGCGGCGTCACGATATTGCCTCCAATCCGGGCGCCTATGGCTGGACGGGCGGCTTCGGTACGAGCTTCGTGGTCGATCCCGCCGAAGGGCTGGTGGCTATGCTTCTGACCCAACGACTGATGCGCGGCCCCGATGATATGACGCTGGCGCGCGACCTGTTCACCCTCGCCTACGCGGCGATCGACGACTGAGAGGGAGAGAGAGGATGACCACGACTGAGGGCAGCTTCGTTTGGCACGAACTGATGACCGGCGATCCCGCGGCGGCCGAGGATTTCTACGCCAAGGTGGTCGGCTGGACGATGGCCGACGCGGGCATGACAGAGATGCGCTACACTCTCGCCAAGGTCGGCGAGCGCCACGTTGCCGGGCTGATGGGCTTTCCGCCCGACGTGCCGAACCCGCGGCCGGCCTGGATGGGCTATATCGCTGTGGACGATGTCGACGCCATGGCGGCGCGCGTGAAGCAGGCAGGCGGGGCAGAATATCGCGCGCCCGACAATATCCCCAATGTCGGCCGCTTCGCGGTGATGGCCGATCCCGACGGTGCGGTGTTCATGCTCTTCCGCGGCGACGGCACGCCCGCTCCTGACCTCGCGCCCGGCACGTCCGGTAGCGTCGCCTGGCACGAGCTCCATTCCCGCGACTGGGAGAAGGCCTTCGCCTTTTATGAGGGCCTGTTCGGCTGGCAGAAGCAGGAGGCGATCGACATGGGCCCGACGGGCACCTACCAGATCTTTTCGATCGGGGGGACGCCTTCTGGCGGCATGATGAACAATCCCGATGCGCCGGCGGCCTTCTGGCTCTATTATTTCGCCGTCGACAATATTGACGCCGCGGTCGGGCGGCTCACCGATGCCGGCGGCAAGGTGATCAACGGCCCGATGGAGGTTCCCGGCGGCATGTGGGTCATCAACGCCCTCGATCCGCAGGGCGCGATGTTCGCGCTGGTAGGTCCGCGCAGCTGACACCGCGCGCCCGTCGTTCGCCGTTCAGGCGGCAGCGACGGGTTCGGCGCAATCGTGACGCCGGCGCTTCGCCTCAGCGCGCCAGCGGCGGCCGCGCAGCCACATCAGCAGCCCCGTGATGCCGAGCAAGGTCGGCGCGAGGCCCAGCGCCACGAGCAGTACGCGCCAGCCCCAGCCGATCGCGGTGCCGTCGTGATAATGCCGCATGGCGAGCGCCAGGCCGCCGTCGCTTCGCGGCGGTGCGGGCCTGGCGGCCGCGCTCTTGTCATCGACGAGCGTCTCGACGGGGCCGTGCGTGGTGCGCAGCGTGACGCGCCAAGGCCCGTCCATGCCGACCGGCCAGGCGAGCGAGACCATCTCGCCCGGCATCGCGGTGCGCGCAGCGGCGAAGGCCCCATCGGGCGAGAGCCTGGTATCGGCGGCAGGCAGCATCCGCGCACGCTCCATCGGTCCGACATGGGGCGCCGCGAGCCCCGCCACCGCCATCATCTGCGGCCACGCCATCCAGACGCCGGTGAAGGCCTGCGCGGCGAGCGGTAGCGCGACCCAGAAGCCAACGCGGTGGTGGAGGTTGCTGTCGAGCCTGCGGTCGCCACGCTGCCAGCGCAACCCGTTGATCCAGTGGCCGACCGGCGGCCACCACAGCCACACGCCACCCACCGCCATCAGGCACATCGCAATCCCGAGCAGGCCGACCAGCGCGCGGCCGGGGCCGCCGGGAATGAACAACGTCCCATGAAAATCATGCGCGACCCGGATGAGTCCGCTGTCGCTGCGGCGGACGTCCAGCACCCGAGCGGTCGCCGGATCGAGCCACAGCGTCGTCCGCAGGGCCATGCCGCCATGCTTGGCCACGCCGGGCACGCGCTGCGGCGCTTTGGCGGCGGTGACGATCACCGGTCCCTCGCCCTCCGGATAGCGGATCATGGCGACGCGCTCGTCCGGTCCGAGGCGTCGCATTGCCGCCTCCGCATAGGAGGACGGCGGCAGCGCGACCGGGCCGCTCACGGCGTAACGCTGCGGGCTGAGCGCATGATCGATGGCATCGTCCCAAGCCAGCACCACTCCGCTTAGGCCGATCGGAATCAGCACGATCATCAGGATCAGGCCGATCCATTTATGGACCTGCCACCACACCCCGCGGAGCGCCTGTCGGCTCGCCATCGTCTCTACTTCCCTCTGATCCCCAAGGACGCGAGCGGTTGCATGCACGCTATTGCTAGTCAATCGCAGAAATGGCGTGACGTCAGCTGTCCGCCCAGCGTCGCAACAGGTTGTGATAAACACCAGTGAGCTGGATGATCGCGGGGTCGCCCTGCCCGCGGTCGGCGGCGATCGTCTGGATCGCCTGATCGAGATCGAACAGGTGGCGCCGCGCCTCACCGTCGCGCACCATCGACTGGATCCAGAAGAAGGAGGCGACCCGCACGCCGCGCGTGACCGGCTCGACCCGGTGTAGGCTGGAGGCCGGATAAAGAATCAGATGCCCCGCCGGCAGCTTGACCGCCTGCGCGCCGAACGTGCCCTCGACCACCAACTCGCCGCCGTCATAGCTGTCGGGATCGGAAAGGAAGAGCGTCGCCGACAGATCGCTACGCAGCCGGAAATCGGAGCCGCGCTTCATGCGGATGGCGTTGTCGATATGGGTGCCGAAGCCCTGTCCGCCGGCATAGCGGTTGAACAGCGGCGGGAAGACCTTGGCCGGCAGGGCGGCGGCGATGAATATCGCCGTGCGGCCCAGCGCCTCCAGCACCAGCGCGCCGCCGTCACGCGCCGCCGCGCTGTCCTCGGGCAGTTGCTCGTTGCGCTTTGCAAGCGCCGATTGCGGGCCGGAGGTCGCGTTGCCGTCCACCCATTCGGCCCCGTCGATGATCGACCGCAGCCGCGCCACATGGGCGGCGTCCAGCACGCCTGGAATAGCGATCATCATACTACGCCTCCCTTTACAGCCGGAGCCGTCATGGAAGGCGCATGCACCGCCATCAAGCCTCAGAAGTTGTAATAGAGGCTGAAAGTCGCCGAGCGCAGCGCCCCCGGGACCGCCCAGCCATTATTGCGAATGCTGGTGTAATAATGCTCATTGGCGAAGTTCTGCACGTTCACCTGCGCGGTGAGGCGCGGGGTGACGGGGTAGCTCGCGAAAAGCCGCTGCGTCAGCCAGTCGTCCGACCTCGGATAGTGACCGTTGATCTTGTGGCCGGGGTCGGTGACGATCGCGAAGCTGCCCTGATAGGTGAGCCCGTAGCCGAGCTGCAGCCCGAACGGCAGAGTGTAGGTGGTGAACAAGCTGCCCGAATGCTTGGGTGTCTGCTGGATCGGCCCACCCCGCTCGGGCGCCGCGTTATAGATCGCGAGACAGCCGTCATTCGGATTGGTCGGGTTGGCGACGCAGCGCTCGGGCAAGCCGTTCAGCACCTTGCTCTTGAGATAGGTGTAGTTGGCGAAGATCGTCCACGCGCGCGTCAGGTTGCCGCTGGCACCGAGCGCGAGGCCGTCGACACGCGAGCGGCCGTCCGGCACCTGGATCGCTACATTGCCCAGCGACGGATCGTTGGACGCGACGCGGAAATTGCTGCGCTCGTTGCGGAACAGCGCGGCGGTGAGCTGAAGGCGGTGATGAAACAGGTCCGCCTTGCCGCCGATCTCGTAATTCTTGGCCTTCTCCGGCTGGACGTCGCAGAAGTTGACGAAGGTGGCGCTGCCGAACGTGCCGGTTGTGCAGCCGCCGTTGACCGTCGTGATCGAGGGCGTCTTGGAGTTGCCATAGGCGATGTAGAGGCTCACCGCCTTGGTCGGCTTGAACACACCGCCAACACGGTAGGAGAACAGGTTCTCCGCATTGTGCTGCGGGAGGATCGACGACACAGCACCGAACCTCGCCCCCGGCGTGGTATTGTAGTTGAAGGCGGTGAAGTCGCCCGTGCTATGCTCCCAGCGCACGCCGAAATTGACCTCGAAATGCTCGCCGATCTTCGATGTGTCGAAGAGATAGGCGGCATAGTCCTCATGCTCGCCTACCGACCTGTTCGATCGGGCATAGTTGACCGGGCCAGTATAGACGTTGCTGCCATAGATGTGACCCGCCGGGCCCTGCACCACATGCGAGGGATCGGCGATATTGATTAGCGGCAGGCCGGTGATCGCGAAGGAATTGCTGCCGTCCGCGTTCAGGAAGATGCGGCCGGTGTCGAGGTCGTAATGCTCCCAGGTCGCGGCCGCGCCGAGCACCAGCTCGTTCTGCAACGGCCCCGTGCCGAAATTGGCGCGCAGATCGAGCTGGTCATAGCCGAGTTGATTACGCGTATCGCGCAGGTTTCCGCGCGGCCCTCCCGGCAGATAATAGCCTTGCGGCACGTTGACGTTGATCGCCGGCTGGCCGGATGCCGCGATATTGATGGTGCAGGAACCATCAGCCGCGGCCCTGCTGATACCGGTGTTGGCGGGTGTCGCGCTGATGCACTGGCCGCTCAGCGCGTAACCGCCCGCCTGCGGCGGATCGACGATGGTGAGTTGGCGGATATTCTCGTAGCGCGTGAGATTGCGGATCGAGACATGATCGGAGAAGTCATGCTCGAAGATCGCAGTGAGCTGATTGATTGTCTGTTTCTGCTCGTCGATGTTCCGGTAGCCGAAATAGCCGCTATAGGGCACTCCATCAGGCTTGCCGCCGGCCGCTGCGAAATAGGGCACGCCATATTGCGGCACATTGTCGTCGTGCTGGTAGAGATACATCAGCGTGAAGCGGGTCTGTGAATCGATCCCGAAAGTCACCGCCGGCGCCACACCCCAGCGCTTGAACCTCTCGACGTCGCGACCCGGCACGTCGTTCTTGTGATAGACCGCGTTGAGCCGGAAGGCGACGAGGTCATTGACCCGGATATTCGAATCGACCGTCGCGCGATAATAGTCGTCGGTGCCGATACTCGGGCTGATGACGGTCAGGCTCTTCGCCTGCGGCAACTTCTGCACGAGGTTGATCGTGCCGCCGACCGAGCCCGATCCGTTGAACACCGAATTGGCGCCGTTGTAGACCTCGATCTGCTGGAGGTCGAAGGTCTCCGTGCGGCTGTACTGCGCGCTGTCGCGCACACCGTCGACGGTGATGTCGGTGTTCGCCGCATAACCGCGAAGATTGATGCTGTCGCCGAAGCCGCCACCGCCTTCGCCCGCGCCAAAGGTGATACCCGGAAGCGTAGACAGCGCATCGCGCAGCGTCAGCAGATTCTGCTTCTGCAGGGTGACGTTATCGATGATCGTGATGGTCTGCGGTGTGTCGAGCAGCGACGCGGTCGACTTGGCCGAGGCCACGTCGGGCTGCGCATATCGGCCATTCACCAGGATTATCTCGCCGCCGCCCTCTCCGGCACTCCCGGTGCCAGTATCTTCGGCCACGCTCGGCACCAAATCAGCAGCGTTGGCCGCAACCACCGGACAGAAAATCGCCCCCACGCAGGCCAGCGCCAGAAAGGCGGGTGCGGCAGACGGCGGATTCTTCTCGGACACAGGCACGAACGCTCCCCTTGATGCGCGCGACTAGGCCCGTGCTAATGATAATGCTTCTCATTTATGTCAACGGTCCATCGTGGGAATGCCCGACTGGCAAACTCGGAAAACTTGGCGGACATCCACCCTCCGTTCCGAGGTGAAAAATCCGTCATTCATCTCCTCGATACGGAAGCGTCACGGAACTGACCAACGCTGTCTCTATCGGCCCCCCGACGCTGCATCCGCAGCAAAAGAAGGGGTTTCCATGCGTCTGTCCCGTTCCACAGCCCTGCTCGCCATCTCGGTGAGCTTCGCTTTCGGCCTGCCGATTCAGGCGGCTTGCGCCGCCGACACAACGGCCGCGCCTGCCGCCGCCCACGATTCGGCGACCGCCGGTGCAGACGCCACCGACGCGGCCAGCGATGATGGCGCCATCGTCGTCACCTCGCGCCACACGCGCTCGGTCGTTTCGATGGACGGCGCAGAAATCCAGAAGATCCTGCCGGGCATCAGCCCTCTGAAGGCGATCCAGACGCTGCCGGGCGTGACCTACCTGACCGCCGATCCGTGGGGTAACAACGAACAGAACATCTCGCTTTTCATCCACGGCTTCAATGCGCAGCAGCTCGGCTACACGCTGGATGGCGTGCCGCTCGGCGACCAGACCTACGGCAACTTCAACGGCCTCTCGCCGCAGCGCGCGATCATCTCGGAGGATGTGGGCCGCGTGACGCTGGCGTCGGGCGCGGGCGACCTCGGCACCGCGTCGACCAGCAACCTCGGCGGCACGATCGACACCTTCTCCAGCGATCCGTCGAACGATCAGGTGACGACGCTTCAGCAGACGTTCGGCAGCCACAACACCTTCCGCACCTATGGGCGGATCGACACCGGTACGTTCGGCGACGGCAACAAGCTCTATTTCTCGGGCCTCCGCCAGGACGCGAAGGCGTGGGACTTTAATGGCAAACAGGGCGGCTACCAGTTCGACACGAAGTTCGTGCACGAGGACTCGACCGGCAAGCTGACCTATTACTTCGCCTATTCGGAC